>Ga0123519_10001668_pt1 | contig 37831 bp, 45 predicted proteins | sample YelNatPaOPRAMG02_FD_87396 | JGI IMG/M metagenome (GOLD analysis project Ga0123519, IMG submission 87396) | Hot spring microbial communities from Yellowstone National Park - Yellowstone National Park OP-RAMG-02 (version 2) | ecosystem: Environmental > Aquatic > Thermal springs > Hot (42-90C) ...
TATTTCAATCCTACAATAGTCTTATTCTAACAGGCATTTTTTTTGACCATTTTCACTTCGCTGAAAATGTTACAACGACGGCTTTTTTCATCGCGAATCGGTAATAATGTAAAACCACCCTTAGATTCGCGACTTTATATAACTATCTCTTTTGGTTCGCCCTTTTTCTTCCCCAAGGTTTCTCTTGTGAATAATTTATTACTAGAGAAAAGATAAAAAACTACTGAATCCTCTTCCTGCTTTATGATGTCAGACAAACCTTTCTTTATCTCCATGCAGTCGCTCTCTGTAATCTCACCTTCAAATAGAGAATTCTGAACCCAGGTTAGATACATCCTCAGGAATGATTTAGCCTTATTCACTCTTTCAACATTAATGTCATAAGCAATTATAGCATACATGCTACCACCAAATCACAAAAGGTGCATATTCCTTCATTCCCATAAGATGCTTTATTAACTTATACGCTTCAAGCCTTATGAGTCTCTGATATGAAACTTTTCTTCTAAGAGTTCGATGTTTTATAGTTGTCTGAAGTTTTTCTTCATACTCTTTAAGAAAAATCCTCTTCCCATTCTCACTTAATATAAGACCCCCAATCTCCTCTACGAAATTACTCTTTTGGATAATCTTTTTGTTAACCAGGTAGAAAATAAGTCTATCCACAATCAGTGGTTTGAACACCTCACTTATATCGAGACATAGCGAAAACCTTCTTTCGGATGGTTCATGAAGGTATGAAATGGTCGGATTCAGCTGGGTGTTATACAACTCCGTCAAAACAGTCGTATAAAGAAGTGAGTTCCCAAAGCTAATAAGCGCATTGACCTCATTTTCAGGTGGCTGTTTTGTTCTTCTCTCAAATCTGAATTCTTCATTGAGTATATAGTCAAAGCATTCATAATAAGAAATTCTTGCTCTCGCTTCAATATTCATTAAATCAGTAACAGATTTAGCGTCCGGTATCTCGTTTTTAAATTTCTCAAGTTCATCCTTCTTTCCCATAATTTTATACTCTGCAATTGTCCTCATCATATTGTTTATTGCTCCTTCAACAAACTTTCCTGCTAGAATTATTCTTTTTTCCTGATTGAGATAGTGCTCAACTTGTTTCACTAACAAATCACCAGAAACCAGGCTCTCTCTTGGGTAGAAGCTTCCATCATAAAACCCGTAATAGTTAAAGAAATGAATGGGAATTCCTTTTTGTGCAAAGTAGTGAATAACACCCGAAGTGATTGTGAGAGGACCATGGGCATAAAGCTGGTAGATACGCTCAATGGGCAATGGACGTTTGCCGTCCTTATTCAAAAAATAAACAGTATTCTCATGTCTCTCAAGAATTCCTTCCGAGACTATATGAAAGTTCTTTTTCATTCAATCCCCCCAGCACAACTCATAATAAGCACATTTTTTGCAGTATGGAACCCGCTTTGGTTGTTCAGGAACCACTCTAGATGTTATCTCCCTTATTTCCCAAAGCGCATTCTCAATCTCCTTCTCCTTTTCTGGTGTGAGTGCAATCACCCTCCTTTGTCTTAGCGCGGGATAGTCCAGCACCACCCTAATATCCTTAACACCTCTTTTCTTAAGAAAATACGCATAGTAAAGTGCTTGCATCTCATGTGCTTTCTCCATTTTTGAAGATTTTTTGATTTCATGAATTTCTAGAACTTCTCCTCTTTTTATAAAATCCACCATAATTTTCCCTTCTATCAACTCACCCTTTCTTTCTCGTGTATAGCTAGCTTCATCGATGAATCTGCCCATTGCTACAAGATCGGATGAATGTTCCATATGAAAATTATGTGAAAAGTACCAAAGTTTTGTTGGACATATGTAAAAATAGTTGACTTGGGTTCCAGTGAATATCCATTCACCAAGATTCATACAATTATCTCTGAAGTCCTAAATATAATATATTTATATCAAACACCTAACTTTACCTGCTGCTTTAATACTGGCCCCTTCATCTTAGAAAAGAAATAGCGACCAAAACCATCTGCTAAAAGAAGATATAGCGAATATCTCTCACCCACGCAGGAAAGAAAATTGTAAATACGAAGTCTTTACCAACAAAGCTTTACAAAATTCTAGATTATCTCTGCTTCCTCTATCTCTAATACATCTAAATCTTTTTTAATTTTATTCATCCCTACTTTTTTGATTTCGGATATCTCATCTTCTTTCATACCTTCCATCACAAGAAATCCCTTGAATTTATCTAAACTTCCCGAACCAGAAATAGGAACATTAGTTGAATACGAGTATAAAATTTCAAAAATTTTCCACTTATTTATTTGTTTCCTTAATTCGTCATTACTCAATCTTTCTTTAGCTTTTTCTAAAATACAACTTGCTTTTTCACTTTCAATCGGAAGTTTCCGATTATTTTTTTCTTTTATTACTTCGTAAACTGCTTTTTCCATCTCATCCCCTTCTTTCATCAAATCTAAAATAATCACCTGAATTCCAGCCATTCTTCTAAAAATTCTTTGCGCTTCGCTTCTTTTTTCTGCGGAATACAATTCAAGCCATTCTAAATTTTCTTTAATTTCTTCTTTATACTCCTCTTTTAATGTACGACCGCCCTCAAGTTTCTCCTCAAAAATTTTTCCAATCAATTCTCTTTCTTTTTCATAATCTAACACTTCATCTCTTTGCTCTTTTAGGATTTTAATTGTTTTTCCAATTACTCGTTCATCATAAATCGCAGAAGTGCCTTTATCTATTTTATAACTGCCGTCTTTCTCGTCCTCCTCTCCAACAAATATAAAAATGTTGGGGTGATCTCCCTGATACTCCAGTACCCTATTTCTATAGATCCTACCCCACCTCTGGATCTGGCTGTCTATTGGCGAAATTTCGGTGATTAGGATGTCGAAATCATAGTCTACAGAGGCTTCCACAATTTGAGTAGCAACTACAACTACCCCAAAATTTTTATTTTCTAAAGCTTTCTTTATAGCAGCAATTCTTTTTGATTTCTCTTTTTCAATGATTCTAGAATGAAGGAGCAAAGGAATTTCTTCATTTTCTGCTTTAATGTAAACTCTTTGTTTTACTCCACCATCTTCTTCCATTTTTTTAAAAAGTTCTATTGCTTTTCCTACGTTATTCACGACAATAATTATATTCTTACTTGGGTGATCTTTGACCAGTTTTTTTATTTCCTCCAACCCCTCATCAATTTTTAGTTCATATTGACTCTCCTTTTTTTCATATTTAAATAAAGACTCGTAAATCAATTTAATTCTGTGTCTTTTTAACTCGTAGTTTTTTATCTTACATTTTAACTTACTTTTTTCATTTTTTAAATCTATTTTTTCAAATCCACTTGTTTCATTAAGGAATTCCTGCAAATAAGGTGGAAAAGTCGCAGTAATAATAAGTACATTGCTCCCCAATTTTCTAACAATTTCAAGAGTTTTTATAATCACCGCCATCATCTCAGGTTTGTACGCTTGGATTTCATCAATTACTATTGAAGAAGTAGGATAAACTGAAACTAGTTTATCAAATCCATAAAATTTAAGTGAAGATAATAAAGCCTGGTCCGGAGTAGTCAACATGATTGGCGAAGAGAATAAACGGGCGGAAGTTGTTTGTTCATCTATATCTATATCTCTTTCCTTCTTAATATATTCCAAAAAAGAAGTAGAATGTAAAATATCCACATGGCTCTTATCAAAGTATCCACCCGTGCTATTCCCCCCAAACCTTCGAAGTAAGTCGTTTAAAGCGACTCTCAATGGTATAGTATAAATCAACTTTTTGTCATTTCTCTTTGCCCATAAAAGAGCAAATTCTGTTTTGCCGGAGCCAGTTGGAGCTATTAAAACAATATTTTTATTTTTTAAATCATTATTCTTTAACAGCTCTTCTTGCCAAATTTCATTTCTACCTGCTACTTTTCCTATGGCCTCCTTTATCTCATCTTCCAACCCATTAAAAACATCACAAATATTAACTTCTTTTTCTATACTCACCTCTCCGCTTGCAGAGTAATCGCATCTCCTCAAACAACCTAGAAATACAAAAAAATCGTAAAAATTATCATCTTCTTTATCAGGAATTTCTAATAATTTTAAATTAGTAGATATCCCAAAACCGTTATCTATACCCTCATTTAACTTTTCTATCCTCTCAAAATTAATACTCTCCTCCAAATTGCGAAGAATCTTTTTTGTTATACCATCCGTTATTTCTTGTGATAAATACCCCAACAGATTTTTTAGTAATTGTTTAATCTTCTCTTTATTTTTACTCAAAAATTCAATATATACTTTAAGGTCTGGGTAATCATCTAAAATATTCCTTATGTGTGGTTCACTATTTGTATAAAACTCGTTATAGTGATGCAGAAGAACTGCAGTCCTTATCTCTTTATCCCATTCATCATTACCTAAGAATATCGAAGAGAAAATTACGGAAACTACTTCATGGTCTTTTACGTCTATACGCCGATACCCATCAAAAAAAGATTCTATCTGATTAAATTCCCTACTTCCTTTATCACAGACCTCTTTTTGAAAGTTGTAGTTAATCTTTCCTAAATCGTGCAGAAAACATGCAATAACCAATTTCTCAAAGAACTCTTCGTTGAATTTAGGATATGCAATTGCGTCTCTATTCTCATTGACGAATCTTCTGAGTTGTACTGCCCTCTCTATGGTTTCTTTTAAATGTTCTTTCAAAAGAGATTTTTTTCCATCTTCTGATTTAGCTCTTAAACAATCAATAATATCCATTACAACCACCCAAACTGATCTTTGGATGACTCGGCCCCTATAATCCTTATTTTTTTATCTCCAATACTGTACACTTCAACATTTAGAGAACTTCCTTCATCTAAAATTATACTGTAATCATACCCGCTATAAATCACAGATGCAAATTCTACTTCTCTTTCTGTGTTTTTAGTAATTTCTGCTTTGTGTCTCACCGTTTGCCCATTATTTTTAAAAGTGATCTTTATTGGAATAGAATAGGTAGGGTACTTTTTATTTTTTATTGGGAAATTTATTTCTTGCGTACCTTGTTTGATTCTCCGAAGAATGTATGTAGGAAAAGTTAATTTCAAGTCCCCCTCCGCTTTAATAGGTTTAGGAGCTTCAACTAGTTTTACATCTTTAATAAAAACAACATCCTCACTTCGTCCAAGAGAAAATACTTTCTTAGGTTTTTGAAAATTTTCCTTTGCTTTATCTATTAGTTCTTCATTCCCTCTTAAAAATATATACAAGTGCCCATTAAAAAGTTCCTGCTGATAAACTGGAGTGCGCTGTGCACGCACTCCTTCTCCATATAACGGTAATTTTTTATTAAACAATCCCCCGCTCTCGTCTATTTCAGTGTCCCCTTTGATTAATGTTTGATAGTTCCAGAAAAAGCTTTCGAATCCACCATGAATACTTACTTTAAGATCCCACCAGTCCGCTCCGTACCAATCATTACATGCATTTTGGAGCATTCCTATTACTGTCGATTTTGGCGGTAATGGGTAGGTCTGTGCGTAGTAAAAAGTGAAAGGATTCCTATACTGAGCGAATGATTGGAAAAGTTCTATGAAAAGGATTTTTTCGTGCATTCTACCCAACCTACCAGCTTCTCGCTCTTCCTAACCTTTGCCACCTAAATTCAGTCTTTCAAAGACAGGTTCTGTTTCTATAAATTGTTTCTTATAAACTAAGATTGGTGAACTAAGATCCTTACCCTCTAGGAGCTTGGAAATCTGGTTCAAAATTTCATCTTTTGTTGCTATTTTAGAAATCTTAGAATCTATATCTCCTATTACAAATTTTGGAGCATCTTTCTCAACAGTTTCATGTTCAATTTCTGCAATCACTCTTCCTTCATTGTCTTTAGTTTCTTTTTTCTTAGTTATTATCTTATAAATATGGTGTTTAGCTAGTTCTATCTTGTCAGCATATGTTTCATATTTTCCGTTGCTGTACAATCCGCATATGACCAACCACGGTGATAAATCCTCCATTCTACCTTTTATTTCTCTTTTCAGCTGGAATATGGTTTCTACCAATTGCCCAATTCGCTCATTTCTCTCACATGTTTTATCTATATCACCTACATCCTCCAAACCATGTTCTTCTTTTAAGTATCTCCCAACCCTATCTACATCAACAACTACATTATACACATAGAAATCCTTTTTTTCTTCTATAGTAACTGGATTACTCCCCTTCCCCCCAGCCCTTCTCATTATATCCAAGTTAGCCATAAAATGTGAATCATAGTTATATGGTGTCAAAGAAAATGCATGAGAAATTTTTACTGGAGACACGCGAGTTATTCCAACTTCACCTTTTTCTTCAGCAATCATAAAACCAAAAAGATCGAATTCTGGAAAGTTTAAAACTGTTTTTTCCTTAATTAGTTCGGCATCCGGATGGACAACTCCACCTTCTTTTTTAACAAATTGATCCTTCCCTGCCAGTTTCCATTTATCCGGGTATAATTTGTTTGCCCAATGGAGTATACTACACCTGAGAGCATACCGGCTGACCAGGATATATTGTTTCCCGTCCCATTTTGTAATTTTCTTTAATTCTTGATAATTCCCCGTCCCTTGGTCGTAATTCAGCGAACTACCATAAAAAACCACATCCATCACAATGTATCTTCTTTTTTGATTATCCAACTCCTCCTTTTTCATTTTTATTCACCTCCTCCAGAATATGTTGACATTATACCGAGAATAAGCGAATACGCAAAATTTATAAACGCTTCTTCAGGCATGACGTCATAATTTTCTTGTAGTGTTTGCCAAAGTTCCTTAAAATTCTCATTTGGTTTATTGGCTGCCTTCAACAAAATATAAAAAAATTCCTTCTGGTCATTATTTCTTACTGTCTCTAGCAAATTATAAACCAACTTTTGCTTATAATTATCTGACTCTCCCTGAAATCCTCGGGAAGCTACCTCTTTCAACTTTTGGAGTTCAAGAGTTAACGATTTATTCCCAACGACTTTTTGCCAGTAATATATATTCTCACTCATCCTCTCAACCCCCCACACAATTCATGGCTAATACCAAACCATATCTTTCAAAGCTTACATCATTTTCAATTATCTTCTCAAATATCCACTTATTAAAATTATTATTCGAACACAGCTCTTTTTTCTCATTCAGATTCTTCAGGAGGATATTTAAAAACAGGTTTTTATCCATTGCTCTTAAGGCAGTTATCAGTTCTCTTGCAATTCTTTTTTTAATTTCGTCATCATCGGAAATATGCCTAATAAGACTCGAATAATATGATGAATACCTTTCATCCTCTTTTATTTTATTTACCAAGTACTTATAGTTATCAAAATAATCATCGGAAAACAGCACAGACCTTTTTACTTTTATATTCTTTGATCTAGCATTCAAAATGTTTGCTTCAATAATTAAAGAAGATAAACAAGCTTGAAAATTGAGATAAGTATTTTTATTTAAAGCTGAGTTCACATGACTTAAAACTATTGGATAAAGTGGTTTCCCTTTAATAAATTCTTCTAAAAGCCACCATTTTTCTTTAGGCCCGATTACTGCTCTCACTTCTCTATTCAAATGTTCTCTTATGGTATCGTCCAGAAGTACTGATGCTTGAAGTTTTGGGATACCAATGTATTCAACATCCAAAATTTCCTGATTTCCACCAATCTTGTATGTTATTATATACATATTTTCAAGGGCCCACTGAGACTTTTTTTCTGTTATTTCATCTACCACAGCCTTCCAAGACAGATCAAAAATACTCTCATTTTTTGTTTTTCTTTCTAATAGAAATTTGAGTTTCTTATTTACCTTATGGGTGAACTCTACATCTGGCGAGTAAAATAATGTGTTATCCTTCTCACTTCTGACCGAGAGGAATGCCAGAGGAAATGTTAGAATGAACATTCCAAATAGCGGAATAATCCTCTCCAAAGTAGGTGCGTCCAGCAAGCTTTCTGTATAAGAAATATTGGAGAACTTCTCTCCGGATGGTAAAAATTTATTGAATGTCCTATCCATATATTTAAATGCCTCTGCCTCCGCCTTCTCCAATCCCAGGATTTGCAAGAAATCTTTTTTTTGTTTATCCTCTTTCCTTCTCGGTTGAAAAAATAAGAAATTGTGGAAGTAGAAAAAAGGATATTTTGAAGATAAAGCAACCCTTCCTTCCTTCAAGTAGTTCTTTTTAACGAATTCCCAACATTTGTCAAATATATCGTTTTTACTATTTGTTGAATTCTGAAAAATATTGTCTGAAGGTTTTTTGGGGTCTTTAATAGACTCCGTCTTAAGAATATTATAATAAATATATGCTAACGGGAAATACCCATAACATAACTTTTCGGGCTCTTTAGCAATCATCTCTTGCAAGGTATCTAAATCCCATCCATAAACCTCCTCCATCAAATTAACAAATCCGAGAATACCAGCATCTATAAACCAATTTCCTGTGAATTCAAGTTTTATATCTTGTTGCCGTGATCCATTTGTTTGCTGCATTAGTATATTCACCTTATCACGTTTACAAATCCAAACCCAAACGTGTTCCTTTCCCCAAATCCACAATCAACTGCGAATTCGAGCAATTTCCACCTCCCCAGAGTATATTTTAAACCATTAAAATTAAATTCCCATATGCTTCCGAAGAATCTCTGCTCCCTCCCATTCACCACAACGTGGTTGACTGTTGACTTTTTGAAGATGAATTGCTCAAATATCGGAAACTCCTCCACCTTGCTTTTATAAAACTCATTATACTTCTTAAAAATATTCTCCTCAAGTTGCTTTATGAAAGCCTCGAATGGGTATTTTGGTTGCCAGAAAACATATGGTTTTTCTGACTCTATTCCATAAGTTGGGTAGCTCCTTTTAGGTATCCTTACAATTATTGGGGTTGCAGTTACCAACCACAGGTTGTTTCTGAGCTTAACTTTCAGCACTCTGCTCTCCTCAATCATAAAACTGAGCTCACCTATATTCACAGTCCTCCCTGGCTCTAATTTCTCTTTCAATGTTTTTATAAGAACTGAATCAGGTGAGGATATCAAGAAGTTTCTCACATCCTTCTCTTTGAAATCCCCTATGGGGTATATATTCGAAAAGCAGAAGAATTTGTAACCTCCCTTGTCATGAAGAATAGAATAGGGAGTATCTCTCAATAAATCATATATCCACCCCTGTGCTTTGTGATAGTACATCATGTCATAACTTGCATTCTTAATAGCTTTCAATCTCAAAAGAAGCCTCATCAATAGATTTTCTTCAAACTCCTTTAAAAAATCACCACTCACTAGCTTAAATTTCCACAGCCTGCTCCTCGAGCACCAACCCCAGCTAATTTACGGCTATTTTTACATCAAACCCATACCGCTCCAGTTATACCTATTAAATCTCATTTACCTGTATTAGATCTGTTACAATTAAAAACGAGATAATCTTGTTTGTTGCTTATCCAAATTTTCCCACTTATTCAACCATCCTGGATGCGTAAAAGTTCCATCATCCCTTTTGTAGGCTACAAAAATACGACTTGTGACAACAGAGTCTTTTTCCATCTCTCTTTCCTGAACTTGTAACTTTCTTTGAAGTATGCGGGGGGAGGGATTTGAACCCACGAAGCACCTAAGTGCACAGGGTCCTAAGCCCTGCTCTTTAGACCAGACTCAGACACCCCCGCGTGAATTAATTGCCTCTTGCAACGTTTTTATACTTTCTCCCCCAAACACTATTGGAGGTTTCCATGGAGGTAAAACTCATCGCTCACACCCCCAACCCAGATTTGGTGTGCGCAGCTGCTGCGCGAACTTCAAGAAGCGCCCTTCCGCCAGCAGAGTTGCTTGAAAAAACTCTCTCCCCAGCTGAAAGGGAGAAAGCATTGAAACTGTTAAAACAAATCATCAAATCCGGCCACATCTCAGTTGCCGAGCACTGCTCCTTCACGTTCAGCGTAGCTGGAGTTTCAAGAGCATTGACGCATGAGCTGGTAAGACACCGAATTGCCTCCTACACCCAGCAGAGCCAGCGGTATGTGAAAATAACTGATGAAAACTCATTTGTCATCCCCCCTACAATAAATGAAAAAACGCTCAAGCTTTTCAAAGAAGCTCTTTCCGAAGCAATGAAAGCATACAACAACCTGATTCAGGCAGGCATCCCAGTTGAGGATGCGAGATACATCCTGCCAAACGCAACGAAAACAACCATCACCGTGACAATGAACGGCAGGGAGCTCCTCCATTTCTTCTCCCTCCGTTGCTGCGAGAGGGCGCAGTGGGAGATACGAGAGCTTGCGGAGAGGATGGTTAAGGAATGCAAGAAGGTTGCGCCAGTCATATTTGAAAAAGCTGGCCCATCCTGCGTTCAGCTTGGCTATTGTCCTGAGGGCGAATTCTCCTGCGGAAAGATGAATGAGATGAAAGAGAAATACGCCAAATTATAAGAGAGAATTTAAATAACTCACACCCATAATATATCTGGGTGAGCTTATGGAAACGCACCAGCTTACAAAAGCTCAAACTACAATAGAGTATCTTCTGATAATCTCCGTTGTTGTGCTGCTGATAATAGGCTTATTCCTGACAATACGGGAGCTGAGGGCGAGCACTCAGACAAATGTGACAATTGGAAACCAATCAATGAAACCAACTGAAGGGATACAGCAGATAATCACCAACATGAGCAACTTCACAAACCAAACTGGCGATTGATTTCTATGCTGAGAGGACAGACAAGCGCAGAATTCCTTCTCATATTGGCAGTAGGCATCACCATGCTGCTTTTCACCCTTTACTCCATACAAGGTGGGTTGAGAAGCATCAACCCCTCCATTTCAACCGCAAGGTTTGCCGACTCGTTGGAAACAATTTACTCCACAGCAGATATCCTTGAAGAGGGCTCGGAGAGAGTTGTTTCAATAAACATACCAGATGGGTTAACCGATTACAACCAGAGAAGAATTTCAGATAACCTATACCTTTCAACATTCACTTTCAGAGGAGCGAATTTCACAAGGGCAACCCCTTACAGGCTGCTCATACTCCCAGCAAACTTCACTCTATCAAAAGGAAGGCATGTTGCGAGAATGTACTGCTTCAAACAAGGTGAGGTAGTTGTTGAGTTCGTTCAATAAAGCGCAGATATCATTTGAATTCTACGCAGCTCTTTCTGTAGCGTTGCTGCTTTTCCTCTCCTCCCTCCTCTTCACCAATCAGATGAAAATTAATGAGGAAGAGAGGCAGATAATGCTCTCATCCTTCATGCTCGCCCAGCAGGTTGCCAACGCCGCGGATGTTATGCACAGAAACCTCTGCGCGGATGAATGCCAACTCTCCCTTCTCCTTCCAAACAGAATAAAAGGAGTCAGCTTTCCAAAGGAAGTTGAATACAACATAACCTTTCAGTCCAACTGGGTTATCGTCACTCCAGCGGGTTATCCATCTGTGAGGGTTGCAGCCAGCATTCCGTTTGAGGGTTTGAGGGTTTCGCTTGAGCAGACAGAAGAGGGAAAAATTCTGAGAATGGAGGGGGGAGGATGAGAAGAGGAATACTGGTGTTTGGGGAGGAGTTTCTTTCCTTGCTCGTTTTCTCCCTAGCCTCCCTTCTGCTCATCTCAAACTTCCTGATGCTGAACCGAAAGGTGAGCTCTGGGCTGATTGAGGAGAGAATGCAGCTCGTTGCAGATAACATAGCCGATTATATAGCAAAAAAGTATGTTGATTCGGATGGGAATCTGGATTTGAACAAGCTCAATATAACCTTCAGAAGGAACGTTGAGGTGAGAGTTGGGGCGGTGGTATTTGGAGAAAAAGCACCTGAAGGAGTTAATCTATATATGGTGAGAAGGCTGGTTTTTGTTGAAGGGGAGCCAGCGATTATGGAGGTGAGGGTATGGGAGTGAGAGGTCAAACTTCAATTGAATTTCTACTCATTCTCTCTGCAGTTATCCTTGTTGTCCTTGCAGGGCTGATGAGCCTTTCTGAAATAATGAGAATGCAGAGGGGAGCCTACTCTGCAATTCAGGGAGGAGTTGAGAACGCATCAACTGGGCTTATCTACTACTTGAGCAATGAAACGTTTGGAACTGCTTTCTATCCAATTTATGGTGGGTTTGGCAACTTCACAAACGCAAGCCTGGTTTCCCTTCAAATTATAAAGAATGAGCCTTACTTCATCAACCAGCCATCCATTATAAAGCTAACCGCGTGGAACAACTACCCTGCTCCAATGATTGTGCCGAGGCTTGTTATCTGGGTTGTTAACTCCTCAGGCAGTGAGATACCCGTCTCTCCCTCTGAGGAGGAGAATGTCACCATCCTTCTCTCCCACACAATAACTGCGACATTCATACCAACCTCCCCAGGTGTTTACAACGTAACCGCAGTTGCGCAGGATGAGAATGGAAGCGTGCTGATTAACCCGCTCACAGAGCAGCCAGTGATTGTGAAAACAAACTTCACAGTGCTTGATGCAAAACCACCAACAAGTGGTTTTGTGAAGACGTTCAACATTGAAAAAGAGGTTGTTTACCCGCTTGGTGATACGTATATTGAATACTTCCAGCTACCGGACAATGCAGTTGTTTACTCTGCAATCCTTGAGATAACTGATACGTATAAATATGAAAATAAAACTGCAGGAGCTCAGGCATCATACCACTACTCCCAAATCTCAACAAGAAGTTGTAATCCCGATGGCACTGGTTGCAAGGACAGCACTCTCTCATCAAATTTCTTCTCTCAGCAGGGAGTTGTTGAAATACCCGAAAGAAGCTTCATCACAAATGCCGAGATAACCAAAAATGAAGTTGAGGGAACAATGACAGTTTTTATTAATGGAGTTGCCAACCCAAGTCCAATGGACGTAGTTCACCCCGGAATGAATACAATAAGCATCTCTATACAACCCCAATTCTACCAATACGAATCTGAAAGAAACTATGCTGCAAACCTTGCAGTTGGGGATGCAACTTTGAAAATTGAATACTACGCGCCAGCGAGCAAGGCGGTTCAACCTGGCGATATCATGAGCATTCAGGTGAATGCCGGCCCAATCCACTCTCCATACGCAGTTCAGGATATATCGGGTTACATAAAAGGAGGAGAGAATGCAATTTCCTTCTACAACATTCAAGGAACCTTCAAATACAAGCTGGTGGTTACCTATGCATAAAGCTCAAGCAATGCTGGCAGATGGAGTGCTTGCTCTCTTCATCGCAGCCTTTCTTTCCTACTCCCTTTTTGCAGCATGGCCTCAAAGCACCCACCCTACAAAAAACCTAGCCCTTGAAAGAGCAGGCTATGATGTGGTGAACGCGTTTTACAAAGACGATATACACCAGATAATAAGAAGAGGTTTAGAGGTGAAAGGTTACCTCTCAGCCGATGAGATAAAATTCCTTCAAATCAAACTATACAACTACGGAAGGTTGCTGAACCTGAAGAGAATTGACGTTGAGATACCCGCCTCAACTTCCTTCTCCGTTGAAATAGAAAAATCAACGCCAACTCAGAAGGAGCAGTTCTCCCTCCTCATTCCGCTGAAGGGTGGGGAGGAGAACAGAATAGTGAAGGTGAGCCTGTGGAAATGAAAAAAGGGTTTGGAGGTTTGCTTGTTCTCTCAGTTTTCCTGCTTGGCTTCATTCTACTTCTCACCTCCCACACCCCCCGCATAACCTACAAGGGTTACTCCTCAATTCTCTCAGCTGAGGTGCGCTCGAACAGAATTGCGGTTGCAAGAAAGGTTATACTGGAAAGCTATAAGGAAGTTGATGAGAGAAACCTTGCAGAGTGGGCGGTTTCTGTGGAAAGAGTTTGCGCTTCCTATGGGTTGAGAGTGAGCATTGACTTCAGCAAAACTCCCAAAAAGGTGAATCTAACTGATATATACACCGGAATGACTTCCTCATTTTTCCTTCCCTAACTTTTTCTTCAGCTTCACATACTCGCTTTCAATCTCATCCGCCCTCTCCTTCAGCTTGTTGAAATCGTTCAGAAGTTTCTTGAAATCTCTCTCCCTGAAATTCTTCTCCTCCTTCTGCAGAGCGTAGATCGCGTTCCTCAGCTCATCATTCTCCTGCTTAAGCGAGTTGATGCTTTTCATATGCTGATACTCCCGGAAGAGTATCACGGCTGCTGCAAAAAACAGCATTGCAATGGAAAGCTCAATTGAGATACATGCCATCTGCTCACCCCACAAACACTCCAGCAAACCTCATGGAAATCACAAAAACAACAGATGCCATGAGAAACATAACCGGGAAAACCATCATAATCCCCTTCCTCACCGAACCATACCTCACCTCCCCTATGAACATCGCGTCAAGCACATTTGCAACCAGCATATATGTGATTAAGCTGAAAAGGAGAAACTGCTTCTCCAGCTCTGAATAAAGCGCTGCCCCCATCAAGCTTTCAAGCAGCAGAATCACATTATACCCCATTCCCGCAAAGAAAGGATAGAAGAATGCTGAGGAGAGGAAAATCATCCAGGTTGACAGATCTATTCTGCTCCTCCTCTCGCTTTCGGCATCAAAGTCAGAGGTGATGTTGTTTGTGAGCAGCGTTAAAGATTCGGATACGTCAACCCCGGTTTCTATTGACTTTGTGATAAGGTCAAAAGCCCTGTTCACCTTCCTTGATTTTATCGTCTCCCTCAACCTTCTGAATGCAGTTTTTGGGTTCCCGCTCACCTCAAAGTTTGACACTGCCTCCCTCAACTCAGGAGACAGCTTCCCATACTCCACAGACATCACGCTGAGCAATGCATCCCTCATATTCTTCCTCTCCGAGTAGATTGCAATCAGGTGGGAGAGGAAAAGGGGCATCACCCTCTCCATCCCATCTATTTTCATATACGCAAGCAGCATCGGCATCGTCATAACAATATAGCCTATGAAAATTGCTCCAAGCAACGAGAAAATTAGGGTGAGCTCAGGTGAGCCGGTTGTTGAATACAGCGGAAGCAGCAAAACGATGAAACCGATGCATGAGGAGAGCGCTACAAGCACTGCCCACTCCGAAGCTGTGAGCTCACTCCTTATTATATCTGTATACGGCGCAAGCTGAATTTCAATTCTAGCCAGCACGCCCCTCTCTGTCCGTATGCCAGCCACGCTCACTGCTTTTTTGAAAAAAAGCTCTAAACTGTGCAGAATTCCCACTCCCAAAACACCTCCATACAATTAAGCAGTGCAAAGTTTAAAAAAATGAGGAGATAATCTAATGCAAGGTGCGCAAATGAGAAAATCCCTGCTGGTTCAGCTTCTCATCTCCATTGCAGCAGTTGCGCTTGTTCTCTACTTCTCCAACTTTCAAAAAGTGATTGAGGTTATGCGGGGAGTTGATATAACCTACTTCCTCGCAGCAACACTCCTATACCTCGCAATGAATGCGTTCATGGCATACCGAATAACGCTGATTCTCAAAGAAGTTAAAGAAAAGTTGAGCTTTTTTGAAGCGCTTGAAGCCAGCCTTTCCGGAATGCTTGCATCAGATTTCACGCCTGCAAGAACTGGTTACTTTGCAACTGCATTTCTGATAAACAAAAACTCAAAAATACCAATTGACAAAGCAATGCTCTCCATCCTCGCCCCGCAGCTTTTTGAGTTCAGTTTTAAGTTTCTCGCAGGTTCTGCTGCGCTGTGGTATCTGCTGACAATCGTGACAGCTCAGATAGGGGAGAGCATCATCGGGATGGTGGTTGGAGCATCGCTTTTCTTCCTCATGATACTCATTATGGCGTTGCTGCTTTTCTCAAAAACATTTGTTGATAAACTTGCTTTCCTCTCCATCCTTCCATACGGCAGACAAACCCACTCCATGCTTTCCAACATGCAGAGAAATTCAAAATCAGTCAGAAAGGTTCTCCCCAAGATACTTGCAATTCTATTCATCACATGGTTCATAAAATCCTGCGAGTGGTTCCTTCTTTCAAAAAGCATCGGGATGAGTTTGAAAACATCCATTCCAGAGCTTGTCTTCTTTGCATTCCTCCAACCGCTTGTCACAATTCTTCAGTTCATACCCGCCCCAACTCTTGCGGGAATGGGCTTATATGAGGGTGGAACCGCGGTTGTGCTCTCCCTTTTTGGAGTTCCACCCTACCAAAGCGTTTCATTCGCTCTGCTAGCCCGTTTTATGAATCTGATGGTTGATTTGTTAGGCGTCAAAGGAGCATTGAGAGTTGCAAACAAACTCTAAAAAATCCATTTTGCAAACTCTGTTTTTATCAATCTCGGTATCTTATACCTCCACATCGTGTACTGCTTCACATCATCTATCAAATCCTTATACATCTGCTTCTCCTCTGGAGTGAGCTTGCTCTCATGCTCAACCCAGTGCTCCTTTCCATCCTGCACAACCTTCTCCTTCCTTCCAACAAGCTGCTTCTTCACCGTTCCAAACCACTCAGTTAAGGATGATTTTCTCTTCCTTATTGCTTTCAGGAAATCCCTCATCTCAATCGGCCTCTCCCTTTTACCTTCAAACGCCTCCTTCCATGGAATTGTCGCCGCATCCTCGCAAATCTGCTTTATATCCGCGCTTGAATAACCCTCTGTTGCCCTCGCAAGCCTCCCCCAATTAATCTTTCCAACCGGCCTGTTTTTACAATACAATTTGAACAGCGCTTCCCTTGATTTCTTGTCAGGCAACCCGACATACACCGTTCTCCCAAACCTGCCAGCTCTTTTCAATGCAGGGTCAACATCCCATGGAGCGTTGGTTGCCCCAACCACAAGCACATTCTCGGTTGTGCTCTCTAGCCCATCCATTTCCGCCAGGAATTGGTTAACCGCCATCCTCTGGAAACCCTGCATATCTGCTTCCCTCTTTCCGCCAAGCGCCTCCATCTCATCAAAGAAAACAACAGCAGGCGCATTCCTTCTCGCAGTTTCAAATACTCTGTGCAGGTTCTTCTCCGTATTGCCTGCATACATATCGACAATTTCATTTATTCTCGCATGAATGAAGTTCACATCGCACTGCCCTGCAGTTGCTTTTGCGATGAATGTTTTTCCGCATCCTGGAGGGCCGTAGAACAGCACCCCTCCCCCAGCCGTTTTTCCATACTTCTTCGCAAGCTCCGGGTTCTTGAATGGGTAGACAATCAGCTCATTTATCACTTCCTTTGCATACTTCATTCCTGCGACATCATTGAAATTAATCTTCGGCTTCTCAAGAAACTCTATCTTTGCAAGGGTGCCTGGCTCGGTTGTTGTAACCTCCTTCGCTTTCTCCTTCTTGCTCTTTGCAAGCTCCAATCTATTTTCTGCATCCTTAAAATCTGGGTTCAGCTCCAATGCTTTGTTATAATTCTCAATTGCCTTATCCGGCATGTTTTTATACTCATACGCCAACCCAAGTATGTAATACGCTTCTGCAAAATTCGGCTTCAGCTCAATCATCTTATTTATATCCTCAATTGCCTTGTCATACTCCTCCTTGCAGGCATACGCCAACCCTCTGTTGTAATATGCTTTATCAAAAAGAGGATCAATCCTAATTGCTTTTGTATAATACTCAACCGCAACATCAAAGTTGCCTTTTTCATAGTATTCATTGCCAATTTTATAATACTCCTCTGCATCCTCCTTGCCAGCCTCTTCATCCATAGCTACCACTAAATTATAATGCTTTGATTTGTATATAATACTTTTTGAGTTATATCAGCTTCAGCTCCTTCCCAACTTCCTCATACGCTGCAAGCGCCTCATCCAAATCCTTTTTCTTATGTCCTGCAGTTACAATGTTCCTCACTCTTGCTTTATCAATTGCAACCATTGGGTAAACAATCGGGTTCACATACACCCCTCTCTCAAACAGCTTTTCCGAAAGTTTCTGCGCCAGCGAGCTCTCCCCGGTTATTACCGGTATTATTGGCGTTTGGCTGTTCCCGGTGTTGAAGCCAAGCTTCTGCAGCTTTCTTCTGAAATAATTCGCATTGCTCCACAGTTTATCAAACAGCTTCGGCTGCTCCTGAACAATGTCTATTGCCGCGCTTATTGCAGCAACCACTGCAGGTGGATGAGATGTGCTGAACAGAAATGCTCTCGCCCGTTGAATCAGGTAGCTTCTCAGCTCACTGCTCCCAGCAATGTAACCGCCCATGCAGCCAAATGCTTTTGAAAACGTTCCCATTTCAACATCAACCCTTCCGTGAAGGTTGAAATGATCCACAATTCCCCTTCCATTCCTCCCAAGCACCCCTTCCCCATGCGCATCGTCAACATACGTTATTGCATCATACTTCTCCGCCAACTCCACTATCCTATCCATCGGCGCAATATCCCCATCCATGCTGAACACTCCATCCGTGATTATCAACCTCCTTCTCGCATTCATGCTCTCCTTCAGTGCTTTCTCCAGCGCATCCATATTCAGGTGGGGGTAGATTTTTCTCTCAGCTTTGGTTAACCTACAACCGTCAATTATGCTCCCATGGTTCAGCTCATCGCTCAGTATCACATCTCCCTCCCCAACCAGGGTTGGTATTGTGCCGCTGTTCGCCATGACGCCTGTTGGAAAGAGCAGCACTGCCTCAGCTTTCTTGAACTCCGCAACCTTCCTCTCCAGCTCCTCATGGATATCCATCGTCCCAATAATCTGCCTCACCGCTCCAGTTCCAACCCCATACTTCCTTATCGCCTCAATTGCAGCTTTCTTCATTTTCTTGTTTGTTGTGAGGCAAAGGTAATTGTTGGAAGCGAGGTTGATCACCTCCTTTCCATTCACAACTGCTCTTGGCCCCTGAGGGCTTCCAAGAATTGGAGGAACTTTGAAAAGCCCCTTCTTCTTCATCTCCTCAATTTCATCCTTTATATACTCCAGCTTCACACCACCACCTCCTACGGATACAGAACAACCTTCCCGCACTTTCCCTCATGCATCAGCTGCATTCCTTTCTCAAACTCCTCAAGCTTAAATTTATGGGTGATTATTGGTTTCACGTCAACTCTCCCTGATTTGAGCAAGCCAGCTGTGGTATACCATGTTCCATACATCCTCCTTCCGGCAATTCCATACACCCTTGCTGCTTTGAAAACAATATCGTCTGCCCAGTCAAGGGTTATCTTATCCTCAGGAAGCCCAAGCAAGGAAACCCTGCCGCCGAACTTTAAAACTTTGAAGCAAAGGCTTATCGCCTCTTGACTGCCAGCCATTTCCAGGGAAACATCCACTCCTGCCCCGTCCGTTGCATCCTTTATTACCTTCACCACATCCTCCTCATTTGATTTTATCACTGTGTCTGCTCCAACCTTCTTTGCAAGGTTCAACCTGTATTCATTCTTCCTGCCAATTGCAAAAACGTGGGCTGCTCCAGCAGCTTTGCATATTGCAACAGCGCACAAACCAATCGGACCCAAACCAAAAACCGCAACTGTTTTACCAGCCACATCCTCCGCGAAAACAGTATGAACTGCGTTGCCAAACGGCTCCTGTATTGAAGCTATCTCTGGGGGAAGCCTCTTGTCATTCACCCATGCGTTCTCCTCAGGAATTGCAACGTATTCTGCAAACGAGCCATCTGTGTCAACCCCAAGTATTTTGACGTTCTGGCAAACATGCGCCTGCCCTGTTCTGCACTGGAAGCACTTGCCACAGACAATGTGCGTCTCAGCTGAAACATTGTCTCCAACAGAAACAAACGTCACATCCTTCCCAACCTCAACAACCTCCCCTCCGAACTCATGCCCCATCACTCTTGGCGGCTTTATCCTTCTCTGCGCCCACACATTCCACTCATATATATGCAAATCCGTCCCACAGATTGAGGTTGCTTTCACCTTCACAAGTATCTCCCTAGGGCCTATTTTTGGAATAGGAACATTCACAAGCTCTGCTCCGTAACCTGGCTTCTTCTTCATAACTGCTTTCATCTCGCCCTTCATAAAACACCTCCGAATACAATTCTCAGGAAAGAAATTTAAACCATTAGATTTTTTAAGGTGCAACCTTTTAACACCGCTATGAATTATGTGGACTTGCTGGGTTATGCTGCAGGAATGCTCATCGTGCTCTCCCTCCTGCCCCAAGCAGTGAAAAGTTGGAAAACAAAATCAACTAAGGACATATCCTTCTTGCGGTATGTTACGTATACAGCTGGTTTAATCCTCATGATAGCATACGCGGCATTGATAAACAGCCTTCCTCTTACCGTGATGGCAAGCATAGAACTGCTCCTTGCTGCATCCATTCTCTACCTGAAGCTTAGGTATGGGTGAAGGAAACATTAAAATTCTGATTCATAATCTAAATATGGCAAAAGCCAGACTGCATATTGAAGTGTATGGAATAGTCCAAGGTGTTTTCTTCCGCTCAAACACCCAGAAAAAAGCATTCTCACTTGGCTTGACTGGGTGGGTTAGAAACAGAAATGACGGCTCTGTTGAAGTTTTAGCAGAGGGTGAGAAGCAGTCTCTTGAGGAGCTGCTGGCATGGTGTGGAAAAGGACCGCCTGGAGCAAGGGTTGATAAACTGAAACACTCCTGGGAGGAGTATAAAGGGGAGTTCAGCTCATTTATGATTAAATACTAAACAATATAAACTGCAGAAAGCAAAATTTAAACGGTGGGTGATTGGTGCAGGAAACAACAAAAGAAGGCATGAAGCAGCATGTTGAGCACCTGATGCTTAAAACAGAGCATCCTGTGCATGGGAGGAAAACCAATTTCTTATATGAAGGCATGTCAGTTACCATAGGCAGATACACACCAGAGGAGCTTGGTAAAAAACCAAGAGAGCACATCCAGATAAACGACCCGGAGGGCGTTGTCTCAAGGAACCATGGGGAGATATCATTTGAAAACGGGCGCATTTTCTATAAAGATCACAGCACAAACGGAACCGAAATATTGGACTCCAAAGGTAATCTCATTCGCAAAGTGCAGAATGAGGAAGTGGAGCTGCACCCATCCAATCAGATTAAACTGCCAAATGGAACAATCCTCAGCTTTGCAATGGAAATAAGAGTGACTGAGCCAGCCAAGGTGCAGCCAAAAAAGAACGAATTGGAAGAAATAGTAAAGACTGCTGGAAGCAGAAATGCAGAAGTTTTGAAAACGTTTATTGAACACGTTTCTGAATTGATAGAGAAGGAAAAGGAAGCTGGTAGGCTGAGAATGGGAGTTGATTCAAAACTAAAGAATATTCAAGGTGGAATGTGGGTTGAGGGCTCACTTGTTCACCTGCCGAGGGAAGGCAACGCAATACTTGTTGGTGACATCCACAGCAGGTTTAACTGCTTGGAGCACATTCTTAAGGAAACAAACTTTGTTGACAGGGTGAGAAACGGTGAAAAGCTCTATATTGTTTTCATGGGAGATTTTGTTGACAGACCTGCAAAGGAAGGAGAGGTGATGAAAGTTCTTGAAACAGTCCTAGCCCTAAAATCCAAATTCCCAAACAATGTTGTAATCCTAGCAGGCAATCACGATGTTGCAAAGGAAGGCTCAATTGCACCCCAGGAATTCCCAAATGAGGTAAAAATAAAATACGGAAAAGATGGTGAGGTTATAATGGAAAAATACAGAAAGCTTTTTGAAAGCATGCCAATTGCCGTAAAGATGGAGAATGGAGTTTTTGTGACTCATGGCGGAGCAGCGAGCAGTGTAAGAAGCTTGGCTGATGTTACCCACCCCAGCAAGGAAACAAAGGTTCAAATGCTGTGGAACGATCCAAATTCATACACCACAGGGTATTCCTTAAACAAACAAAGAGGTTTTAGTGAGTTTGGAGAGGATAAAGCATTTGTGTTCGGTGCTGATGCGTTGAACGAATTTCTAAACTCTGTTGGCTCCAAGGTTATGGTAAGAGCGCACGAGCAGGATGTTCGGCACGATTTCAATAATAAATGCTTAACCCTCAACTCAACGGATTATAAAAACTCCAGAAAAGCATACGCAGTTGTTAACCTGTCTGAGGAAATCACAAGCACCTCTCAGATTCAACTGCATTACTTCTGAGTTATCTTTAGCAACTATTTATTATTTTTAACTTTCAGTAAAAATTATGCAGAAAATCTACCTTCTGCTTGTGCTCACCGCCCTTTTCTGGGGAAGCTCCTGGATAGTTGTAAAACAACTTACCTCAGAGCTGAACCCAATCGCAATTGCCGCGATGCGCTTCCTGATTGTTTCCCTTCTTTTCCTCCCCGTTGCAGTTTGGCTTCATCTACACGGAGAGAGGCTGAAGAAAAATGATTTTGGCAAGCTTGTGCTGCTTGGCGTTTTTGGAGTTGCGCTGCTTTACATTTTCCAGTATGAGGGAGTGAACCTCACAACCGCCACAAACGCATCCCTCATGGTTGCTTTCAACCCAAGCATGACGTTGCTGCTCTCCTCCTTTCTCCTTAAAGAGAAGATTGGCTTCAGAAAGATTGCTGCAATTGCAGTTGCATTTCTCGGCGCTTCGCTGGTTATAACAAACGGCGAGCTGAACATTGGGGTGAGAATGAATGACATACTTGGCTCGCTTCTCTCGCTTGCAAGCACATTCTGCTGGGCAGTTTACACAGTGATAAACAAAAAGTTCCTTGAAACCCATTCCGCACTTTTCTCAACAGTTTACACTTCAATTTTTGGCGCTTTCATCCTTCTTCCAGCCCTCCTTCTCTCCCAATCTGAAATTGCTCAGCTCTCGCTCTACGCATGGCTTGGTTTAATCTATCTGGCTGTCACCTGCACCGTTTTCGGTTATCTCATCTGGTCATACTCGCTGACAGCTGTTGACGCATCCCAAGCCGCAGTGTTCATCTACCTCGTTCCACTTTTCTCCGTAATTCTCGCCTGCATCTTCCTGGGAGAAAACCTCACTTTCTACTCCGCATTTGGTGGCTTCCTCATTCTTGCTGGAGTTTACTGCTCAACTCTCTGATGGTAAAATTATTAAACACCCAGAGAGATATAACATGGATGAAATACAAAATCTCTGTGGCAGGTTTCCTCCTTTTTCTACTTGGCTTTCTGCTTATAAGCAAGGCGCATGATTTCATCTGTGGCTGCCCAGCACCCGTGCTTGTGGAAACCGACCCATGCTACGGATGCCTAACCTCTCCAAAATACCAGAATTACATAATTGTATTTCAGATAATTATGATAGTAAGCGTCTTCGTTGTGTTATACGGATTTTTCAGCGAGTTTGAATATGGGAAGAAGTGAGGGAATGGAGGAAAGCAGGCAGTGGATGCTGGAAGGTTTGATGATTGGCTTCCTTGTGATACAGATAACCATACCATTTTTCTACCATAACTACTTCACAATTCAGGAATGCACTCCAGAGCTGGTTTCCCGTTCAAATTTGTATCTGTTCATTTTCACCGGAAGCGGCATCATTGCCTTCTCCTCTGCGCTTTACCTGAAAAGGGAGAAAACCCTCCTTCTCGAGCTTGCTGTTTTCATAGTGGGAATGCTGGTGATACTCACCGAAACTTTCTGCGTCTGAAAGAATTAATTTAAACTCCGCCAGCAATAAATTATGGCTGACTTGTTGAAGGGGTATAAGATGAGTGAGGAGGAAATTAAGGAAGGGCTTGCTCTTTTTCAGACTCTTGGGATAATCCGTGCTGAGAATGATAAATACGTGCTCACAGAGACAGGGGAGCATTTCCTCGCAGCTATTGGGTGCGGGAAGGGAAGGTTTGGAGAGCTGTGCTTCCAGCTGCTTGATTCGCTTGTGAAATCCGGAAAACTGAAATGCAGGTACAACCTAAAGGATAAAGCGTATTACTTCAAATAGATTTAACAACTCTGCGGATTGGGTAAATGGAATGCTGGATATGGATACCATTCCAATCTCTGAATTCTTTCCGCGATAAGAAGGTTTTCATACTCTAACTCTTTGCACAATTGTTATTTATATACCAGAATTACTACGCAATAACATTATAGGTGGCTCCGAAGCTACTCCGTCGGTCATATTGTATCCCTCTGGGACGGTATCGTCATCGCCATTACTATTGCTCATTCTCTATTTAAAAGGAATTGCATCCCCAACAAAATCAACAAGCAGATGGGAGGCATAACCGCACAACCCCCACATCCCAACCCAGAAGGAATCCACCCCCATCCCAAAGCACCACATCAAAAAACAAACTCCTGCTCCATAAAGCGCAGCGGCTGGTAAGCTGTGAAGGAAACCCCTATGCCCTGGGATGAGCATATCAACAAAACCCACTGCTACAAACACAAGCAAAACCATTATAAGTGGCAGTTGGTTGCACCCACCAACCACCTCAACACAAACCGCCAGAATGGAAGGATACAGCAACAGGAGCACGAGCAGAAAAACAAAAAGAAGAATCAACCTCATAAACCTGCGTGGTTTTGAAACTGGGCTATCCAAATCCGGCAGAACTGCTCCAACCACAAACCACACCGCAGTTATGTAAACTTCTTTGGGAACTCCTAGAAGAAGCAACATAATGAAAAATAACAAAAACCCAGCAAAGAGATGCTCTCGGAAACCAGTCCTCATAGTTTAATTACACATCCAATTTAACCTTAACCCAGAAGCCTCTCAAGCTCGACTTTCACTATCCTTCTCCCCAGCGTTGCAACTTTCAGCTGAACGCTCACCTCATCCCCAACTGAGAAGGAGTTGAGGAGCATCACCTCAAACTCACTCTCCGGCACCTCATATTCCTTACCTTCTATAACCAGCTTCTCCCCAACCCCAAGAAACATCTGCCTGTAAACCACCGCTTCTCTTCCAACAACTTCCCTAAACTCCCTCTCGCTGAAGTTTGCTGAGCTGAAAAAAACCACAATCTGAGAAACTGGGTAATCAACTGTGAAGTTCTCCCCAAGAATCTCCCTCAAATCCATCTGAATTCTCGTATCGTTTGTGAAGTTATCCTCCACGTAAATCACATCCCCATAAACCTCAGCAACATAGCTCAGATTGTAAATTCTGTCCACCACTTCCTCCTCTCTGGAACTCAACCCTTTAACAGCAACATACGAGTTTGGCGTGTAGTTAACGCTCACATTTTCAAATTTGGCTGAAAGCTTTTCTCTCATCTCAGTTGCATTGACATTCCTCCCGCCCCACGGGAGAATTATTGTTGCATAATACCTGCTTCCAACTTCCTTTACAACTGCTTTTGCAACCACTTCATTCTCTGTTGGAATTATCCTTGCAATCGGTGCTCCCTCAAAACTGCTTCCGCGCAAAAGCCCAACAAGCGACAGGGTGAGGTTATCCCCAACGCTGAACTCCGGTTCAACATCAATTGAAATCAATGCATTTATTGTCACATTCCTCTCCCCCACCGCTGTGATAAACTTTATATCTGGTGGAAGGGAGAAAAGCGCCTTTGCGGTTACATTCAAATCCGGAAACCTCTGCTTTATCTCCCTCGCAATTTCCGATACATTTGCTCCATACTCAAGGACAAGCACCAAGGTTCCCTCATGACGGTTTATGTAGCCAACTCCGTTCATCCTTTTAAGCTCATCCAGAGTTGCATTTCCAGAAATATCCACCCCAGGTTTGAAAACGGTTAGATAATCTGAATAGGAAATCAGGGTGGCGGTGGTGTTTCCCGCTCCATACACCAACTGCTCCCGGCTGGTGTTCCCCGAGCTTCCAGAGCTTGTCGTCACTGAGGAGCGCACCGTGAACATCTCAAGTATGAAAGCGACGATGAACAGCAGCGCAAATAATTTTATTAAAGTGTCCCTCTCCATACATAGTGATTTATACAGCAAAATATTAAATTACTGGGGGTTTTTGTATGGAGAAACTCAATGACGGCGATTTCATAAAAATCACCTACACGGGCAGAAGCGCTGTGACGGGCGGTGTATTTGATACAACAGACGCTGAGAAAGCCAAGCAGGCGGGCATATTCCAGGAGGACAGAAAATACGGGCCAGTGCTCATCGTGCTTGGCAAGGGGCATGTTGTAAAAGGGCTTGAGAATGCTCTGAAAGGAATGAGCGTTGGGGAGCAGAAATCCATTGAGATTCAGCCTCCGGATGCGTTTGGGGAGAGAGACCCAAACCTTGTGAGAATACTCCCAATAGCCGAGTTCAGGAAGAGGGAGATTGAGCCTTTTCCAGGTTTGCTGCTTGACTTGGATGGAAGGAGGGGAGTTGTGAAAAGCGTGAGCGGTGGAAGGGTGATGGTTGATTTGAACCATCCGCTTGCTGGTGAAAAGGTAATCTATGAAGTGAAAGTTGAGGAGAAGCTTGCTGATTTCAACTCAAAAGTAAATGGATTGCTCGACAGCTTTAACCTGAAAGCGGAAAACATAAAGTTTGAAAACGGAGTTTTGAGCATCACCTTCTCCCCAAGTGTGAAGAAGGATGCGGATTTTCTGATAAACAAATCCAATTTTGCAAGCTCAATCCCCCAGCTTCTGGGAGAGGTGAAGAAGCTCACCGTTGTGGAGGAGTATTCCTTTGAGCAGCACAAGGCTTAAAAATATGTATGCAGTAATATTACTCGCTTTTTCTGCGACCATTAGGTGTTAAAATGGAGGAAACTAAAACAATGAAAGGAACAACAACAGTAGGTTTGGTTTGTGCAGATGGAGTTATTCTGGCTGCGGACAAAAGAGCGACGATGGGGTATTTCATAGCAAACAGGGAAGTTGACAAAATATTTCAGATAGATGACACGCTTGGCTTGACAGTTGCCGGAAGCGTTGCGGATGCTCAAACGCTTGTGAGATATATGAGATATGAAGCTCAGCTCTACAAGATGAACTACGGGAAGCCGATGAGCGTTGAAGCAACAGCAACCCTTCTCTCCAACATAATGTTCCAGTATAAATTCTTCCCATTCCTCGTTCAAATTCTCGTGGCTGGTTATGACGAAAAACCGCGCATATTCAACCTTGACCCAATTGGTGGGGCAACTGAGGAGAAGTTTGTTTCAACCGGAAGCGGTTCACCGGTTGCCTATGGATTGCTGGAGGATTCGTTTGAAGAGAACAAGCCAATAAAAGAAAACCTAAGGCTGGCTCTGAGAGCGCTTTCAGTTGCGATGAAAAGAGATGTTGGAACTGGGGATGGGATAGACCTCGTTTCCATAGGGCCAGAGGAGTTCAAGAAATATGATAAGGAAGCGATAAAGAAGCTTTTAGAATCAAAGCATGAGTGAGTGTCCAATGCATTCATTTTCATATATTAAAAATTGAGGCGGATTTTTTTGAACAACCTAAACGATATACAGAAGAAGCTAGAACCAGTATTGCCTGCTGGCTGCACAATTACAAAAGCAGAGTATGAAGGGCCAGACGTAGCGATATATCTGAAAAACATTGAGGCATTCTACTCCGATCCGAATTTGATAAAAAGAATTGCGGGCGTTTTGAGAAAAAGGGTGCTTGTGAGAAGCGACCCATCCAACCTAACTCCGCCAGATGAAGCAGTGAAAAAAATAAAGGAGATAGTGCCTCAGGAGGCAGGCATAACTGACATAAAATTCTCCCCAGAGTTCTGCGAGGTGATTATTGACTCCTTGAAACCTGGTTTGGTGATTGGGAAGGGTGGCTCCACATTGAAAGCGATAATACTGCAAACCGGGTGGGCTCCGAAAATACTCCGAACACCCACCATGCCATCCGAAACAGTGAAAGGGATACGAAGCTCCCTGTTCAAGGAATCTGATTTCAGGAAGAAGTTTCTCAGCGCAGTTGGCAAGAAAATATCTGCAGGGAATGGAAAAAGCGATTGGGTGAAAGTGACTGCGCTTGGCGGTTTCAAAGAAGTTGGGAGAACCTGCCTGCTCCTTCAAACTTCCAATGATAAAATACTGCTTGACTGCGGTGTGAACGCGGAAACAACAGAAGCTGCAAGAGCTTACCCGTATTTGAATGCGATGAACCTTGCGCTTGACGAGCTTGATGCGGTGATAGTCACCCACGCCCATCTTGACCATTCTGGCTTCATCCCCTACCTTGTTGCGTATGGCTATGATGGCCCAATCTACTGCACTCCACCAACAAGGGATTTGATGGTGATGCTGCAGTTTGACTACATAAACGTGCTGCAGAAGAATGGAATAACTGCTCCGTATGCAGAGAAGGATGTAAGAAAGATGTTGAATATGTGCATAACACGGCAGTATGATGAGGTTACGGATATCACGCCTGAGATAAAGCTAACCTTCCACAACGCGGGCCACATCCTTGGGAGCGCGATGGTGCACCTCCACATTGGGGATGGATTGCACAACCTTGTTTTCACCGGTGATATAAAGTATGGGTTCACAAGGTTGTTTGAACAGGCAACGACAACCTTCCCAAGAATGGAAACGCTTTTTATAGAGAGCACATACGGAGGGAGGAGCGATTTGATGCCGCCAAGGCAGGATGCAGAAGCCAGGCTGAAGGAGCTGATTCACGAGACAATACAGAACAAAGGCAAGGTTCTAATTCCTGTGTTTGCGGTTGGAAGATCGCAGGAGATAATGCTGGTGCTTGAGGAGTATGCCCAGAGCTCTGGCTCGTTTGAATGCCCAATTTACATAGATGGAATGATTCTTGAAGCATCCGCAATTCACACCGCTTATCCAGAATATCTAAGGCAGAGTGTTCAGAGAAGAGTTCTCTCAAACAAAAGCCCATTTGAATCCAAAATATTTGAATCAGTGAAAAACAACCGAAAGGAGATTGTTGAAGGTGACCCATGCGTTATTCTGGCTCCATCCGGAATGATGAGCGGAGGTCCATCTGTTGAATACTTCAAGATGATGGCAGAGGATCCAAGAAACCTTCTGATATTTGTTGGTTACCAGAGCGCGTTGTCTCTTGGAAGAAAGATACAGAGCGGAATGAAGGAGATACCTGTGCTTGGGGAGAAGGGAATGCTTGAAACTGTGAAGGTGAACATGAGGGTTGAAACAATTGATGGTTTCTCAGGGCACAGCGATAGAAACCAGCTGGTAAGCTTCATACGTCACCTAAAACCAACTCCAGAGAGAATTTTCACCCTTCATGGGGATGAAACCAAGTGCGATGATTTGGCGAGAAGCGTGAACAAGATGACAAGAATAGAAACACGCGCTCCGCTGAACCTTGATGCAATCAGGCTGAAGTAGCATACGAGCGGAGCTGCTCATACTCCTTTTTGCTTATTCTTTCAATCACCACCCCCATCCCGACAAGCACATAATCCCCTTTCCTCACAGCTACTGCTGTTTTAACCCTCCTCCCATCCTCCAGCACCGCTTCCCTTCCCTTAACATCAGCAACGCGGGATGGTTTTGTGATGCACATTTTCAACCTCTCCTGAAAGATAAACCAAAACAACTCCAGAAGCGACTCCAATGATGCCGAGCAGCTCAACAGGGGTTAGCTGTTTAATCACCAGAACTGAGAGAAGGGAAGTCACCACTGCGCCAAGCGTGAGCACGCTGGTTGCCTCGCTGACTTTGAGGAGAGACAAACCACTGAAGTAAGTGAACTGATACCCAACAAGCAAAATTGATGTGAGGAGCAGCCAGATGTAATGGTCTGTTGTGAGGGAGAAGCTGAAGCTGCCAGTTGCAGCCAAGAATCCAAGTATCACAATGCTTCCAAAGAACATCCTTCCAAATATCAGATTCCTAACCGAAATTCTCTCAAGCAGCTTCTTTGCAACAACGTTGCCTGCTGCCCACAGAAGAACTGCTGCGAATACTGCGCTCTCCCCCCCTTTCATCTCCTCAGATGGAATTCCTGACAGAAGAGCTGCCCCGCAAAGCAGAAACACGGCTCCAGCAACCCACCTCCAATTCAGTTTTTCCTTCAGCACCGCAAAAGCCATCGCTGAGGCGAAGATGAAAATTGATTTGTGGAGGATGGATGCGAGTATGACGTTGGAGAGCTTCATCCCATAGAAATAAAGCATGAAGGCAACTCCTCCATCAACCGCCCCCCATCCTGCAAGCTTCAGCCAATCAACTTTTGAAATCTTTCTCAGCTCATTCAAGTGAGAAGTTAGATAGATGAATGAAAGGGTGAATAATGCAACCACAAAATTCCTCAGCCCAGTTAAAACAAACGGGTCGAACTTCGCAATCGCAAAACTGTTGATGAAAATTGAAAAACCAGAGATAAGCGCGGTGCAAAGCACCAGCATAAAACCCCTTTTCCTATCCATTCTTCTCCCTCCACAATTTTTTAAATTCACTCTCATCTATCTTCTCGCACGCATAGGAGTAATGAACTGTTAAAAAATCACCAACACAGACATTTGGAACGAACTCTATATTAACATTTCTTTTTCCAACAGGAGTTTCAACAACCGCCTCCTCCCCCTCCTTCTCAACAACCTTTGCTGGAAAAATTATGCATCTTTCCGGAATCACATCATTTTTTTCTTTGCTTTCCTCCATCACATGCTCATCATGTTTTCTCCAGTAATACTCCCTTATCACCTCCTCATCTATCTCCTTTTTCCCCATCTCCTCTGCAAGCATGCACTGCAGTTTATACGCAACCTTAAAAACTTCCGGGCTTTCCACCACTCTGCCTTCCTTTAAACTTTTGCGTATTCTTTCAAGCACCTTCCTGCCCATGCTTCCTCTCTGCACAAGCACATCGCCGCATGGGTGAGCATACAGGAAGAAAAGCTTCTTGTTAACTACCTTCAAAAGAACACCGCTAGGTAATTATTCACCCAAATTTAAATCATTATCCAGCTATCTGCTCTGAAGCACAAAATCAGCTATTTCGAAAATTCTCTTTCCTCTCTCGCTGAGCACATACCTGGTTCTTGTGGGCGGCCCAGCCTGAACCTCCCTTTTCACATAACCCATCCTCTGAAGACTCTTGAGCCTGTTTGAAAGAACTGCCGCGCTTATCCCATCCAAATTCTTCATTATTTCATTGAACCCCATTCCACTCTCTCCATTCATCGCAAGAGCGTTCACTATTCTCATCGTCCACTTCTGCGCAAAAATTGTTACAAGACTTCTCACATGCTCAATTTCCTTCTCGCTCAGCGTGCGTGTCAAAAAAACACCTCAAACTAATTGCTCAAATTATTTTTATAAGGCTGAAAGTTTTTCTGCGTATACTAACTAAACAAAAGGAAATCTTTAAAAGGCCGCGGGTGGGAATCGGACCCACTCCTGCGGGTCCACAGCCCGCCATCATGCCATTAGACTACCGCGGCCATGCGCGTATATTATTCAAAAAACTCCTTATAAAAGTATTCCGGCAACCCCTCTCCCTTTACAACACGGGGAATCTTTCCCCAGGCGCTTATGCTTCTTCCTTTGATAACCACCGCTCCTCTTATTGGCAGCTTTCTAGCAAACTCTGCTCCTTCTCTCACGCTGCTTTCATCTTTGACAACATTCCCTATCGCGGTTGCAGCTGCATCCGCCAGAGCAGCTCCATCAGCAAATGCAACCGCTGCATCTGCATTGCCAAACGAAAGCGCATGCCCTACCGTGCCGGAGCTTGTGCAAACCCCAAGCGGGGTTTCCTGTGGTTCCACCTCAAACCAGATTCTTCCAGAAAAAGGTGAGGAGCCAGCATAAACAGCAACTCTTGCAGGTTTGTCGACAACCATCGCCACATCCCCACCGTTTTCAACAATTGCAAACCTGCATCCTTCATCGACAACAGCTTGCAGCATAATTTCAGCAATCGCACCTGCAACCGCTGCCATCGGCCCAACACCTGTTTTCCCAGCTGCTTCTGCCATAAGTTTAACAACAGCAGGCGCATCCTCCTCCACCTCAACTGGCTCAAGGCTGCTTCCAAATAAAGGGTGAACCGCCAAATACTCCTCCAGCTCAGCTCTGCTTCTCAGCAAACTGGAGTAGGCAACCTCCAAAAACTCCTCCCTCTCAAACTTCAAAAATAACTTCGACTCCTTATAAACAACCTTCCTCTCAATCAATTAGTCACCAAGATAAACTACTGCTTTCAAGGGACAGTTGTTCACACAATTCATGCAGAGAACGCACTCATCAAAATCAAACTTCACAGAAAAATCCTTATTCATCACTATTGCATTTGTGGGGCAAAGAGAAACGCACATCCCACAAGCAACGCACTTTGCCTCATCAAACTTCATTATCATCCCCAACTCCTTTACAATTCCCCCTCTCCTCTTAAATATCCTCATAACCTCCTGAGCCTTCTCCTCCCCAGCCTTTATCTCCCCCATTATCCTCACGTGAGTTGGGGTTACCTCCTTTTTTATTGTGTTGAAAACAACACCGCTTTTGAGCACTGTTTCATTAATCACCGACTCCTCATACTCCTTCACAGGAAACAGCACAACTACTCTTTTGCTCATCATTTCACCTTGTGTTTTGCGCTCTGCATTTTGATAACGCCAAGCACTTTCCCATCATCATCCACAACTGGCAGCCCCCTCACTCCATACTGCTCCAGTTTCCTCATGCTCACCTCAATAGGCTCATCCTTCCTGCTCGTTCTTATGTTTGTAGCTGTCATAACATCCTTCACTTTATTCTTTCCAGTCACAAGCGATTTTGCAACGTCCCATGAAGTGAGCACTCCCTGCAGGTGCCCTCTTCCATCCACAACAACCACATAATCCTCCCTTTTCTCAAGCATCACCTTCTCCACATCCTTCAGCTCATCATCTGGCTTGCAGGTTACCGCAGGCACCATAATGTCCGATGCTTTCACATACGAAAGCTTCATCGGCTTCATCACAGACTCAGTAGTTATCCTCTCCACCGGTTTTGTAAGAAAGAATTCTCCCTTCTCTATCATCTCCTTCAGCTTCCTGCAAATCTCAACCGCAATTTTCATGCTTGAAAGGCTTGATGACTTAACCGCTCTATCCCCAATCACCACCTTCCCTGATTTCAACTCCTTGTAATCGGTTTTTTTCACCAATGGTTTCACTCTTGTTGGGATGTGGTAGTCATATATATTCACCTTTATCTCCTCATCCCTTATCCCACAGCTCTTGGCTATATTTGAATTCAGCACCGGTATTGGCAACCCAGCTCCGAGAAACAGCGCAACGCCATAGTCTCTTATTGAAGCTCCTTTTACATACTGCGGCTTCATTCTTTTCATATCTGCTTTCACCATCAAGGAGCCAGACATTGCTTTTGGGTTGTGCTGGGTTCCCTCCCCCATTACATACCCAACTGCACCAGCAAGAAACACCCTCGTCCCAACCCCAATTGTCTCATAATTTGGGTCGTTATACAGCGGGCTTATTGCGCCGGTTGAAAAATACACCACGTTGCCAAAGTTCGGAAGGAGTTCACCAAGATATGTGTGGATGCTCTTCTCTGAGGAGTTGGTTCCCGCGCTGTATCTCTGGTAAAACATCCTTGGGTTCACCATCACCGCCTGGTTCAAGTCGTTTATTGTGAACTCCCCTTCTATCTCACGGGTTGGATGGCAGTATGTCGGGGAACCGTATGCTTTCAGTCTGATTGTTTTTCCATTCACCAAATCCTCTACCACATGCGCTCCGCCATACTCTATTCTGTGGACTTTGGAAAGCTGTGTCACCCCAATATACACATCCACCGAACCCAAACCAGCATACGCTGGAACGTCGTTGAGCAGAACCTCCCCACCACCCATCTTTATCTGCGGGTCGGAGTGGCCGAAGTTCAGGAACGCTCCCGAGCTTGTTGTCATCCCAAACGTTCCAGTTGTGACAACATCAACTTCCTTTGCAGCTTTCTCCGGTCCTTTTTCAGCAACTATATCCTTCATCTCAAGAGCGGTTACCACCACCACGTCGCCACTCTTTATTTTCTCATTTATCTCCTCAATGCTCTTCACTCTCTCCCCCAGTTTATTTGGTTAAACAAACTTTATTAATCTTTTTACAGACAAAATTAACATCTATTTGTGAGGGGATATTTTGGAGTTGTTGTTTCTTGGGACAGGAGGAGCGAGGTTTGTCGTGCTCAGGCAGCTGAGGGCGACAGCTGGTTTCATCATTAAAGGAGAAGCCAATCTGTACATTGACCCAGGCCCAGGCGCTTTGTTAAAAAGCGTTGAGCTGAAACAGCAGCTGCACAAGCTTGATGCGGTAATTGTTTCGCATGCCCACATTGACCATTCCAATGATGCGAATTTGATTATAGAGGGAATGACAAACGGAGGGCAGAGGAGAAGGGGGGTTTTAATCGGAAGCAGCTCGGCGCTTGAGGGGAATGATAGATTTGACAGAGTTGTTTCCGCGTATCACCAGAGAATGGTTGAGAGGAGTTTTATTGCGAAACCCGAAAGCGTGTTTTCAGTAAAAGGAATGGAAATTCAGGCAACGCCAACCAAGCACGAGGATGAAAATGGAGTTGGTTTCATATTCAAGTCAAAGGACGGGGTTGTTGGTTATACCGGAGATACGGAATACTTCCCAGAGCTTGGAAAAATATTCCGCAACTGCGATGTGCTTATCCTGAACAACCTCAAGCCAGCTGGGTGCAGCTATCCTGGCCATCTGAACAGCGAGATGACCATAAGAATTTTAAAAGAAGCAAGACCTAAGAAAGCGGTGATACAGCACTTTGGGATGGCGATGCTGAGAGCTGGCCCGGAGGCTGAAGCAAGGTTAATCCAGCAGGAAAGCGGTGTTGAAACAATCGCAGCGAAGGATGGGATGGTTGTGAACATCAGAAAGACATTATCTGATTTCCAGGAGTGATTGGATGCTTGGCAAATACTCGCCACGTGATTTTGAGGGGAAGCTGCGCAGGAAGTGGGGAAAGCTGAAAGTGCACGAGTTCAACGAGAAGAGCAAGAGAAAGGTTTTTGTTATTGACACCCCTCCCCCTTTTCCAACAGGCGAGTTTCACATTGGCAATACATTGAATTGGTGCTACATTGATTTTGTCGCCAGGTATAAGAGGATGAGCGGTTACAATGTATTCTTCCCGCAGGGATGGGACTGCCACGGCTTCCCAACAGAGGTTCAGGTTGAGAAGAAATATGGCAAGCTTCCAAGAGAGCAGTTTAAGCAGAAGTGTTTGGAATGGACAAATGAAGTTGTTGGAACGATGAAACCCCAAATGGAGGAGATGGGGTTCTCAATTGATTGGAGGCAGGAGTATTACACTGTTGATAAGGAGTACCACCGAAAGGTGCAGTATTCAATACTGAAAATGTTTGAAAAAGGTTTGGTATACCGCTCAAAACACCCAGTGCTTTGGTGCCCAAACTGCGAGAGCGCGATTGCAAAAGCAGAGACGGATGATGTGGAAAGGGAGACAGCGCTGAGTTACATAGAATTCTCATGCGATGGCAAACCCCTCCTAATTGCAACAACAAGACCGGAGCTGTTGCACGCATGCGTTGCGGTGCTGGTTAACCCGGAGGATGAGAGGTATAAGAAACTGCATGGGAAAACAGCAGTTGTCCCGTTGTTCAACAGGGAGGTTAAAATAATACCAGATTCGGAGGTTGACCCAAACTTTGGAACTGGTATAGTGATGGTTTGCACGTTTGGCGATAAACAAGATGTGGTTTGGACGTATAGGTATAACCTGCCGGTTATTGAAGCGATGAATCAGAAAGGGGAGTTGCTGAACGCTGGAAAATTCACTGGAATGAAAGCAGAGCAAGCCAAGAAAGCTGTGCTGGAGGAGCTTAAATCACTTGGGCTTATCACAAAAACTGAGAAGCTGAAGCAGGTTGTGAGGATACATGACAGATGCAAGAAACCAGTTGAATTCCTCCTCTCAGCGCAGTGGTTTATGAAGCTGAAGGGAAATGAGGAGGAGGTTATGAAAGCAGCTTATAAAATGAGGTGGATACCCCCCCACGCAATACAGCTGCTCGTTGACTGGTGCAGGGGTTTGGAGTGGGATTGGTGTTTCTCAAGGCAGAGAATCTTCGGAATTCCAATTCCATTCTGGTACTGCGAGAGGTGTGATGGGGTGGTTGCTCCTTCCTACTCAAGCCTTCCTGTTGACCCAGCAAAGGACAAACCGCCTGTTGAAAACTGTCCAAAGTGCGAGGGGAAGCTTATTGGGGAGAGCAGCGTTTGCGATGGGTGGGTTGATTCCAGCATAACTCCTTTGATAATTGCTGGCTGGCCTGATGATGAGAAAAAATTCAAGCTGTTATATCCTTCCTCCCTTCGCCCCCAGGGAACTGATATAATACGCACATGGGCTTTCTACACAATCTACCGCTGTCTCATGCTCACTGGAGAGCCTTGCTTCAAGGATGTTCTTATCAACGGGATGGTGTGCGGCTCTGATGGAAGGAAGATGAGCAAATCGCTTGGCAACTACGTTGAGGCAAAAGACGTGATTGCAAAATCGTCTGTTGACTCTCTCAGGATGTGGGCTGCCCTCTCAGGCAGCACTGGAAAGGATAATATATTTTATTGGAAGGATGTGCACTACGCCCACTCCTTCCTGAACAAGCTTTGGAATGCATCCAAGTTCATTGAAACTTCCCTGCAGGGTTATGAAGAGGGAAGGATGAAGTTAAAAACAACTGACAAGTGGATTCTCAGCAGGTTGAACAAGCTTGTGGAGAGCTGCACCAACTACATGGAAAATTATGAGTTCTACTCAGCAATAACTGCGATAACAGAGTTCTTCTGGCACGAGTTCTGTGATTATTACATTGAAGAGGTGAAGCACAGGCTTTACCAGTCCGATAAATACGGTGGGGAGAGCAAAAGGGCAGCCCAATTCACTCTCAGAACAGCACTGCTCACTACGCTGAAGCTGCTCGCCCCATTCGCTCCATACACAACAGACGAAATCTACGAGTCACTATTCTCAAAAGAATCAAGCGTTCATCTGGAAAGATGGCCAAAAGCAGATAGAAAAATGAGCGATGAGCACAGCGAGCAGATTGCTGCTCTTTTGAACAGAGTTTTAAGTGAAGTGAGAAAATTCAAGATGAGCAACAAACTGCCCCTCAACTCCCAGCTGTCGTATGCAAAAATCACTGCTCCAGAGGAGCTTGATGAGGTGAGGGAGGAGATTGAAGCAGTTGGGAGAATAAAGAAAATTGAAATTGCAAAAGGGGAGTTTTCTGTTTTATTGAAAAGGTAGGTTCAATGAAGCTTCTTTTCATCACGGGCAACCAGCACAAATTCAAAGAAGCCGAAAGGATTTTAAAAGAATACGACGTAATTATACAGCGCAAAAACATCCGTTGCGAGGAAAAAAGGGCGGAGAGTTGCGCTGAAGTTGCACTGGCTTGCCTCAGAGAGCTACGCAATAGAGTGGACAAACCATTCTTCGTTGAGGATTCGGGTTTGTTCATAGATTCATTGAATGGATTTCCAGGAACTCTTTCATCCTGGGTTTTCAAAAAAATTGGAAATGATGGGATATTGAAGTTGATGGAGGGAGAAAGAAACAGAAATGCGAAGTTCATATCCTCCGTGGCGGTGTGGGATGGGGAGGAGGAGAGAGTTTTCACCGGGGGTGTGAAAGGAAGAATATCGGAAACAGCAAGGGGGAAAGGCGGTTTTGGTTATGACCCCATTTTCATTCCTGCTGGCTCCTCAAAAACATTCGCCGAGGATGTGGAGATGAAAATGACGTGCTCTCACAGAAAGCAGGCTTTTAAAAAAATGGCGGAATGGTTGATGTAAATGGCAAAGATGCATTCAAAAAAGAAAGGAAAGTCTGGCTCAAAGAAACCAGCTGTGAAGGTTGTGCCGGAGTGGGTTGAGCTGAGCGCGCAGGATGTTGAAGGGCTTGTTGTGAAAATGCACAAGGATGGAATTCAAGCTGCAAGCATCGGGCAGAAACTGCGTGATCAGTATGGGGTGCCGAGCGTTGAGCTTGTGACAGGCAAATCAATAAAGAAAATTCTGAAGGAGCATGGGTTAGCTCCGCAGTATCCAGACGACCTTCTCAATTTAATTAAGAAAGCGGTTAACATGAGAAAACACCTGAAAGTGCACAAAGGCGA
>Ga0123519_10001669_pt1 | contig 37823 bp, 39 predicted proteins | sample YelNatPaOPRAMG02_FD_87396 | JGI IMG/M metagenome (GOLD analysis project Ga0123519, IMG submission 87396) | Hot spring microbial communities from Yellowstone National Park - Yellowstone National Park OP-RAMG-02 (version 2) | ecosystem: Environmental > Aquatic > Thermal springs > Hot (42-90C) ...
TAAAAAGAAAGAAACAGGCAATAGCCTGTTTTTCAACAAAATCTTGAAGTACTTTACAAATTCTAGAAGAGGAATGTAAAAGAATTACACATAAATTTCTTGATAGTGCCAATTTACCCTAATTTACAACAGAAAATCAGAAAAGTTTGAATAGGAGATATAGGAAAAATTATAATCATTGTAAGTATGAAGAGGGTTTTTGTTTCGTTTTTTGCTCTTTTAGTTTCATCTCATATTGTTTTTGGTCAAACTTTAACATCTGATATAGTTTTTAGAGATCTCAAGAAGAGGTATGACTCTATAAAATCGTTTCAAGGAAGTATTACTATTTCCATAAGTAGTAAGAGTTATTCTGGTACCATAAAATACCTTAAACCCAGCATGTTAAAGATTAATTTCGCTCAAGGAATTGATATAATAAGTGATAGCAAATCAATGTGGATATACATTAAAGGTGATAACACTGTTATAAAACAACCCATCTTGAAAGCCAAAGGAGGTAAATCTATTTTCGCTTCAGAGTTTATAAACCCATACGATAAGTACAAGTCAGAGTACATAGTAGTCTTGGACAAGTATAACGATAAGGAGTATGTATTTAAAATGAAAAACAAGCCCGATGTTTTCTCGACTTTTTCTGAGGCACAACTTGTATGTTTGAACAATGGCCTCATATCAAGTTTGGTTGGTAAAACATTTTCTGGTCAAGATGTAAAGATAAGCATAAAGTACTCATCTGTTAATACTGATATTGATACTAGGGAGTTTTTCTTTACTCCTCCCGCTGATGCTCAAGTTTTGGTTAATCTTTTTGACTAGCTGACTTATGTTAGACTTTTCACCTAGCGTTTGTGGAATACGATTTAAAAATCCTATACTTTTGGCTTCTGGTACTGCCTCTTTTGGATTAGAGTTAAAAAAGATTTACGATGTTTCTAAACTTGGTGGAATAGTGCTTAAGACGATAACACTTGAAGAAAGGCAAGGCAATAATCCACCAAGAATTGTTGAATTTCCTCATGGCATGCTGAACTCTATAGGTTTGGCGAATCCCGGGCTTAAGAAGTTTAAGGAGGAAGTATTACCCCAAGTTTTGAAATTAGGTACAAACATAATAGTTAGTGTTGCTGGTAAGAGCGTAGGGGAGTTTAGAGAGATAGTTGAAGAAGTTTCAGATATTGATGGTATTTCTGCTATAGAGCTTAATCTCTCTTGCCCAAATGTTGAGAAAGGCGGCGTAACTTTTGACAGTAAGGTTGAGAATGTTAAGGAAGTTGTCAAGAATACTAAAAAAGTAAGCAAAAAGCCTATATGGGTAAAACTTAGTCCTAACACACTTAGTATTGTTGACAATTCTATTATTGCGCAGAATGAGGGAGCAGATGCTATTTCTGCTATAAACACCATTCTTGGAATGAAAATAGATATAAAAACTGGTAAACCAGTTTTTGAAAATATTTTTGCGGGGTATTCGGGACCTGCAATAAAACCTATAGCACTTCGCTATGTTTACGAAATATGCAAAAATGTAAAAATACCTGTTATAGGCATAGGTGGGATTTCATCATTTGAGGATGTTCTTGAATTTCTTTACGCTGGTGCTAAACTCGTACAAATCGGTACATACAATTTCATAGACCCCATGACCCCCATAAAGATAATAGATAAGATAGAAAGATTTGCGAAAGATTAATCATACAAATTACGAAACAGAATTTTGGAACAGTCTTATGTAGGTGTGACAAAGTTTGTTACTTCATATTATACTCACAACTAAAAATTTACTTGATATGTCAGTTGGATTCCCGGCACTGGGAATATGTTCTCTGATGATGGAGAAGCCAACATATATCCTTGTATCGTCACCAAATTAAAAAAGGATACGCCCGCATTCATCGTGATAAAACTTTTGTTATAAGGTGTTTGATCTACTACTTCACTGCAAATTATTGGCACAAAAAATCTAAAGTTCAAAATAAAAGAAAACCATTCTGTAATTTCAGATTCCATGTACATTGGTAAAACATAATACAAATTTTGTTGTGAATTAATTTGCGAAATTGGAGTATAGTAAAGGGATAAGAATGATATCCCTAATCCAGTTCCAAATTTTGACTTATCGTTTTGGAAAAACGAAATTTTTAAATCCGGATAGACACTATAACAAAAAAAATCACTACTTGGTAGTGAGTAATAAAAACTTATTCCTGAATCTATACCCAAAAAATTACCTTTATATATCCCTAGTCTTGAAGACAAAAAAATCTCCCTTGCATACTCCCCTAAAGATAGCTTAGCATTTCTGCCAGGTAGCGTACTCGCTCCCTCAGTATGACTTACCACCGGAAATGTAATACAAGAGTTTAGAAGTATGGATAAAAATATGAGTATGACAAAAATTTTTGGCATTAAGTAATTAATCTTTTTCCTTTTCTCTTTGTTGATGTATTGGTGTATTCAATTTTGTAGGCATAGAACAATTTCCATTGAACACACAACCGGACTCTATATATAGATCGGGTGTTTTAATGTCACCAGTCAGTTTTGCTCCAGATATCATTTCTAATTTCTCTGTTGCTTCAACATTTCCTATCACTTCACCATAATTCGTTATTGTTGCGGCCTTAATCTGTGCCTTTATCACTGCTTTTGGACCTATAACAAGATGACCAGTTGCATCAATTTCCCCTTCAAAAGTTCCCTTTATCATCAAGGATGTTGAAAATTTTAAAGTACCTTTAAAGGAAATGTCCTCAGCCAAAACAGTGCTAATACTTTTTTCATCAATAATATGTTCTTTAGGCATAATACCCTCCTCACTATTCTTATTTGAAGAATTTTTAAAGATAATTGTTTTCTATGTCAATTTGAAAAGAGATTATTAATTATATATACTAAAATTTAGATGTTGATAGAGCTCACTAGGATTGATGGATCAAAGATAAATATAAATTTTTTCCAAATAGAGATGGTTGAGAAGAAGGTAAACACTGTTATAAAAATGGTAAATGAAGTTTCTTATATAGTTGTTGAGACTCCTAATGAAATAGAAGAGAAAATAAAAAAGGAAATAAGAGATGTTTTTTATAATTTAATAGGGAGGTAGTTTATGGGGAAAAGGAAATTTGACCCTTTCATTATTGTTGGGTTAAGTATATCTATTACTGCTATGTTTGTTGCCATACTTTTACACGGTATGCCTCTGACCACCTATGTTGACATAGCAGCATTTTTGATAGCAATAGTTGCACCTTTTGGTGCTGCCTTTGTTTCAGTGCCTTTTGAGTATATAAAGGATTTACCAAATGTTTTCAAGGTTATTTTCTCATCTGAAGATGTTGATTATAGTGAGCTCATAGAAACGCTTGTCACTACTGCGGAAAAAGCTAGAAGAGAAGGACTTCTGTCCTTGGAAAATGACATTCAGGATATAGCAGAACCTTTTCTGAGAAAGGCCATACAGCTCATAATTGATGGTACTGATCCTGAAATTGTGAAACATATAATGATAAACGATATGGAACAGATGGAACTTAGACACCTATTACACAAAAAGTTTTTTGATGAATGGGGATATTATGGTCCTGCTCTTGGTATGGCTGGTGCGCTGGTAGGACTCATTGCCGCTCTCTCAGGTGCTGAAGATAGAGCTGCCGTTACACATGGTGTCGCCATTGCATTTATAGCCACACTGTACGCTGTATTTATGTCAAATGCTATAGTTTTACCTATGGCTACCAGACTTGATATGAAGAACCAAAAGGATATCCTTATAAAAACACTGATGCTTGAGGGGGTCCTATCAATTCAAGCAGGTGATAACCCAACACTTACAAGAGAAAAACTCATTTCATTCTTACCACCAAAGGTCAAGGAAGAAATAGCTGCCAAGAAGGAAGAGGTTGGGAGTAAGTAAGATGGCAAAAAAAAAGGAACTTGGTCAAAAAAGAGAAATGCCTTTGTGGATATTCACCTTCGCGGATATGAACAATTTACTTCTTGCCTTGTTCGTTGTCCTCATGTCTGCTGCTGTAATAGAAGGATTAGAGGCAAGGATGATACTTTCTTCATTTAGCGGTAACATAGGTTTTCTTTCTGGCGGGAAAAGTCTATCTCAAGGTCAATTTTCGGAACTCGGCTCTTATTTAGAATCGTTGCCTTCAAGAGAAACAGGTGTTGGACTTTCAAAGATTCAACAGGAGACAAAAGAGCTTTTTAAACCAGAGATAAAAAGTAGAAAAGTGAAGATAACTTTTACCGAAGAAGGAATAAAAATAACTTTGGCGAATGATTTCTTCTTTGACAGTGGTAGTGCTGAAGTTAGGCGTGAATTACTGCCAACATTGAAAAAAGTCTCCGATCTAATTAATTCACTTAACAACATAAAAGTGGATGTCATTGGCCACACTGACAAAACACCTGTTGAAAACCCTTTAGCGAAGGAAAAATACCCATCAAATTGGGAACTATCAACAGCCAGAGCCTGTTCGGTTGTAAGGGTACTAACTGACTTTGGAGTTAAGCCTGAGATCTTCACAGCCAGTGGTAGAGCCGAATTTGAACCACAGGTATCAAACGACACTCCAGAAGGCAGAGCATTCAACAGAAGAACGGATATTTACATAAAACTCATCAAAACAACGAACTTACCTACTGTAAGGTAGTTAGTATACTCTAGTTATTTCTGTATCTTTAAAGTAAAACTTTATTATCTCTCTGTAATTATACCCTTGTTGCGCCATTTCCTTCGATCCCCATTGTGATAACCCAACACCATGCCCCCAACCATACCCTCTGAAGTTTATTTTACTACCCTTTACTTCAACACTAAATTTTGGACTCAATATAGAAGGGATTAAATCCCTCAATTGGTCAACTGTTAAAGTTCTACTAATCTCAAGCCCCTCCTTTGAGACACCAACGATGTTTATCTCCTTTACAGAGCCAGATGGCAACCTATATGGTATATTAATAGTTTTCAGTTTAACATCATCTACACCAAAGACAATTTGACAAAACTCCTCTACACCCATCGTTAAACTCCACTTTGACCTGTAATTCTCTTTTGAGAAAGAATCAACAGAGGCCTTTAGGTAAGGTAAATTTTTATTTACTAACAAACTTGAATCCTCAATAAATCCACCCGAATTCGCATGGAAAAAAGCCTGTATTATCTCATCTCTATAAACTATAACAATCCCCTTAGTTTCAATTACCGCTTTCGTTGATCGTGGATTCAGATTCTTTAACCCTCTATAAACTTGAGATTTATAAGAACTGTAAAGATCAAAAAGCTCATTTTTTGAATTTTTTATCAAGTACAATGCGTATGTTCTAGAAGTTATTGCTTGAGCCTTCAGAGCTTCCATTGACCATGCCGCTGGCATCTCCGATGGCACAACACATTCCAAGTACTTCTCCAACGGCAAAATATTTATAATGTAAACATAGCCATTAGTCAAAACTATTCTAAACATCCCCAAGTAATCTATATTTTTATAACTCAATGTAAAATTAGGATATATATCTACTACATTCGTTCCGGTTAGACAATCATTCACCACTAGTTCTTCTCCTTGAACTCTTATCCTCACTTTACCTACTACACTTTTCCATAAAACATTACCCCCCAACATTATCCCACCATCACTAACTTTCACCTCAACAACTCCCGGATCTATTTTGTCTATAAGCACTCTCACTAAAGGTTCTTCATCAACCAACTTATGGGGCATTGGAGGTATACAACTAAATATAAAAATAGAGCTAAAGAATATTAAGAGCGATAATAAGAAAAACTTCGCTTTCCTCAAAACCATAATTTCTATAATCCTGTTTGGGTAATTTTACAACAAAAGATAAGAAAAAGTCAAGAAGGAAACTTAATCAAGACACACTCCTAGCCTCTAACAAAAAATTAGAAATGACAACTTTAGGATCCAAGTTGTATACATAAACATTATAATAACTCTCATCAAGAACTTTCTGTAGCTTTGTAAGACTAGCAATATCATATTTTCTAATTTTCTCCTTGCTAATAAGTTTTAGATAATCGTTTGGGAAATCAACATCTAACCCAGCAATTTTACCTCTTATCATAAGTAATGTATTGAGTACTTCACTTGAAAGTTCAAAAAACAATCTTGTGAGTATTTCATCTTGAGAAAACTCTTCAGCAATCTCAATAGCATCTGATATTTCGTCAGAAAAAAAGCCTTTGGACACAAGAGACTGTAACCTATAATTAACATCATACACATTATCCACAATTAGATCATAAATTGAATAATACTTTTCATTATCAACATTAAAGACACCTTTAAAAAATTTCCCTATCTCAACTCCCTTTAGATACATAAAATTTACAATAAAGGACCTAGACCTAATTGTAGGCAAAACCCTTTCAATACTGTTAGTCAAAAGGATAACAAAAGTATTATTTGGTAGATCCTCAAGTGTCTTTAAAAAAGAGTTCTGAGCTTCGATTGTAGCATTCTCAAATCCCGAAATTAGGACAACCTTATTACCAGAAATAGAAGTCATATTAACAAACTCCGAAATATCCCTTACAACATCTATCCCTACACTTTGGACCTTGTTGAGTTTTTCTATAACTTCCTCCAAATCTTCCAAGAATTTTTTTACTTTATTAATATCAATATCACCAGATTTCTTAACTTCGTGAAGATACAAAAAAATACCTTCTTTAAGAGAATTCTCAACTCTGAGAGAAGAAACAAAAGAGGAAAACCTAAAAAAGAACTCACCAAAATTATTTATACTAGAGATATTCTTTACAAAAAATTTGTAGTAAAGCGAATAATCATAAACACCATAAGTGTAAATATCCGGGTGACTAAAAGGGATAAAACCACCATAATCTTTAAAAAGCAAATTGCTAACTAACTCAGAAGTAAATAATTTTAAAACTCCTTTGGGACCATTAAAAATAAATACACCAAACTTATGTTCTTTAACATAAGAAGATATTACCCTCTCTACATCCCTATTGATTAGCATCCAAGATTTAAAAACAAAGGCAAATTGGACAATCTATACAACACTTCCTTAGGGATAAAAAGCATTCCAAAAGAGACAATAAATATCAAGGCAATAAACCCAATAATCACTATTTTTTCCACATCAATCCCTGAGTTTTTTCTATACGAATAAGACATATTACCCCCTAACCAAAATGTTTAACTTACCAGATTTTAGACACTCTGTGCATATATGTATACGCTTAGTAACATCATTTACCTTAATTTTCTTTACCTGTATGTTAGGTTTCCACATAGCCCTAGTCTTCTTATTTGAGTGACTAACATTGTGACCAAATGAAGGACCTTTACCACAAATATCACATTTTGCCATTGTAACCCCCTAAGGATTTTTGAGAAAGTATAATTAAAAAATATGAAATATTTCAAATACAACATGAGGGTGTTCCCAAATTTGGTTATCCCTCGTCATTCTGAACGAAGTAAAGAATCCCGCTAAACGGAGCAAACAATCTCCTTGAGATTCCTCGCTTCGCTCGGAATGACCTAAAGGATAGTAACCATCACTAACGCTTAGAATGACGAAGGTAGTAATTCTTTGTTAACACCACAATGATACAAAGGCTGTGACCCTTTTCTAACACTCACGCTCGGAATTGACAATAAAAAAGGTAGATAAATTAATTGTACAAATTACAAAACGGAATTCTGGAACAGATTCAATACAACATTTAGAGGATCAAGAATTCACGAAGAATCTAAACACATCCCTCCCCATCACTATGAAGTCAGCGCCTTCGTTAAATGCTTCTTCAGGTGTCATAACCCTTCTTTGATCATCTTTTTCTTTTTGAATTCTTATACCCGGTGTTATCAATTTTGCATTAGGGAAGTTACCTTTTATTGTCTTCACTTCAAGAGGAGAACATACAAAGTGTTCAATACCAGAATTTATACCAACTTCTATGAGTTTTAGTACTTCTGAAAGCATACCATTGCTTATTCCTATAGTTTTTAAATCTTCCTCACAAAAACTTGTCAATATTGATACCCCTACGGGTATCATATTTAATTCTTTTGATATATTGGCAACTCTCTTTAGACAATCTTTACCTGACATAAGGTGTACTGTGAACATATCCGCAAACTTTGATATACTCTTTATATGATTTTCTACCGTTGTTGGTATATCAAAAAACTTTAGGTCAAGAAATACTTTTTTGTTGTTTTCCCTCAAGCAAAATATCGGTTTGGTGTGCTCCTTCAGAAATATTGAATGTATCTTGAACCACACAAAATATTCTTTAGTCTGATTAAATTTGGCATAAAAATCATCCAAATCTGTCGTATCCAACGCCACAATAACCCTTGATGTTTCAAAGTTACTCAAATTCATTTTTAAGTGTGAATGAATCAATCCAAAACATACCAATAATTTTCTCGACAAGGCAAACTAAATTGAAATGACTTCACTTTGTAATTTATAATGGCTAAAAAGTTTTTTGGAGTAAGGTATGTGGAAGGCTTTTATCAATATTTTTAAGATAGATTCTCTTAGAAGCAGGGTGCTTTTTACTTTGCTTATACTTATAGTTTTTAGGATCGGTACTGCTATTCCTGTTCCGGGAATAGACTATTCGGTTTTGGCTAATTACTACGAAAATTTTGGTAGGGGTAATTTGGGGGTACTTGAATTTTTCAATCTATTTGCTGGTGGTGCTTTGAGAAATTTTAGTATCTTCGCTCTAGGCGTAATGCCATACATTTCATCATTGATCATAATTCAACTACTGATTTATGTTATACCTTCGCTTGAGAGGATATCCAAAGAACCTGATGGTAGAAGAAAAATAATGCAATATGCAAGGATAGGTACCATACCAATGGCTATAATTGAAGCAATGGGATTAAGTTTGTATTACCTTAAGGCACTGAAAGCCGAAGCAGCTGCTTATACAGGACTATCCCTTTTCCCTGACACTTTCTGGTTTTATTTAAACTTCATCATAACGGTTACAACTGGTACGATGTTTTTAGTTTGGATGGGAGAACAGATAACCGAAAAAGGTATAGGTAATGGTGTTTCATTAATAATAATGGGAGGTATTGTTGCTAGAATACCAGATTCTTTGTATCGAGTGTATCAACAAATGAGGAATTCCGGCCAAATGGAATTGACAATAGCGCTTGTAATAATCCTGTTTTTAGCCGTCATCGTTTTTGTTGTATGGTTTGAGCAATCTATAAGAAAGGTACCTGTAAACTACGCTAAAAGGATTGTAGGCAGAAAGGTTTATGGTGGTCAAAATACATACATACCTCTCAAGTTAAATCCTGCTGGTGTTGTTGCTATAATATTTGCTTCTGCTGTCATGTCTTTTCCACAGCAAGTACTCACATTTTTTGGTGGTTCTAACTCACAGGTCGTAAAAACATTAGTAGCATGGTTCTCTTTTGAGGGATGGTTGTACATAACTTTGTATATGCTACTTGTGATCTTCTTTTCCTACTTTTACACATTCATACAGTTCAATCCGCAAGATTTGGCAGAAACTCTTCAGAAAAACGGAGGATTTATACCTGGTATAAGGCCCGGAGAAAATACACACAGGTTCTTAAATGACACTCTTAACAAGATTCTTGTGCCAGGATCTATAATAATTGGCATTATAGCAGTCGCTCCAAATCTTCTTTATAGCGCTCTTAAGATTCCAACATACATAGCATATCTGTTAGGTGGAACTTCTCTCTTAATTATGGTTGGTGTTGCTCTTGATACCCTCACACAAATAGAATCACAACTCATAATGCATCATTATGATGGATTCTTGAAGAAAGGTAAGATAAGAGGTAGGGGCACAAGGTATGTATAAGGTAGATTTTCTAAACACAATTTACAAGCATACCCTAAAATTGATTTCAGTACTTGTTATCATAAATTTTTAATTTTTAAAGGAGTTGGTTATGAAAAGGTATCTAATCGCTGGAAACTGGAAGATGAACAAAACAACAGGTGAAGCTGTTGAGCTAGCTCAAAAACTTGTTGAATCACTCAAAGATGTGAAAGATAGGGATATATTAATATGTCCTACATTCACATCACTATACAGCGTCCACCAAGTCATAAAAGGAACTAACATAAAACTTGGTGCGCAAGATGTTTTCTATGAAAATAGCGGTGCATTCACCGGTGAAATATCACCTATAATGCTAAAAGATGTTGGCTGTGAATATGTAATAATAGGGCACAGCGAAAGGAGACACATAATCGGCGAGAGGGATGAACTAATAAACAAAAAGGTAAAAGCAGCAATAAACAACGGCTTAAAAGTCATTCTTTGCGTAGGTGAACTACTAGAAGAAAGAGAAGCAGGGAAAACTCTAGAAGTAGTCAAAACACAAGTAGAAAAAGGATTAAATGGCATATCAGAAGATGAAATGAAAAATGTAGTAATAGCATACGAACCCGTATGGGCAATCGGTACAGGCAAAACAGCCAAACCCGAAGACGCCCAAGAAGTCCACGCTTACATAAGAGAACTTCTATCTAAACTGTACTCTAAAGAAATAGCGAATGAAACAATCATTCAATACGGTGGCTCCGTCAAAGCCTCAAACATTGATAGCCTCATGGCTATGCAAGACATAGACGGCGCACTAGTAGGCGGTGCCTCACTAGTAGCCGAAGAATTCACCAGAATCGTTAAGTTCGTTAAATAATAAGGACCACGAAAGAGCTTACCTATTCACAACTTCAGAATTCAAAAACAAAATTACGAACTTTATCAATACTTATAGAAACTAAAGCTCCGAGAGTTTCTTAGCTTCATCCTTCTTGTAAAGGTCTTGGTAATAATAACCTTTCTTGCTGAGTTCTTCTTTCAAATTGTCAGGGAATGGTAACTTAAACCAAAATATCCTTCTAACCTCTTTTTCAAGTTTTTGTATACCCTCACTTTCCTTAGTTATCCAAAGGTAATAATCGTATATAAATTTAGACCTCAAGTCTCCCTTCCACTTAATTGATTCATGGTATTGGAAGTAATCCCCAGTTATTCCTTCCTCCATCCAGTGGTACCCTGCCAACTCTTTAGCCATATTCCATCTAAAGTCACCAAAAGCCATTACTATAACATCTTTAGGATTTTTAGCAAATACTGGAACTGCTAACCTACCCTTACTAGAAACTTTATTATACTTATTGAAAGGTTCCCAGCATATACCATAATTACCATACCCCGGTGTAAGCAAAATATATGGTACTATCTGTAAAACTGAAGATCTGGTTTTCCTTTCAAAAATTGTTGGATCAATTTTCCATATATCCTTAATATATTGAGTAGCATTCTCCCTAAAATTAGGTCTAAGATTAGATCTAGGAATCATTGAAGAAACAAGAGCAGGGAAATGATTACCTTGCCTACCTACACACATCTTCACCATTTGTCTGACGGTTTGAATTTCCGTTTTTATACTGTTCGCATCAACTTCATATCCTCCATTATTATCATTTTCCTCATCATTCATCACTTCAAGTTTTTTTATATCCTCCAAAAGCTTATCAATTCTCTGCTTTGAAAGCGATATTTCTTTATCTAACCTCAAAATCTCCCTAATTTGGTCAATTGATGCAGCTAGTGAACTTTCTTCATTCTCGGTATAACCCACGGAATAACTATCTTCATTAACATCATCAAACATTCTAGAAAAGTCGTAGACTTTTTTTATAGAGTTAAAAACATCATTTTCAAGGAGTTGCCTCCTCCTGAAAGTCTCTCTAAGTGACACCATTTCTGCCTCTAAAACTCCTTTCTTCCTGTCATACTTCTCTTTGTCAATAACATTTACCCCTTCCTTTTTCTTTTTTCTAGGTACCTCATCAGTAGCACTAGCCTCTATATTACCCTTACCTATCTCAGATATCCACTCATCAACATAGTATACGGAGTTATAAACATCATCATCACTTTGAGATCTTTTTGTTGGAATAGACTTGATCATTTCTTGATCTTCAGTTGATAAGTATTTCAAATCCAATATGCCAAAACGAATAAACAACCTTTTCTGAATAGGGATATTATCAAACCAAGAAGTACCTATTTTGAACAATATATCACTGTACAATTCCCAAAAAGCACTAGTAAATCTTTCCTTGTACATAGTCTTTTTATCTTTGTCAGTCTCATTTTCATACAATTTTTTAAATTCCAACAATCTCTCAACTATCTCTTCATTTTCTCCTTCAAGAACACTCTTAATAAAACTATTAGGCAAACTAGAATATAACTTACCCATATAATTATATGGTAAATATATAATAAATTACTTTCAATCTTTTAACGATTTTGTTGAAAAACAGGCTTGGCCTGTCACAGGCTAGGCCTGTTTCTTCATTTTAATTAAGAATTAGCATCATTATTTTAAGCAATTCCCTACCCCACCCAATTGAGTAAGGGATTATTAATTTAAGAGTGTTTTAAGCACATTTTTATTCAATATTCTTGAGAGTGGAGAGAGGTGAAACCTCTTGGAGGCAGAGCCTCTTTCCAACAAACAGGGTGGGTGGGCGGGACTACTAAGAGGTGCTTTGTAGCACCTTCTTAATTAAGTGTTTTAAGCACAGGTGCTATTCAGCACAAGTGTTTTAAACACAAAGTGTTATAAACACAGATTTTTTCGCAGAATTTCTTTAAGTTGGAAATGAAAATATTTGATCCAATATATTTTTTGTATGAAACTGTGGGAAAAGAAGGGGCATGATTCACTAAATGATTTGGTCGAGAAATTCAATGTAGGAAAAGACTACATTTACGATTCAAAATTGGCTGTTTACGATGTCAAAGGCACAATTGCTCATGTCAAAATGCTCAACAAAATAGGCATTCTAAATGACGAAGAAGCGATAAAAGTTTTGTCTGAATTAGAATTTTTGAATAAAAAATTTGAAAAAGAACCACCTACACTGAAAATTGAGGATGAGGATATACACACCTACATTGAAAACTACCTAGTTTCTAGATTAGGAGACCTGGGTAAAAAAATTCACACCGGCAGAAGTAGAAATGACCAAGTTCTTACGGCTTTAAGACTTTATGAAAAGGATAAGTTAAGCAAAATAATAGAGAGTATTGACAATTTGTTGAAAGAACTAATAAGTTTATCAAAGAAACTGAAAGAAAACAAAGTCCCATTAATCGGTTATACGCATAGCCGTCAGGCTATGCCTATGACTGCTAGTTTTTGGGTTGAATCTCTTATTGAAGCAATAGAAGACAGTAGAAACATAATAAGGAACTCTTACAATACAATTGATAAAAATCCATTAGGTTCAGCTGCTGGATACGGCTTCCCTCTAAACTTGGATAGAGATTATACCAGAGAATTACTAGGCTTCAACGGAATTTTGGTGAATAGTCTCTATGCTCAAAATACAAGAGGTAAATACGAAAGTTTGATTGTTGATTCCCTTTCTTATCTAATTGGGGATATTGTTAGGTTTGTAAATGATATAATTTTCCTCTCTTCAAGTGAAGTTGGGTTTCTTAAACTCAGTTCTTCAGTAACAACGGGTAGTAGCATAATGCCACACAAGAAAAATCCCGATGTTTTTGAGATTATAAGAGCAAAATCAAAAACTTTTTTTACTTATTCACTAGAACTTAAGAACATAACTTTCTCTCTAACCTCCGGCTATAGTAGGGACCTTCAAGAAACAAAATATCTTGTGATGGATGCGATAGAAGAAGCACATGAAATAATAGATGTTTTTAAAGTATCAATTAGTGGTATAGAGTTTGCCCCTGATAGGGTCCTCAAAGTAATGGATAAGAGTATATTTTCTGTTGATGTAGCTATTGAGATAATGAAGAAGTACAATTTAAGCTTCAGAGACGCATACAGAGTCGTTGGTGAAATTATCATTGAACTTACAAATACAAGTATTGATGAATTACTTAAAAAATACGAATCTATGCCATTAGAAAGAGAAGTTGTTGAGTGGTTTTCTAAGGATGCGAAAGAATTATTTCACTATTTCATTTCAAAGCGAACACAGGAAGGGTACCCAAGATTTTGAGGCAAAAAACATATCAATATACCTTTTTACAAACATAGTCAGCAACACAATAAGCAGCAAAAGAATAAGGCTTGAAAACAGGTTTAAAACCTTGAGAAGAAACATAGCTAGAGGCATCTTTAAACGCTATATTTGACGAATGTTTGGACGAAGGATTTATGTCCAAATGCACCTCTATATCTCTATCCGGTATACCATAAGAAAGCTTCATAGCAATTTCAACTGCCTTAAAAGTTTCCATCATTATTCTTTGCTTTAAAGATGGTATTCTTTTTGTCCTCTCTACATCAACAAAAACATTAGCTCCCCTAGACCTATCATGATGAATGACAACAACAGTAGCAAACACACAGACTTCTCCCCTTTGTTTTGAATCACACCCTACATATATAGCAGTACTAGGAGATGAAACTTTCACAATTTCAATTATTTCATCTATATTCATTTTCCTAAACACTTCACTATGTATTCTTTATCTGTGTTTTATGGTATTTCAAGAAACCACTTATCCTTCTCCTCAAACACTATATAAAATAAACATCCCATCTAGTGCACCAACAAGTGCAATATAGTGCAAAATGTTGTGCATATTAGTGCATTTATGGTGCACCAAAATATTTTGGTATTTATTGTATCTTTTATATTATTTATGCGATATAATTGCTTATTATAAAAAAGAATAATAGTAATTGGCATGATTTTTGCTAGTTTATATTATAGGAGGTGTTTATGAAACGAAACTTTTTGAAGTTGATTCTGAGTCTGATAGTACTCACGCTTGTTGGTGTGAGTGCTGTCGATGCTGCTACGCTGTGGGTGTATGTGTACACCAACAGTAACCTTGCGAGTTGGTCAGCAAGGCAACTCTACTACTGGATTCCCGGTACAACAACAAGCGGGTATGTCAACCAGTACTCTACATCGGGACAATTCTATGTGTTCCAAGTAACTCTCTCGGTTAACCTAACAAATAGTATAGGTCTAAAGTTGAGGAGTGATGCTAACTGGACGAAGCAAGAGCCTATTAAGAGTGGCTATGACAGAATTGTGAAGTTACCTTCCACCTTTGCTGCATCTAATAGTGCTACTATATTCGTCCACTCACCTGTAAACTGGTGGGAAGCGTTCCCATGGTTCCTTGCTAGTGAAACAAATGTTTATAGTAGTTCTGTAACAACGACTGCTACTAATTACTACGGTGCTACCTACTACGGTGGTACATATTATACCACTTACTTCTCGATTTATGCACCGAATGCTAGAAAGGTCTATGTTGCTGGTACTTTCAATTCGTGGAATGCTACAAGCATACCTATGAAACTTTCACCTGATAGGTCAGTGTGGTGGGTTGGTGTAAATAATACTTCTGTAGGTCAGCAGTACAAGTTCGTTATAGAGAAGTATGATGGTACATTGGCTTGGGTTCCTGATCCTGCTGCTAGGAAAAACATTAACTCTACTGGTAATTCAGTGATTGTTTCGCAGTCTTACAGTTGGGCTTCCACTTCTTGGAAGAGGCCGGGTTATGATTACTACAACATATACCAGATGCACATGAGAACATTCTACACTAATGGCAACAGCACATATCCAAACTACAACGGATGGGGTACATTCTATACTGCTATTCAGAAGTTTGATTATCTAACTAACCTCGGAGTCACTGCTATAGAGCCTCTACCGATACAAGAGGTTCCAGGTGATATTTCTTGGGGTTATAACTATGTATTCCACTATGCACCTGAAACTGCATATTCTGGAAGTTCCTCTACTGCTACAACAAATATTGCCGCGCTTAAGAAGTTCGTTGACGAAGCTCATAAGAGGGGTTTGGCAGTTATACTTGATTTAGTTTTCAATCACCAAGGTTCTAGTGATGACCCAATAGCTCAGTTTGATCCTGCTTCCGATTGGAGCAATCCTCAGACATATTGGTATAATGGTTCCACTCCTTGGGGACCAAAGTTCAATTACTCTAATCCTATGGTTTCAAGGTTCTTGGTTGGTAGTGCTAAGTACTTCATGCAGTACTTTAGAATTGATGGCTTTAGGTTTGATGCCACTGCATACATAAATGACTGGGGCTTCTTACAGTATGTCACAACAGAGATAAGAAAAACTGCTACAAATGACGGATATGGTACAAATGTCATATTGATTGCTGAGCATCTACCTAATGAGGCTTATGTCACTAGAAAAGTTAGTGCTGGTGGTGCTGGATTTGATTCTCAGTGGAATGTTAACATATCTCACGAGCTTAAGAATCTATTCATCACAGGTCCATCTGCTGTTGATATAAACAACATATCAAGTTACATACAGGGTAGCGGATTGGATAATGGTACTTACAATCAGCATCCTTACGGGTTGTTTGTTGTACAGTATGTTGTATCGCATGATGAGGCTGCAAATGGTAAGCAGAGGCCAAGTGCTGACCTCTCGAACAGAGGTACTTGGGGTAATAGCGAATACGATGCACAAGGTCAGATGATAACTGCTGTAGCCACCGCTGTTATGGCTAAAGGTATACCAATGCTATTTTATGGTGAGGAATTCTTGGAAGGTTACTATTCAGGTAACCAAAAGTGGTTCCAAGATACAGTACCTATAACATGGGCTAACCTAACTAAGACAAGGGCAACCAACACAATGAGAGCAGTGAGAGATCTCAACATGATTAGAAAGAACAATGCACCTATAAGGTATGACCAAATAGGAGTGATTCACATTAACAATACTGATAAAGTTATAGGATTCAGAAGGGGTTATGGTACTGGCAGTGGTGATATATATGTCATAATTAACTACAACAAGAAGAGTTACACAAGTTATGGAATACCATTCCCGAGCACTGGTACATGGAACTTGATATTTGCCCATCCGAGTGGTGCTTATGGTGATTCTTGGGCTGATTCTTACCTAACAAGTTCTGTTAGCTACTCCGGTGGTAATGCCTACATAAAGATACCAGAGTACGGAGTACTTATTTACAAGAAACAATAACTTTTTTAAGGGAGCCTTTCGGCTCCCTTTATTTTTTAATTGTTATCCTTTCACAAATTCTCTTTTAAGGGTGTTCCAATTTTGATCATGATTATTCCCAAAGGGTGGATACCCCCCCTTTGTCATTCTGCCTTCCCACCTGTCATTCTGAACGAAGTGAAGAATCCCGCTGAACTTTGCGTTGTGTGGAGCAATCTTTATTTGGATTTTTTTAAGTAAACAAATTTTAGCAATTCCCCCTAAAGTTATAAAGGAGGCGGTAGCTTCTCCAATGCCAAGCATCTCCGATGCCAAGCATCTCCGATGCCAAGCATCTCCGATGCCAGGCATCCCTTAATCCTGTAAGCACTTTTTCTTTCAGGAAGGGAGTTAGATATTGTGACTGAAGAGAGTGAAGAGAGGCTTTGCCTCTCTTCACTCTTCAATCTTAAGCATTTAATACTTATCGTTATGCAAAAAAGTGTTGTGAAGCACCTCACCCTATTTATTATAGAGAAGTTTCACTTCTCTACACTCTTCCAAGAATATTTGAATAAAAAAGTGCTGTAAGCGCTTTTCGATTAGGTAAGAAAAAACGAATTCTAATCGTAATTGCAGATTAAGTAACGAAGTTAACCCCATAAGAACTTTTTCTTTCAGAAAGGAATTATGTATTGTGTACTAAAGAGTGAAGAGAGACATAGTCTCTCTTCGTAAAGTAAGGGTGGGCAGGCGGGACTACTAAAAAGTACTTATAGCACGCGGTGCTTATAGCACACTTTCAATTAAGTGCTTAAAGCACAGATGCTATGAAGCACAAGGCGCTATTAGCACAAGATTTTTTCAACAGAATTTTGGAACAGTCTTACTTCTCTTTTAGATTTTGTGTTGTCAAATTTGTTATAATATTTTAGAATGAGATTATTTAAGGCAATTACCATTACAATACTCTTTATTACCCTATTCCCCCTTCTATCACCAAGTCAAGGTAGCAAAAAGGACAAAATGATAGTTGGCGGAGATGTAGGCTATTTTAAAAAGAATTATACAAAGTTTGAAGGTAATGCCTATGTTGAAAAAGAAACAGTAAGAATAACCGCCAATACAATAGAGTATTTTGAAACTAACAACTTGGCCATATCCAAGGGGAATGTGATACTAAACGAAAGTAGAAATGGTCTTAGAGTTTCTGGTGGATACAGTGAATATCTCGGTGATATTAATGTGATAAAATTTTATGAGGAACCCATTCTAACTCTTTCAAACAAAAATACCTTCTTAAATGGAGATGTGATAATTCTTGATCAAAGTAATGAAACTATAACATCCAAAGGAAACGCTACACTGACAAATGAGTCTATGATTGGCAAGTCTGACAAAATAAAAATACTGAGTAAATTAAATCAGATAATATTTATTTCAAATGCAAACATAGTATACTCAAACATTAATGTCAAAAGTGATATAGGAATTGTGTATTTAGTGACTAACAAAAAAACAAAGGAAACAACAATTGAGAAGTATGTTGGAATAGGCAACACCGAGATTGATGACAACTCCTCTCTTCTCAAGTCTAGTAATGTTGTAATAAATTTCACCCCAAAAGGTGAAATAAGTGATTATATAGCAGTTGGTAATGTATTAATTTCAAACAGTAACAATGTTATAACTTCCGAGTATTTTAGATCTGTATTTACAAACGGCAATAAAGATATATACCATGTAGGTTTAACAAATGTTCTCTTAAATGATGTAAAAAGCGGAGATATAATAAGAGGCGAGTATCTCTTTTCTGATAAAGTCAACGGATATGAGATTGTTTCAATAAACGCTCGATACATCTCGAAAGCAAGAGGTGTTAATGTAAAATCTGAAGTTATAGAAAGATTCATAAAAGAAAAATTCATTTTGATGAAAAAGAATGTCATTATAGAAACTGAAAGTACAAAAATAATCGGCGAGTTGGCAAAATACGATGAAGTATCAAAATACATGTATGTAGTGGGCGATCCAAAAGTCATAAACAAAGATGAATTGGGGATTTCCGCGAATCACATAGTTCTGGATGTTGAGAAAAATAAAATAGAAATTCTCAATGGTAGTTATGGATATGTCAAACCGGGAATGTAGGAATATAAAGTTAGTAATCAGTTATGATGGGCATAATTATGAGGGGTGGCAAAGGCAGAAAAGGACAAAAAACACCATTCAAGGAACTCTTGAGGTAACACTATCAAATATTTTGAAAGAAAATATACATGTTATAGGTGCAGGTAGGACAGATTCAGGAGCTCATGCACTAAAGCAGGTAGCAAATTTTAAAACCACAAATTTCTCAATTCCCCCTCAAAAATTCAAAGACATACTCAACAATTGTCTTCCAGATAATATTAGAATAGTATCATCTGAAGAAGTGAACTTTTCCTTTCACTCATGTTTCTCTGCACTATACAGAAAATATATATACTTAATACACAATTTTAAGGATATTGATTCAGATACCATATTCCCGTTCATATCAAGGTATTCAATGGTAAGTAAGGAAAACTACGATGTAAAAAAACTCAATGAGATTGTAAAAAGTTTTGTTGGTATTCACGATTTCAAAAATATCTCCTCAAAGAGAGAATATAAAACGACTGTAAGAGAAATTAAATTTGCGAGAGTATTTAAGTATAAAAACTTTATAGTTTTTTCAGTAAAATCAAATGGCTTCATGTACAACATGATGCGTGGTATAGTTTCATGTACTCTTGAGGCATACAAAAAGGATGATCCCTCAATGGTAAAAAAGTATTTGAATGGTGAATTAAGAAATAAACCAACTCTAGTTCCCCCAAATGGGCTTTACTTACACAGAGTGTATTATTAAATTGGCTCTCCTTTTTTGATGTCCTTCTTTGAAACTTTGTTAAGTATCCTATTGTAACTCCTGAAGTTTGTTCTTCTAAATATCGCTGGCCTTTTCGCCTCAATGTCCATTTCAGAAACAATAGTCCCCTTTTTTATGTCTCTTCTAGCAACAAAACTCCTCTTTGACAAAATTTGCATAAATCTACCTGGCAAATCTTTCTTCCGTATTTTAAGAGAGGTTTCAACCTCTCTTATCATATCAACCATTTGCTTAAATTTATCAGGATTTATAGAAACAGAATTATCAGGTGACTCATCGTTTTCATCCAATGTTAAGTGTTTTTCAATCACCCTTGCTCCCAATACAACAAAAGCAATAGGTAATGATAATGTCTTGGTATGGTCAGAAAATCCGACATACTTATACTTTTTAGCAAATTCTCTAAATTCACCTAGACTAAAATCTTCAACCTGCGATGGATACTTTGAAACGCAGTACATCAAAATCAAAGGATAATTACCAAAGAACCTTTTGCAGTTCTCAATTTCATTATTTCCGCTAAAACCTGTGGAAACTATGACAGGCTTTTTAGTTTTTTTCATTTCAACAATGAGAGGTACATAGTTTATATCAGAACTTGCCACTTTAAACAACCTAACATCCAAACTAACCAAAAAATTAAAACTCTCAAGGTCCAACGGTGTAGCAAAAGGTAAAATGTCAATACTTTCAGCGAATCTAAATGCTTCTTCATACGCTTTGAATGGTAGGTAAAGTTTTTTAAAAAATTCATCAGGGTATGAATCTAGATACTGATTAGGTATGTATTTCCTATCAATGTAAAACCCTTCCTCTGAAAAAATCTGGAACTTAACAGCATCAGCTCCACTCTTCTTTGCACTTTCTACAAGTTTGATTAATTTATCAAAACTACCATTGTGATTTATACCAACTTCAGCAACAATAAAAACACCCTCAAAGTTTCTAGAAAACATTGACTCAACTTCAAACATACAAAATCATTTCTAAATGAAAGAACACGAATTTTTAAAGTTTCTCACAGAACTTTTTTATTAAAAACCTTTCTTGTACCTATTAGCACTCGCAGCAACCCAACCAATAGCATTCATAAGTTGAGCCGAGTCCAAATACTTTTGCCTCAATTTTACATTATAATCCAAATACCATACATCTTTTTCCTTATACAATGAGAAACACCCCCATTCGGCACTAGAAGAATTGACCTCCATTGCAGAGACTACATCATCAAATGCTTTTTGGAGCTCACTATCACCATTGTATGATTTGACACCAGAGTAAACATACACAATGTTAAAATCAGTGGAAGATTCATTTGGGCTAATGTATATGTACACGGTTTCTTTCCAAGAATTCGCACCAAAACTTACTTTCCAAGAACCTTCGCCCAATTTTTTCTCAAAGCTGTAGCCTTCCTCTTTATAACTGGTAAGTATTTTTTCAATCTCATCAGTCGTAAGTGAGAAAGAAATACCCACAGCAAACAAAATCAGAATTGTTACAACTATCAACCTTTTCATATACCCCTCCACTCAATAAGATAAAGCATTCTCCCCTAAAAATCAAATTTTACAAAAAACAAAAACTCATTTCCCAATTCAGAAATACCAAAAGTACTATACAAATTCAAATAATACCTACCTAACACTACAACTAATGAGTTACAGAAAGACATCTTTGAATTAAGTAAATCATACCTAACACTGAAGGTAAGACAAGATAAGTAATCCAACTCTATACCCAAAACAAATCTCATCAAAAGGTTATCATATTCAACCGAGGTCAACAATTTCGCATACCAATCTGAAAAATCTATGAAACCATAACCTGAGAACACCATGATCCTAGAACCTTCATTTTTCACACCATTACCATCCAAAGTAAAACCTAAATTTTTAACACTGGTACCTAAGTAAAAGTTATATCTCTTTTCAGAGTTTACCATAGGTAAACTATCAAAGTATACCGTGCCAATATCAAAATTGATCTTATATACAGAACTAAAAATTAAAAACGAATCGGCAAAGTTAACTTTTACATACGATACAAGGTTATTCAAAGAGTTTGAATTACCAAAGACCCTTGAATAAACAAAAGACAACTTTTCTTCATGCAAGTTGTTATAATAACCCGATGAAGACAAAAAATCGCCATTGATACTAAGATATGAGGCATTCAAACCAAAACAATCTTTATTGTATAAATAATAAAAGTTTAGCCCGTACGCATAAATACCATCCGGCAGGGATAAAAAATATGTTGATGAAGAGTAATTATGAATTTTGCTGAAGAGATATGAAAAATAAGGTTTACTCTTAATAGGTAAGGTTTCTATAGAATCTTCAACATCATAGGAATACAAATGTGACCATATCAAAAGTAGTGGAACCAAAACCACAAATTTTTTCACAATTTTACCTCACAAAAACAAATTTTATTTTGCTATCGGTATCTCCCCTTTTAAATCTTAAAACATAAATACCACTATTTAGATTCATCTCACTAGGTGACAAGCTATAATATTGCCCCTCTATCAGATAAACTTCTCCTATATCTTTAACCTTTAGCCCATCCAATGAGTAAATGGATATTTTGTAATCACCTGAATAATTTATAATGAAAGTTAAACTTTCATTTCCATTTGCAACATTTTTGATTATTTTTACTACATTACTCTCAACACTACCTCTTATCGTATAACTGAAAAAATTCCTCACAACAGCAGGTGAAATACTCTGAGAAGAAGCATCTGAATTGTATGGTACAGAATCACTTATACCCGGATTATTCTCATTATACCTATAGTATTGGACTATGTGTATAGTACTCCCTTTACCAATCCCAAGCACTCTTAAAGGTATCCTTAATTCAGCTACACCTGGGATATTTTCGTAATGGTCATACTCACCAAAAGAACCCAAAAATCTCCAAGAACTCCCATCCCACCCTCTTAGTTGTATATCCTTTAAACCATTTTGTGAGTTGTAATAAGAAGAAACAATAAAATCTGGCAATATACCCGAAAATGTTGTTTGGCTTTTCCAAGGATCATAATTACCCCCTCCATCCCTCGTATCAATCGCTATAACACTATGAGCAGATACACCATCTCCGGGATTTTGATCACCTTGATACCAATAAAGAATATACAAATAGTACCCATCATCCGTAACATAAATATACTTACAGGGGTCATTATCAAACCCAACACCTTCACTCGTTGCATCCGGTACATCACCCCACTGCGGATCTTTAACACCATCAATCTTAGGAGTAAAAACATCAGAGGAAAAACCATAGGCAGAAAAGACTATGAAAACAACAAAAATAATACCTAATTTCCTCACATTGATTATTCTTACATAGATAAAGAACTGATTTCAATGTTTTTGTTTTATAGTCAAGAGGGAACATAACTCTTCAAAAATTCATACGCTTCTTGAATTATCCAGTCAGGTGTTGAAGTACCAGCAGCAATACCCACTTTCTTCTTTCCTTTAAGAATGTTTGTATCTAGCTCACTTATCCTTTCAATGTGTAAAGATTCAGTATACTTTGCACACAGGTCCCTAAGTTTTTTAGTGTTTGAGCTGTTGTAACCACCTAGAACTATTATCAAATCACATTCTTTTGATAGTTGAATCACAGATTTTTGCCTATTTACAACAGGTGGACATATTGTCATAAACACTCTTGCCTCATCAAATTCCGTTACCATCTCCTTGACAATTTCCTTGAACTTCTCATAATCCATAGTAGTCTGAGCAAATATCGCTACTCTCTTCACCCGTGGTAACTTCATCTCTTTTATATCTACTGAAGGTTCTATAACTGTACACTTGTCTTTAACACTTAGGTAATATCCTCTAGTCTCAGGATGATCCTTTTCACCAATTATTATTATATGGTACCCCTCCTCTGCCATTTTCTTCGTTAAGTGATGAACTCTCAAAACATAGGGGCATGTAGCATCTACAATTTTTTTAATGTTTGAATTACTCTTTATCCTTTCCCTTTCCTCATCAGATATTCCATGCGCCCTTATAACAACAGTATCACTGTACTCATTTACATCAGTAGTGAATCTAACACCTTCAGCTTCATACTTCTTCAACGCTTCTCTGTTGTGCACAAGCTCACCAGTAACATATATTTTACCACCCGACTCATTAATTACCTTATCCAATGCCTCTATGGCTTTCCTCACACCAAAACAAAAACCTATTTCCTTCGCTATTTCAACTTCCATAAAATTTATAAAAACACTTATACAAATGTAATGTTTAAATTAACAATATTTCAAATTAAAATAAGGGTGTTCCAAAAGCCATTCTGAACGGAGTGAAGAATCCCTCTGAGCGATTTTGTTCAAAAATTCAACAGGCTTGGCCTGTCACAGGGAGCCTAAAGCTACTTTTTATTGATGAGTGCTTTAAAACACATTACTTTAAGCAATTCCCACCCACCCGCCCTAAAGTTATAAGGGAGGCTACGCCTCCCTTAACCCAAAAAATTAAGAAAGTGTTATGAAACACGCGGTGCTATGAAGCACGATGTGCTATGAAGCACCCCGCCCAATTAAGTAACAAAGTTAACCCTTTAAGAAGTTTTCTTCCAGGAAGGAAATTGTTCCCTGAAGAGTGAAGAGAGGCAAAGCCTCTTGGCGGAGCCTCTCTTCGACTAACTAGGGTGGGTGGGCGGGACTACTAAAAGGTGCTTACAGCACGCGGTGCTTATAGCACACTTTCAATTAAGTGCTTAAAGCACAAGGTGTCCAAGACACAAGGTGTCCAAGACACAAATTTTTTCAACAGAATTCCTCTAAGCAAAGCGAAGAATTCCACTGAACGAAGTGAGATTCCTCGCTTCGCTCGGAATTGACAGTAAAGAGGACAGATAGATTAATCGTACAAACTACAAAACAGAATTTTGGAACAGCTTTAATTACAATGAGCAATTAAAATACAAAATATACCACTTGAATAATATTTGTAGCCATCCCCTTAAAAATGAAAATTAGAAAACACCAACCAGAACAAATTTCATCAGCACCAATTCTAAAGAAAGCACTAGTAATGTTATAAATATGTGTGTAATTTTTATATACCACTCATTGTGTAAATATTATACAGATACATTAGTATCTAACTTTTTTATTATAGTCTATGCCTTTTAAAAACAATACAAATCGTATATTTCACAATACAATCCAAATTTGGCATAATTTTTGCATAATATAATGTATGGAGTGCTGTATGGCTTTAGATAAGAATTTAGATCAAAATATCATTTACACAGAAGAGGCAAAGAATTTTAATGACTACAAATTACTTGAAAACGAAGTAACAGAAATTTTAAATGAAGCCAAGAGATATTCCAATAACGAAAATGTTCTTGAAAGATACTTCAAAGCAGTAGAGAAATTCCCATTGTTAACAAGAGAGGAAGAAATAGAGTTGTTTTTAAAAGCCAAGAACGGTGACCAAACGAGTAGATTAAAACTCATACTTTCTAACCTTAGATTCGTTATAACTGTTGCGAAAAACTATGTAAATACTGGTATTCCACTTGCTGACCTTATAAGCGAGGGAAACATCGGGCTTATGACTGCTGTTGATAGATTTGATACAACTAGAGGTATTCACTTCATATCATACGCCGTATGGTGGATAAAACAATCTATACTTAAATACATTTCCGAAAGATCAAGGCTCGTCAGATTCCCCATGAATAGAACAAACGAACTTCTTAAAATAGAAAGATTCATAAATGACCATCTATCAAAGAATGGAGTTGCCCCAGATAGCGATATAATATCTAAAAATTTGGGTATATCTAAAAAAGATGTTGAACTACTTCTAAGCAGGAAAAGTAGAGATTACATATCTTTTGATAGCAATGTCTTTGACGATAGTGATGTAACATTTGGAGAGGTTTTTGATGTCGAAGATGACTCTTCAGATCCAGAAGAATTGGTTATAAACAACTCTGTAAAAGAAGAACTCTTAAAAGTGATAGATTCTCTCCCTGAGAGAGAAAAGGAAGTTATAAAATACAGATTTGGATTCTACGGCAAAGAATATTCACTTAAAGAAGTGGGTGAAATAATGAACTTAACAAAAGAAAGAATTAGACAAATAGAAAACAAAGCCATTGAAAGAATGAGGGAAATCATCAAAAACAAATCGCCAGAGTTATATGATGTTTATCCTAATTAAAACTTAAAATTTTAACCTCTCTCAAGTAAAAACAAAGAAAAGTTCATAAAATATACTGACCTACACCATCTTTTAAATGTTTCATTATGAAATGACAACTTATGTCAATTGATACTCCTTTCTACTAATGGAAAAATTATGCTTTATACATTTAAAATTAACCAAAATGTGGAGGTTTAAATCCGATGAATGGAGTAAAATCTTATATCTATGGCTTCCCTAGGATAGGCAAAGATAGAGAGTTCAAAAAATTCGTGGAGGCTTATTGGGCTAACAAGGTCTCAGAAAATGAAGTTCTTTCAGTTTTGGATAAGATTCAATCAGATATGATTGATAAGTACAACAATATGGATTTCTACCCAGTTGGCGAGATAACAGCGTACGATAACATTTTAGATACTGCTATAATTTTTGGTATTTATCCAAAATTCTCATCTTTAAAAGATTATTACAAACTCGTCAGAGGTGAAGATTCGCTAGAGATTACAAAGTGGTTCAACACCAATTATCACTATGTTGTTCCTCATATAGATGAAAATACTAAATTCTCCCTATCTTGGAATAAACCTTTTGAGTACTATAAGAAATACAAGTCAGATAAGGCTATCCCTTTCGTTGTTGGACCTCTCACATTTGTTAAACTTTCAAAAGGCAAAAAGGATTATAAGAAGATATCTAAAGATATAATCAAAGTTTATTCTGAACTTTTAAGCACATTGAAAGAGGCTAAATTTGTACATATAGATGACCCCGCTTTGGTTTATGAACTCACTAGTGAAGAAAAAGAGTTTGTTAAAGAAGTTTACAGTGAAATTTCAAAGGCCGCCAATATAATTGTTATAACTTATTATGATGATGTTTTAGAGGATGTATTGGAGATTTTGCTAAAAACTAATATAATGGGTATAGGTCTTGACTTTGTGAGAGGAAAGAGGAATTATGAGGCTATAAAGAATCTAAAAGAATTTTTCAAAAACAAAATTCTAATAGCTGGGGTAGTTGATGGTAAGAATGTTTGGAAAGACAATGTTGTTGAAGTATCTGAAAGAGTAAAGAAGATAGTATATGAAAGTAATGCTAAAGAAGTTTGGATTTCTAATGCTGCACCTCTTTTCCATTTACCATATACTGTTGAAGTAGAAGAGAATCTTGATCTTTCAATAAAGGAAAGGTTAGCTTTTGCTACCGAGAAGATAAAGGAGATTAACTTCATAAGAGCTTACTTATCCGGAGATGAGTCAGCTAAAAAGTGGAACGACTACATGTACGATAATAGCTGGTGGTTTAGTAAGGAGGTACAGGAAAGAGTTAAGAATCTTAAAGAAGAAGACTTTAAAAGAAAGTTACCTTATAGTGAAAGAATTAAACTTCATAAACAGATACTTAATCTTCCTAAATTTCCTACAACTACCATCGGTAGTTTCCCACAGACAGAAGATGTTAGGCAGATGAGACTTAAGTACAAAAAAGGTGAAATATCCAAAGAAGAGTATCAAAAGTTCATAAGGGAGAAGATAAAAGAGGTCATAAAGATACAGGAAGAATTAGGTTTAGATGTTTTTGTACACGGAGAATTTGAAAGAAGCGATATGGTCGAGTATTTCGCTGAAAAGTTAAAAGGTATGGCTACTACTGAACATGGATGGGTTTTATCTTATGGTACTAGGGCTTATAGAGCTCCTATAATTTTCGGAGATGTATATAGAGAAGGTGCTTTGACTGTTGATGAGATTGTTTATGCTCAAAGCTTGACTAATAAACCAGTTAAAGGAATGCTTACAGGTCCTATAACTATACTAGCATGGAGTTATACGAGGACAGATATACCAGAAAAAGAACAAGCTTTTCAAATTGCTTTGGCTATACTTGATGAAGTTAAGGACCTAGAGAAGAATGGTATTAAAGTTATTCAGATAGATGAGCCAGCATTCAGAGAAAAAGCACCTATAAAGAGAAGAGATTGGTCAGAATATTTCGATTGGGCTATAAAGGCATTTAAGATTGCTTCAAATGCTTCTCCTGAAATACAGCTACACACTCACATGTGTTATTCCGAATTTGGTGAAATTGTTGACAAGATATACGACCTCGATGCTGATGTAATAAGCATAGAAACATCAAGAAGTGGCGGGGACATTATAGAAGCTTTTGAAAAGTTTAATTATGATCATCAGATAGGTTTGGGTGTCTATGATGTTCATTCTCCAGAAGTACCTAGCACCGAAAAGATGAGGAAAGTTGTTGAAAGATCCTTGAGAGTAATAAATCCGGATAATTTCTGGATCAATCCAGATTGTGGACTAAAGACTAGAAAGTGGGAAGAGACTATACCTTCACTTAAGAATATGGTACAATTGGCTAAAAAGTTAAGGGGGTAGAGTATGTTTAGAAGAAGTTCAGGAATAATATTACACATAACTTCTTTACCAGGGGATCATGGTATAGGTTCTTTAGGAGAAGAAGCAAAGGAATTTGTTAAGTTCCTTGTTAAGTCTGGTCAAAGATTGTGGCAAATCTTACCTCTTGGACCAACTGGATATGGCGATTCGCCTTATCAATGTTTTTCAGCTTTCGCTGGTAATCCTCTCCTTATTGACATTGATAGACTCATACAAAGAAAGTTGATTTCAAAATCTGATTTACCAAAAGAGAATTTCGACGAAAGTAGAGTTGATTATGGAAAAGTTATAAACTACAAGTACTCAATATTCAAAAAGGCATACGAAAAGTTTAAAAAAAGTGAAGGCATCAAAAGTGTTTACAACATTTTTTGTAAAGACAACAGTTGGTGGCTTGATGATTTTGCTCTTTTCATGGCTCTAAAGTCACATTTTGGTGGTAAGTCCTGGCTAGAATGGGAACATGACATAAAATTTAGAAAAGATGATGCTATCAGGCACTACAAAGAAGTACTAAAGGACGAAATAGAATTTCATAAATTTTTACAATTCATTTTCTTTGATGATTGGTTTGAAACAAAATCATTTGCCAACAGGAATGGAGTTGAGATAATAGGTGATATACCTATTTTTGTGGCAATGGATAGTGCGGATACTTGGGCAAATACTGATATATTCTTGTTTGATGAAAATCTCAATCCTATTGATGTTGCAGGTGTTCCACCTGATTATTTCAGCGTGACTGGCCAGCTTTGGGGTAATCCTCTATATGATTGGGATAAACTGAGAAAAACAAATTATAAGTGGTGGGTGAAGAGAGTAGAATCATCTTTAAAGATGTATGATTACATAAGGATTGACCACTTTAGAGGTTTCGCTGGGTATTGGGCTGTACCTTATGGCTCTCCTAATGCCATCAATGGAGAATGGAGAAAAGCTTATGGTGATGAACTATTCGCTACCATCCAATCAGAAATAGGATCCAACATAAAGATAATAGCAGAAGACTTGGGAGTCATAACTGATGATGTTGTTGAGCTAAGGGACAAATACAAGTTTCCAGGTATGAAAGTTTTACAATTCGCTTTCAATAACTGGGCTGATAATGAGTATTTACCTCACAACTACGATAGAAATTGTGTTGTTTACACAGGTACTCATGACAATGATACTACTGTTGGGTGGTTTTCAAAACTTTCAGATTCTGACAAAGAGTATGTCCTAAAGTACTGTGGATTAAATACTTCTAAAGAAATCAATTGGGGATTGATTAAACTTGCTATCTCATCTTCAGCAGTATTTTCAATTATACCGATGCAGGATGTTTTAGGACTTGGTAGTGATTCAAGGATGAATACTCCAGGTGTTGCTTATGGTAATTGGTCTTGGAGGATGAAGAAAGACAAAAAAACCCTAAACAAAGTTTCTGAAAGATTGTACGATTTGGTTAGACTTTATAGTAAGTTTTAGTTGATAAACTTTTAAGTATTCATTTCTATTCAATGTGCTTTAAATAACAATTAAGAAAAAACGAATTCCAATTGTAATTGCAGGTTAAGTAACGAAGTTAATCCTGTAAGCACTTTTTCTTTCAGATTGAGGGGGTTACAAAATTTGATTATGATTATTCCCAAACGGTGGATACACCCCTAGTCATTCTGAACGAAGTGAAGAATCCCCTTCTTAATTTATTTGGGTTAAGGGAGGCATAGCCTCACTTATAACTTTAGGGTGGGTGCTTCATAGCACTGCGTGTTAATAACGCATTTTTATTTGAATATTCTGGAAAGCGTAGAGAGGTGAAACCTCTCTACAACAAATAGGGAGGGTGGGTGGGGAATGGCTTAAGTAATGTGCTAGTTCTTAAAAAGAAAGAAACAGGTCTAATTACAGAACAGAATTTTGAAATAGCCTCATCCATACTTGAATCATCAGATAGTATAATTTTATATTTTGTTAGAGGAGGAGTGTATGTCAAAAAAGTTTTTTACATCTATCATGATCTTAGCAGTTCTAGCAAGCTTTTCATTTGCACAAGAGATAGAGAAGATGGCTATCAGCAACAATGATACAAAATGGTGGAGTGAAACATTCTCACCAAAGAGTATACCCGATTGGTATAACGGTATAGGATATGAAATATTTGTAAGAAGTTTCTACGACTCAAACGGAGATGGGATAGGAGATTTTAATGGGATAACACAGAAACTAGATTACCTAAAATCTTTAGGTGTTACTCACATTTGGTTGATGCCAATTCACCCATCCAAAAACTACCATGGCTATGATGTGCTTGATTATTACGCTGTTAATCCTCAATATGGCACAATGGAAGATTTTGAAAATCTCATAAAAGAAGCACATAAAAGAGGTATAAAAGTCCTAATTGACTTCGTCTACAATCACACTTCAAAGGATAACCCATGGTTCATCGATTCAGCAACTAATGAAAATTCAAAATACAAAGATTGGTATGTATGGACAAATGTTGATCCTGGTGATTGGCCAAACCCAACAGGTCAGTCAAAACAAAAAGTTTGGAATAAATTTGATTTTGTTAAGGGGGCATACAGGGAAGGATGGTATTTTTATTCAGCATTCAATTTTACTATACCTGATTTGAATTTAGAAAATCCAGAAGTTGTCAAAGAATTGAAAAATATAGCTAAGTTTTGGCTCGACAAAGGTGTAGATGGATTCAGAATAGACGCAGCAAGATTTGCCATAGCAAAAGGACCGGATGCACAAGCAGATACACCTGAGACAATAGCATTCTGGAAAGATTTCATGGGGTATCTAAAGAAAATAAAACCTGATATATATGTTGTAGCTGAGATATTCGCAGGTCCCGATATAGTTCAAAAGTATTACCAAGGTGGTACAACTTTTTCTCAAGGGTTCAACTTCGAATTTACAACATCCTTCGTTATACCTCTCCTAGTAGCCTCAAAATCAAAAGTTCCTATCTCAAAGATGGTTAGTTGGTACAACAATAAAAGTGTACCAATAACATTCTTATCTCCATTCCTGTCAAACCATGATATGGGAAGATTTGGCACTACACTAAAAAACGAAGATGCTCATAAAGTAAGTTTAACATTACTATTAACTACCCCAGGAGGTTTACCGTTCCTTTATTATGGAGATGAAATAGGGTTACCTAACGACTCAAAAGTTATCATAGGTGACGGAGATAAAAGAAGTATAATGATGTGGAGCGATGACAACTTTGGAGGATTCACAACTGGTTCCAAAATATGGCATGCTAGATTTGACACAAATTTAATCAACATTTCCGTCAAAGTACAAGAAAACAATCCTAATTCAATACTGAATTACTACAAAAAATTAGTAGAACTAAGAAATTCTTCAAAGGCACTCTCACAAGTTGCTGACTTCAAACCGATTGAAACACCTGACTCAATACTTGCATTTGCCAGAAAATACGAAGATGACTACGCCATAGTTATTTGTAATCTGAGCAAAAGGGACAGCAAGGACATTTCACTAGACTTAAGTGAGGTTCTCAAAAATATCTCATACAGCAAGGGAATCTCTTCATCACCCGATACCGATGTTAATTCAATTGGCAAGGGACTAGCCTCAACAGGACAAGCAGAATTCACATTAAAACCAAAAGAAATAATAACACTAACATTTAAAGCCAATAAACCCAAGAAAGCAAAATAATATTTTCAGGCGGGCAGATGCCCGCCTTATTTTATTTATAAAAACCTTTATCATTCAATAACTAGAAATTAAACAATTAAAAATTGAACAATTAGAAATTGAATACCTTACAAGAGCGATTCATCCCCTTACTTGGGGTAAATTTCCTTTGTTTTGTTTAACACTTTATCAAAATCAATTTCACTTTTGAGATGAAATGCGTTTTCTTCAGAGGGGAAAATACCACTTTTCACATCATTCACATAATTGTTGATAGAGGAGGATATAATGCTATAGAAATCGGAATACTTTCTTGTATGTTTAGGTGAAAAATCTCTAGACACTCCAAGCATATCGTTTATCACGAGCACCTGCCCATCACAAAATTTACCAGAACCTATACCTATAGTTGGAACTTTAAGCTCATTAGTCAAAATTTTTGCAACTTCTTCAGGAATTAACTCAAATACTATAGCAACAATACCTGCTTTTTGGAGCATGAAAGCATCTTTAAACAAATTTTCTACACTTTTTTCATCTTTCGCTTGGAGTTTATAACCACCTGTAATATTTACACTTTGTGGAGTTAACCCTAGGTGTCCCATAACCGGAATATCAGAGTCGATTATCGCTTTCACTCTATCAATAACTCTTTCGCCCCCCTCAAGTTTGACAATGTTTGCACCAGCTCTAATCAACTTCCCAGCATTGAAAACAGCATCCCTCACCGATGTTTGATAAGATAAAAAAGGCATATCTGCAACTAAAAGTTTCTCTCCTCCTAGCCCTCTACAAACCGCCTCAGTATGAACCACCATCTGCTGAATTCTCACCTGTAAAGTGGATGGGTATCCATAGACTACCATCCCCAAAGAATCACCAACTAGTACAACATCCACTTCTGTATCCTTAATTACCTTCGCTGTAGAATAGTCATAGCAGGTTATCATGGAAATTTTAGAGACACCTTTTGAATTAATCAGTTCACTAACCACTTTCATAGTTGTATTACTTTAATTTTGGGTTGTTGTTATTATCAAGTATAACTATTTTGGGTTTAACAGTCTCATTAGGCATCAACAAACAAAACGAAGCAATTATCACTCTATCGCCCTTGTGAACCAACCTTGCAGCAGCTCCGTTAAGTGTTATCCTCCTACTCCCTCGTGGTTCAACAATAACATATGTTTCAAACCTTTCACCATTATTTATATCCCAAACCTGCACTTTTTCAAATTCTTTAAGATCCGCCAATTCTGCTATTTCTTCATCTATACCTATGCTCCCCTCATAATCGATTAATGTTTCCGTAACTGTTGCATTATGTATCTTTGACTTAAGAAACTCCGTAAGCATATTTATTCTTTATCCTCAAGATCTACAGCTAACCCCCAAAAGATACTAACAACTCCTAAAATAAGTATAGACACAGACACAAGGCCAAGTACACTATGATAATTTGGGCCAACTAAAGACAGAAAGACAAGACCAAAAAGGAGCAAACCGACACCAACCCCGGTAATCTTCCAATTTAAACTATCTTTCTTTTTCCTAGCCATATATTTCACCTCTTAACAAGTAAAACATTATAATTTTAATAAGAAATAAAATTCAAGTCAAACCTTTTAGCATGTTAATGCAAATAACCCATTAAGCATCTACCTTTACAGGAATTGTTGTATCAAAAGGTCCAAGAAATTATCAACACAATTTGAAGATTTATAACCGCAAAATGAAAAATTGAAAATCGTTTGTGTCATACTTAAGAATGATAACTTAAATATGATAATAAAGGATATAAATGGTGAAATTTTAAATGGCATACCTTCAAGTGCTGCTAGTATCCTCCTAAACAAGGAACTATTCTTTCAAGTTGAAACTATAATAGATGATGTTAGGCGTTTTGGTGATGAGAAGGTTATAGAGTTTTGCAAAAAGTTTGATGGTGTTGGGGATGATTTTAATCTTACCGTTTCCGAGAAAGAATTTGAAGAGAGTGAAAAAGAGGTAGAATCCAATCGCGAATTGATGGACATAGTAAATGGTTTTTTATTGGCTTCTGAAAGGATAAGAAAATTTCATGAAGAGCAATTAAGATATTTTAACCTAAAAGGGAAATGGCTGATTAACATTGAGGAAGGTAGAAGGGTAGGTCAGGTAATTAAGCCTGTCGATAGTGTAATGGCTTATGTACCGGGTGGTAGAGCAATTTATCCTTCAACATTTATTATGAATGTTATACCTGCCAAGGTTGCAGGTGTACATAAAATATTTGTTTCTACTCCCTCCCAAAAGGGAAAGGTTTCACCTGTCATATTGTACTTAGCCCAAAAACTAGGTGTCGATGGTGTTTTCAAAATAGGTGGTGCTGTAAGTGTTGCATCTTTTGCCTTTGGTACTCAAACAATCCCAAAAGTTGACATGATAGTTGGGCCCGGTAATAAGTACTTCGTCTTGGCCAAAAAATTGTTAGATGGTATTGTTGGAACTGACATTATACCCGGCCCCAGTGAAGTAGCAGTATTTGCAACTTATGGTGACCCTAAATACTTCGCCTACGATTTACTCTCCCAACTTGAACACGATCCTGACTCGAGCGCTTTCATGATAAGCCCTGACAGTAAACTTTTAGAACAGATAAAAACTGAAATTTCCTGTATCGTGCCTAACTCCAACAGAAAAAACATAATAAAATCTTCAATAAAGAATTTGCTTTTTATCGAAGTAACATCAATCGAAGAAGGATTTGATATCATTAATCATATAGCACCTGAACATCTTGAGGTTGTAGTAGAATCCATTGATATTGATAACATTGATAAATACATTAAACATGCTGGTACTGTGCTTATAGGTCCATATTCTCCTGTTGTCATTACAGATTATTTCGCTGGTACTAATCATGTTTTACCTACAAGTTCTACTGCTAGATTTTCTTCACCACTTGGAGTATACAATTTCATGAAAATGTACAATGTCTGCCAGTGGGATGACAGGGGATTAAAAGAAGATATGGAAATAGTTTCAAAACTTGCCATATATGAAGGTTTAGAAATGCACTCTAAATCTATTCTAGAAAGAGGAAATTAGCAAATTTTTTAATTTGTAAATACTATCCGATTTATTTATATTATATTATTATGCTTCTGAGGTGTTTATGGTAAATGTTGAGAATTTTGGGGATGTTGCTGTTGTAAAACTTAATGGAAGAGTTGATGTTCAAGCAGCACTAGAACTTGAAAAGGAAATAAACGATATTCTTACATCGGGTTTCAGTAAAATTGTGTTTGATATGAACGATGTCCAACATCTCTCAAGTAGTGGCATAAGGGTCTTAATCTCAACCTTGAGAAGGGCTATATCAAATAATGGTTGGGTTAGATTAGCTAGAGTCAATCAGTCAGTAAAAAAGATTTTGAAACTCGTTGAGTTAGAAAATCTATTTACATATTATGATACAATAGACGATGCTTTGAAGGATGTAAAATAGATGAAATTATTTGATAGATTGAAATTCTATCTACAAAAAAGTGTAACTTTCGTCTCTCCCATAGACCTTTTTGTTTCCAGAATCTTTGTAAAAACTAGGAACAAGGTTTTAAATCACTTTTTTAGAATAATTTCAATATTGGGCGATTGGTGGTGCTGGACAGTTTTTTCATTGATCATTTTGTTCTTTAACACCAGATTGGGGATCTTAATAATTGTTTCTCAAACATTTCAGGTTGCTTTACAAAGACTAGTTAAACTCACTTTTTTAAGAAAAAGGCCATATATAAAACACAGACTAACTATCTCTAGGCTTATAGTACCACCTGATAAATTTTCATTTCCTTCTGGGCACACTGCTGGTGCATTTGTAATTTTTTTCTGTATTAATTCATATTTACCTAGTATCTCATGGATATTTTTAATATTAGCAATACTAGTTGGTATTTCAAGGATATACTTGGGAGTTCATTACTTTACTGATGTGCTTTTTGGTATACTTCTTGGTTTTATAGCATTCGAAATCGGTAAAATTGTGGTTGATTACATCTTAAACTTTTTGAAGATAAACTACTTCAGTATTATCTTAGATTTGAAGTTACCTTAAAACTTTTCTGAGGAGCATATTGATTAGATTACTTTTCCACTACTTTAGGAACAACTATAAAGTTATCTTTCCTCTGAGGGAAGTTATTTTTCATGTCTTCAATTGAATGAAAAGGATTAATTTCATCTTCTCTAGGGGTATTTGTAATGTTTATAGGATAAGGGGAAGGGTCAACACCACTTGCATCAAGTTCGTTAATCATATCAACAAAAGAAACTATGTTCGAAAATTCTTTTAAAAAAGTCTCCTCTTCCTCCTTTGAAAACTCAAGTTTTGAAAGATTAGCAACCTTTTTAACAACCTCTTTAGATATCATTTTACCACCTATAATGGGCAAATGCCTTGTTAGCGTCTGCCATTTTATGGGTTTCTATCTTCTTCTTTATTGCATTACCTGCCTCATTATAAGCACTTATTATTTCATCAGCTAACTTTTGGTACATCGGTCTTCCTTGAACATCCCTACATGAACCAACTAACCACCTTAACGCTAACGATAGAGCCCTTTCGGACCTAACTTCTACTGGTACTTGATATGTAGCACCACCAACTCTCCTAGATCTAACCTCCAAAGCAGGTTTGAGATTGTCTATAGATTTATTAAGTACTTCTAAAGGATCTTTGTTTGTTTTTTCCTTGACCAAATCCATCGCCGAATAAACTATATCTTGTGCCTTAAGTTTTTTCCCATCCTTCATGACAATGTTAATCAACTTAGAAACAAGAACAGAATTGTATCTATAATCAGGATAAATTGTATGCTTTTTATAAGATTTCTTCTTTCTCATACTACCCCCTTAAGATTTAGGTTTCTTTGCACCATACTTAGATCTACTGGTTTTTCTCCCCTCAACACCAGTAGCATCCAATGCACCTCTTATTATGTGATATTTAACACCGGGTAGGTCCTTGACTCTACCACCTCTTACAAGTACGATGGAATGCTCCTGTAAGTTGTGTCCTATACCAGGTATATAGGATATCACTTCTACTTTATTTGATAATACAACTTTGGCTATTTTCCTCAAAGCAGAGTTAGGCTTCTTAGGTGTCATCGTAGTAACCCTAACACAAACCCCTCTCTTTTGAGGAGTACCACCTAGCGCGACAGATCTACCTTTTTTTTCAACCTTTTCTCTACCAATCCTAACAAGCTGATTAATAGTAGGCATAACTCCCCCACAATTTCATAACATTTTATTACTAATACACAAATAATTTCAAGTATTGAAAAAATTAACCATAATTAACCATAACTAGCAAGTACATCATGCACTACCACTAATTAAATACCTTAAATTTTATTTCTTCATATTAAGTCACACATTACCACGGGAATATAATTTTGACAATTTCACACACAATTAATTATATTAATTGTGTGAGTATCGAAACAGAAGAATTAAAGAAAAAAATATTAGAACTCGTGAGAGAAGATGAAGACTTCGCAATGGAACTCAACAGAGCCATCCTCAGACTATACTCCGATA
>Ga0123519_10001682_pt1 | contig 37741 bp, 34 predicted proteins | sample YelNatPaOPRAMG02_FD_87396 | JGI IMG/M metagenome (GOLD analysis project Ga0123519, IMG submission 87396) | Hot spring microbial communities from Yellowstone National Park - Yellowstone National Park OP-RAMG-02 (version 2) | ecosystem: Environmental > Aquatic > Thermal springs > Hot (42-90C) ...
GGCTAGAGCCTGTATCATTCGAGCTTGGATCCGGATCGCCTGAAGCTCTCAAGAAGTTTAAGCTTCGATTATGTAGAGCGCAATTGGGCAGAAGCACGTTCCGCACTTATCACTACCATCATTATTGTTCGCGCTAAGACCAATGCCTCAGGGCGCTGCTCAGTAGGAAGGCTCTTCGGGTTCTGTGGCTTCGGTGATCTTGATGGAATCATCAATGCGCAGAATCGTGATGGCTGCCTCCGTTGCGAACTGCAGGGACTTGATTTTGCTCATGGCAGGCTCGAGTACACCTGCGGTAAAGCTGTTGCGTACACGGCCTTTGATGAGGTCGAGTCCGCAGAACTTGAGCTCGTTCCGCTGCATGGCGTCGGTGCTAGGGATACCATTTGCTACTGGAGCGTTATCTCGTGACGCAGTATCGTTGATGGCAGGCGTGCCTTCGTTGCTGGCGAAAGCGGCAAAGTGTGCCGCTCGGAGCTTGGCGACCAGGTCTGTCGCATCCAGTGCTGCGTTGACCGCCAGCGTCTTGGGAATCACCAGGAGCGCATCGGAAAATTCAGCGACGGCTAACTGTTCTTTCGATCCTAGCGCAGCAGCAAAACTCTCGAGGAAAGTGGAAACCGCTGCTTCCGTCGCACCACCGCCCGCAACAACCATGTTCGATTCGAGCGTTCGCCTAACCGCTGAGAGCGCATCATGTATGGATCGCTCCATTTCATCCAACATAAACTCATTTGGTCCTCGAAGGAGTATGGTTGCGGCTTTGAAGTCGCGGCAGCCGCGGATGAAGGTGAAGGCCGAATCCGCGACTACTTCCTCGACAACTTCCTGTGCTTGGCCCAGTGCTGAGGTGTCGAAGCTCTCCTCGCCAGTCAGATCCGCAAAGGCGGTTTGGATCGTTGCACCCGTGCACTTTGCAATGCGCTTCAAATCTGCAGGCGCGACTCGTCGAATGGCAAGCGCACCCGCATCGCTGATATATTTCAGGGCAGCGTCATCAATGCCTTTGGTGGTCAAAATCACGTTCGCGCCCGCTTTCAGTATCATGTTGATGCGATCCCGTGTAATGTCCAGCTCTTTCTGCTGCATCTTCTCGATCTCCGCCGGATCCACGCTCTGAATCTGAATTCCCATTTGTAGCTTTGCGCGACGCAAATCAACATCAAGACATGCAATGCGGGCGTTGGTGACGCGCTCCGGCATGAGGCGCGAGGCTCTCGTCAGATTCAATCCGTACCCACCGAGTAGCGTCGACTCGCGAACACCGCGCCCGTGGCTCTTCAAAATATTGATGGACTGGATCGGGTAGCGATGTGCGTTCGCGCCGTCGTCGCGTCGGGTTTTCACCGCCATGACGGCATCGACTGCCAGTCCAGCAAAGTGCTCAATGACCTCGCCGCCGAGTACCTTGCTCTGGAGCGAGGTCTTCGCAGCGTTCACAAGACACTCTCTTCCGAGACGATCTACCGGGACAGCGAGCCGATCACGTATGTACCGGCAAGCTTCACGCACAGCGAGCTTGTATCCGGCTATGATTGAAGTCGGGTGCACACCCGCTTTCACGAGTTCGTTACCTCGCTTCAGAAGCTCTGCAGCAAGCACGACGACAGTCGTCGTTCCGTCACCAACCTCCTCATCTTGCTGCTTGGCGAGATCGACAAGTACCTTTGCAGCAGGATGCTTCACTTCAAGTAGGCTCAAAATCGTTGCGCCGTCATTCGTCACCGTAACGTCACCGATCTCGCTGACGAGCATCTTATCGAGGCCGACTGGGCCCAGCGACGATTTTATAACGTTCGCCACTGCCTGGCAAGCGTTTACATTCTGTGTGCGAACGTCCCGTCCAGAAGTCCGTTGTCCATCCAGCACAAGCGTCGACATGCTTCTAAGCGAGCTCTCTGATCAGCGCTTGAAGCGCTTGTCGCAACGCGCGCACAGAACGCTGCGCACTCGACACGCGTCGCCCTGCCGCGAAAGCGTCCAGGAGACGGCATCCGAGCGATTCGGCGGTGCTCGTCGAGCCGCGCGCGCCGGGCGCGCATGCATCGGTGCTGCCCCTTGAGCCGACGCCCTCTGTGTGGTACAGAAAAGCCGTTCTGTCGCCTTCGGCAGGCACTAGGCACACACGATAGGACGTATGAAACGACCAGAATATCCGAGAAGAAGTATGGGTCATATAACTTGGAGGCAGGGTGTTTGATGGATACTTCACCGCGCACTGAAAAAAAAACATGAAGAAATAAAAGAAAAATGCGCATAATCGGAGAACGCTGGCCAAAGTAAACGTTTTGTCAATGAAAAAATCTGTGCTGCTGCCCAGGACGTACACGTGTCGGTATGCGTGCTCCCTATGGACAGCTCGTACTCGGTTCAGCTCGAACGGTTAGATAGGGTCAATTTAAGGCGGGATTGCAGTATCAGCTCTGTGCGTGCAGGTATGCGAGCACTGTCCAGATTCGGCATGGTGCAGCTGCAGGTGCGTGCTCGAGTTGTGGGATCGCTGCGAGCGTTCTGATTTTTGCGTGTTGCGTTGGATGCTCTTGTGGTTGCGATCGTACTGCAAACGCGGCGATAGACCCGCTTTCAAAGACTGAGATGCTCTGCTACCGGAGAACTTGCGTGCCAAACCACGGGTTTTACCATGGAGAAGCCACTGTGACAGCGAGTATAGGGAAGCTGCTGTCTTTGGGGTCACTTGTGCTGGCGACTTGCAAACTGGGACAAAATTGCCTGCGAAGGTACCCGCGCGCGTCTGAGCGGCCGGCACGTGTGATGCGGTTGACCGGGCCTTTCTGCGAAATGTTCCTGGAAAGACTTCGTACCAATGGCTGCATCATACCTGGAGGGAAGCGGTTAGAGGGTGCGGATAGCTGCATGCGCAGCGGTTCCAGCCTTGGCGTGCTTTCTGCGACTGGGCCTGCTTGCAATACCGGATCGATACGTTGAAGCTCAGCTGCCAGCGTGTGCAGGACATTGCGCTAAAACCGTGCTCCGGACATCAAGTCCATGGGAAAGTCACGTGCAATTCGGAACGACCCTGGAAGCCTTGCATCATCCAGATGCCCCAAATGGCGCCCTGGTGGCGATGCTCTCATCGGTATGAAGGATACCACCAATACAGAAACTTGCGCTCTCCGGTATACTACATCCCGATGAAGAAACAGTTCATTTTGTTCGCATGCGGTACGTCGATCGCGTGCTTGATTAGCTCGCTCGTCGCATCCGAACCCACAGAACAGAGGAAATATTCGTCCAAAAAAGAACACCCTTCGCAGCAGTGTGACTCTCATGCAGGGTCGCTGACCAAACTAGTCGGCACTTAGATTCAAAGCTCGCTCTATGCTATGCACAACGGAAAATGAAGTTGCAGGTCGCGTTTCGAGAGCTCGCCATATGAAGCGCTCGGCAGTGCTTTCTATGTTTTCCTGTGCCCATGGCTCAGCTGGAGTAATCCACGCAGTGCAGCCACGAGCGCGAAGATATCGAATGACGTCGCGAAGAGAAATATTTCGCAACGGGCGGAGCCAGCGAAGAGGACCACTTGAGGCGAATGCCGATCCCTGGCAGCCTGCGGTCGACGAGTGGTAGTCTACTCCGATCTCGGCGTCAAGACGTAGCGGATTCCCGGTCGCTACTCGTGCGATGGTTATGATCGCAGCTCGGGTAACCGTTGTGCCCAGGAATAGTTTCTTGCACTCGTATGCTTCCGCCATCCGCTCCAGCAGAGCGTTTACAATGCCTGCAACGAGCGCGGGCGCAATGGTCGGATCCAGCACGTCTAGCTGGTGATTCGTTGCCATCGGATCCCGAGTACTCATTTCTAGCGCATCTGCGCGGGCAAGAAACAGTGCTTCATCAACGGTGTGGACAGTCAGCCCATAGCGCTCCTGTACAAGCGCCTGGAGAGCGGCAGCACCGCTGGCCCCATTGCCCCCATACCCCGCTGGCACGATAACATGGAAAACGACAATTTCAAAGTGCTTGGGTCGTATCTTACCCTTGTGATGCGCAAACCCCCGCCGAAGTCCGTGCAAAAGCTCAAGAAGCGCAAGCGAGGCTGGACCTCCGGACAACGCAACAGCAACGCGCTCTCCGTGCGAGAGCATAGACCAGCGTTGCACTGCGTACCGGAAGGAGCGCTCAAAACGTTCCACGAAACACGGCACACATAAACGCTCACAGTTTGCACTAAAAACACGCACCTCTTCGGTTGACTGACACACAACACACTTGCGTTCGAGCGTTTCTGTGGTATCGACAGCGTCGGTGCTGCTGCCGCCGTTGGCGCCGAGTGCACGTACCGCGGCAGTCGTGCCCGAGGTTTGCTGCATCACAAAACTTTCGTGAGGCAGTTGAAGACCTTCGAACGACAGTAGCTCAGGCAGCCATTTACACAAGTTGCACCACTAGTAGCCTGGTTGTAATCACGAGCCAATGGCAGACGAGTGCTCCTTCTTCCACAGAGCGAGCCTGCACCCCGAAGCCGCTGACCACGTCGGCGTCGTCCAAATGGAAAACCAGAAGCGCGCTGATGCAGGCGATGCGACACGTGCCCGAGAACGCGACGTCCGGCTGGGCGTTTATCGGGGTACCCAGCGGGAGACAGTACTCAACGCTCACAGATGCCGGGCTTAGAGCTTCATCTGCATATAAACTACGTCACAAGAGGGGACGCATACCTGGTTGCTGTTGGATCGCACCCTCTACTCGGTGGAGGCGATGTGTCGCGAGCTCTGCCACTGCATCCGATCGGTGAGGGAAACTGGCACGCTTCCGTGTGCTTCGACCGAGATCGTGACCTGGTGCTTGAGGATGCTTCTACGCCCGTGAGCATCGACTATAAGTACGTTGTCGTATCTGGAAGTGGAGCGGCGGACTCGCAACGCATGGAGGCGACGCAGGCGATTCGCTCTGTGCTCGTTGACGAGACGCTGTTCCAGCAGGCCGGCACCGGCGTCGTACACCTCTACTGTTACGACTCTTGGCGTGTCGCACAAAGCTCCGTATTTGCGACTTCTGCTTTTGTGGATGTGATTTTTCGAAAGTTGAACGTGCCCAAAACGACTTCCTGGTTGCAACTGGATACTGCAGCGGCGGCACGCATGCGCTGGGCACACCAGGAACCGACGTCTACGCAAGCGGTCATTCGAGTTCGCTTCGTGTCCTATGTACCTCGTTTGGAAGCTGGTCATCAGGTGTTTGTGACGGGATCTCCCGAAGCGCTCGGCGCCTGGAATCCCATGAAACAGATTCCCATGTTCCCGATCGGCTCGTGTCTCTACGCAAGCATGGTCTCGATTCCGGTTGCAGCGATTCCCTTTGAATACCGTTACGTGATCGCGAAAGATCAGGAGCAACCGAACTTGATCTGCGCTGAGCAGGGCTCGAATCGCACGCTTCGAATACCGCAGCGTTGTCCGGAAACGCGCTTCATTCATGTCGATGACGTTTTCCGATACGCGACCGTGTGGAAGGGCGCGGGTGTCGCGATCCCGCTGATCTCGTTGCGCTCGCGTCATTCCGCAGGCGCAGGTGATTTCGGCGACCTGAAGCTCTTCATCGACTGGGTTGCTGCTGCGTCCCTGAAACTTGTACAGCTTCTGCCAATTCATGATACCGGCGAGGAGCCTTCGCCTTACTCGGCACTTTCTGTCCACGCGATACATCCGATTTATATGAACCTGAAGTGGCTTCTGGATGCGATGACGACGATCAGCCCCGCGAATAGGGCAAAGCTACAGCAAGAGCTGGTGAAAGATGGAGAACGCCTGAACGCGAATTATGAGGTGGCGTATCCGGAGGTATTGGAAATGAAGTTACGTTTTCTCGAGATGGTTTATGAATCCAGCGGTGGTAGCGCCTGTTTACAGAACCCAGACTTTGACGTATGGTTCAAAGAAAACACTAGCTGGTTGACCTCGTATGCGCTCTACAAGGTTCTTCGGGAGAAGCACGCACCCGCTGGAGGCATGAAGCGGCTCCCGTCCGATAAGTGGCCCGAGCGCGGCAACGACCAGTCCCTCGTGGCTGCGCTGACCAGTCCGTCTTCGCCTGCATGTGATCGCGTCCAGCTGATTTATTTTATTCAGTATCACCTGCATCTTCAACTCAAAAGTGTCTCGGACTACGCCAAGATGCGTGGAGTTATCCTTAAGGGCGATCTTCCGATCGGTGTAACTCGGGACTCGGCGGACACCTGGCAACATCCGGAGTATTTCCGTATGGATCGCTCGATCGGAGCTCCAGCGCTCGATATGTCATCCGCGCAGAACTGGGACTTTCCAGTGTATCGTTGGGATGAGATGGAGCGTGATGGTTACCGATGGTGGCGCCAGCGCCTGCAACACATGTCACAGTATTTTCAGGCTTTCCGTATCGACCACGTGCTCGGTCTGTTTCGAGCCTGGTCCATTCCGTGTCACAATTATTCGGGGCTCTTGGGGCGTTTTGAACCATCCAGTCCCATACACCGGCACGAGATCAGGTCGATCCTCTCGGAATATTACCGCTTGTGCACACCGCATCTGCGTCGCTGGTTGATCGATGAGCGTTTCGGCGCCGAATCGCAGCGGATCGTGGACACGTTCTTCGATGTACACGAAGGCGGCCATGTGTTGACCTTCAAAAAGCACCTCGCTACGGACGATGCCATCGCGCGCTATCTGCTCATCGCGGGCGAGGATCGCACCGCTTGGCACGCGCTACCGGCTGCGGAGCAGCAGGCACGTTTGCGCACCTTTCGAGTTCTTCAGTCGCTGATAGCGAACCAGTGTCTCATTCACGACGATGGTGCCGGTCCCGATGCCTTCTTTCCGACCTGCCATATGAAATCGACGCCGTCGTATCAGCGCTTTGCGAACAAGGAACTCCTAGATCAAGTCTGGGAGCAGTACTTCTTTCGCCGGCAGAACTGGCGTGCGTGTGGGCTGCGAAACCTGCGCGCGCTCCAGTCCTCGGCGAATATGATGATTTGCGCCGAGGACCTCGGCATGGTGCCACCCGAGGTCTATGCGGTTCTCGAAGAGCTCGGGATATTGGGCCTGCGTATCCAACGCTGGCCTGGTATCGGCAAGTTTGGCGCCCCAGCTGCCTACACGTACCTTACCGTAGCTTCGACAAGCTGCCACGATTGCAGTACGGTGCGCGCGTGGTGGCAAGAGGATCGGGGTCGAGCGCACGAAATGTTTTGGTCATTCTTTGGTGAACAGGGCGGTTCCCCGCCCTGGGACTGCACCGAATGGATGAGTCAGAAGATTGTGGAGCAGCATCTCGGCGCGGGATCGATGTGGACTATTCTCCCGCTGCAGGACTACACGGATTGTTGGCGTTCTCTCCGAAGCGCTGATCCCCGGAAGGATCAAATCAATTATCCAGGTCGCAGTTATGAAGAGGGCAGCTGGCGATGGCGCATGCCATATTTCATTGAAACCTTACTGGAAGCTCGCGACTTTACCCAATGGATCGCGGATTGTGTGCATCGTTGCAGACGCAATTGCACGTATTGAACAACGATGGATATATGGCAGTTCAGTACACGCGCTACTCGCTGTGCATCATGCGTGCCTGAACGTGACCAACGCTAGTGCTTGCGTCCGGGGGGCGAGCGGTGAAGCTGGAAAACCGCGGATACTGCATGGGCATCGTGAATCTCCGTTACTCGTTGGGCTTGTGCTGCATGCGTATCCACGCCGAATGCAGAGACGGTCTCTAGGGAGACAGTTTATTCATAGGCATGCGTCGACGCTCTCGTATGATGAAAAGCCGATGCATCGACCCAGATTTTCCTCCATCCGCATATGCGAATAGGAACAAGGACGGAGATTGCCGTTCCTCTAGATGCATTTCTATGCTGCACCAGATCCGGAGCAGTTTTGTTCTCATAAAGCGAAGCGACCTCGATCCAGCGATGCTGTCGCTCGGTGCAAGTACGCAGGGTGCCGCCTGTTGTCTGCAGCTGCTTGCAAGTTTTCTGGTGAACGGTCGATGAGACCAATCACAGTCATTCAGCTAGGCGAGTGCAGTCGCTAACAACGAAAAGACTAGTGGTCGAGTGCAGGCGTTTATCCGCCCCGAAATGCCACTCCCATCTTTCTGGCTACCTGCACGTGGCAAGTGTAAGTCCCGTTGGTAAGCGTGCTTGCCATCAGCACGCACGCACGCATCGATTTGTGTCGTCCAAGGGCTATTTCCAAATTTGTCTAGAGATCTACATGTTCTCAGGGACTCGCGTTGTACCCATCGCGCAGCGCACAAATCGAGTGCAGTGTGGCGTACAGCGTCCAGACGCAGGCCGCACGAAACACCAGAGTGGAGTGTGTCGAGGGACCTCGCACTCGTGCCGCACTTTTTTTCTTTCGATGCACAGAGCTTCTGAGTTGCGGCGTCGAACGATTCGAACAAGCGCAGCATGGCTGGGGTTCGTGCTAACGCTGTTTTTCCTCGGGGCCCTGATCGGCAGCATAGGCGCTTACCGCATAAAGCGCGTGTGCGCGCTGAAACGCGTACAGCGACGAGCTTTGACCTGGGATACGATCCGCGGACAGAGTGCTTCTACTCATGCTCAACACATGCACGTGCGAACGTTGTTTCAATTAAGGAACAGCAGTTATCGTGTCCCGATCACCAAGTCGCGGCCGCTTGCACTAGAACCCAACGGGAACGCCGCCCTCCATGCCCAGATCTCGCCAATAGAACTGCCTCTCTATGGCTCACTCGTACACATCGGTATGTATGCAACAACAATCGAAATTGATGGATCCCCGTACACCCTTTCAGTGGATACCGGCTCGTCCTCGTTAGCAGTTATCACGAGCGTGTGCGATGCTTGCCCGGCGGGCAAGCGGCGGCTGCAAGTCGACGAGGATCGCACGCTGCACTGCGGAAGCCGCACAGCGCCGCTGGGCGATCCGCCCGAGACCTTTTCCTGTGAACCTGATCAGCATGGTATCTGTGACGGACGTGGACATTGCATCTATCAGATCCGTTACGGGGACGGTACTGCTTTCAACGGCCGCTATGTTGCGGGAATGGTCGGTGCAGCGGGCCGTGCGGCGCCCATGGTATTCGGTGGTATCGAGTCAGCGCAGGGACGCAGTCCCGATGTATTCGGCAGCGGCATTGAAGGGATGCTCGGCCTGGCGTATCCGGGGCTGTCATGCAACCCGCTGTGCACGCTACCGTTTTTCGAAACGCTCTTGCAGCACCGACTCGTCCCTGAAGATGTGTTCAGTCTCTGTGTGAGCGACGAGCAAGGGCGTCTTGTACTTGGCGCTATGGATTCTCGTATGGATCCGATGGAGATCCGGTGGACGCCAATTGTGCACCATCTTTTTTATGATATAGAGCTAGAGCATGTGTATATCGATGGACACGATGCGGGCATTGCCAATCGGCACAGCGCATTCGTGGACTCGGGCACGACGCTCATCGCCCTTTCAACAGGAGCGTTTGCGGCGTTCCGAGACTACCTTCGTGCGCACTACTGCCATATTCCGTATGTGTGTCCGGATAATGCCCAAGAACCGAGTATACTGGATCATGCTGCGTGCGCATCGTATTCTCCAGAGGAAGTCCGACAGTTTCCCAACCTAACATTCACGCTAGCTGGCGCTGGGAACTTGACGCTGACTCCGCTACAGTATTTCGTTCGGGTAGATAATCCACCAGAACCAACATTTTACTGCATGGGGATCGCGGAGGAGCCGTCCCTCGGGCCCAGCTATGGTGTCGAAGCGATATTAGGTCTCGTGTGGCTGCGCAACTTTTTCACTGTGTATGATCGAGCACAGAAACGGATAGGGTTTCAGTCGGCTCGCGGATGCATCCCTTTCACGACCACACACCCGACGGGCTCCGGGTCAACGAGCGATCAAGACGAACCTCGATCATCCGCGCCAAGCGGACACCGCAGCGAAACGACGCTCTTCGGCAGTATAGGCATCTTTATACGGAAGCACGCAAATGTCCTTTTGTTCATTATGGTTCCACTCCTGGTCACAAGTGTTGCGCTCTGGTTCGGGCTCTGGTACTACCGCAAGCGACGCCGATTGCTGCAATCGACGGGAGACACAGAAGCAAACCAGGCGATGGTAGCGCTTCGCATTGAACAGGATGCTAATGGCTGAGTTCATCGCGCTTAGCACACCGGAGGGACAGGAGCAGCACTTCTCCTGTTGATCGCGGCGGCGATGGCGATTTGATAGGCGTGAATGCTCCGCATTCCGTAAGCAGTAGAATCGGGGTCTCGCACCCAGAAGAAGCTGGTGGATTCGGGAATGGCGTGCTCGCAGATCCGGGGCAGCGACGTGACGCATGCCGCATTGATGATGATGATGATGATGATGAAAAATAACGTCCGCACAGCGATTTCGATCTTTGCGGGCCTGGGCTCTGTCAGGCACCGCATCATTCCAGGTACCATAACGGGAGCGATACGCTTTGTGTGCATCTGTCTGTACATGCAGTGCCTGCGTTCTCGTCCCACGAACGTGAACTGCACAAATGCGTATCGCTTGATATGTCCTGTAATCTGCAAACGCCTCGGAGGACGAGCGCTCAGGTCGACGCAGCCCACGGGGCAATCCATCGAGGACGCAGTACCGCGGTGCAGATACCTCTGGATCGGTTGTGCGGATCGAGGCAGAAATTCTGCCGATGCAGAGCGACATGATCCAGGCCCGAGCAGATGACCCTGTGCAACGGTCGACGTCATCATTACGTTTATATGGCCTAAATGATCCGGTCTGTTGCGATTACTGGATAAGTCGCCACAAGAGCTCTCCTCGCATCCCGACCCGAATCGCATGCAACAGTGCTGGGCATGCCGGCGTCAAGTGTTTCCCGACACTACCCCGAAACAAGTTGCGGGGTGCAACATCGCCTGATATGACCAACGTCGGTCGGATGCGCGAAGGTCAGCGGGTCGCGGGGCCCTGCAACCTCACGCTGCTTTCACGAACGCAGCCATGTTCTAGTCCGAGTGCAGGATGCTCCAACAGAACCGAGCCCGGATAGCTTGAGCGAAAATCCCCGCCCTGAGAATGCAGCGAACGTCGTAAAGCGAAACGACGGCCTCGCCACAGCCGAGCAGGCGTCCACACAGCGGGCGCCTGTCGACCGGATGAGTTCTGTCTGCAGCTTGGTAACCGGTGCCGTAAATTCGATCTTTGCATCAACTCGACGCTACCGGCCACCTTCTCCATATCCTTGTACGCTGGCGTTACCAGTCCGTAGCCAGCGTGCATCGTCGTCTGTAGCGTCTCTAACCGCAACGTTGATCAGCGCTTCGTTCATCATCATCATCATCATCAGGGGCCGTCGTGCGATTCGTGGTCGTCGCGTTCGCTGATCATCGCAATGAGGCCCCTGCCACGCCACTCGAGCATTTGCGTGATCCGTTCCTCTGCTTGCGCAAAAAGGATATGATGCTGTTCATCGATTTCGTGATCGAATCCCAGTAGGTGTAGAATGCCATGAAGCAGCAGGGTTCGTAGCTCATCGCGCAAGCGTCCGCCCGCCTGCCGTTGCGCAGTGTCTAACGAAATCACAACATCGCCAAGTATCCGGAGTTGTTGTTGCGGAAAGCTCAGCACATCTGTCGGTGCGTCCACGGAGCGATAGTGCTTGTTCAAGAGCTGGATGTGCGCGTCGGTGCAGAGGTAAATCGATAACTCAATTTGCGACGGGACTGGTTCCTGCATAAAAACCTTCTCCAATGGCGCTATGAAGCGTCTTTCGGAATCTAAAGAATCCTGAGTCGAGCCTACTACACCGCTGCTCAGTGCTTGCCTTTGTCCCTGGTGCAACTCCGGCGTTTGCGGGCACGCTGTTGCCGCCTTCGCTGATAGCGGCGCCAGCGACGGCAGCGTGACCGCGAGTGCCGCCCGTAGGGCATCCCGCGCGTCCCTTCGACACCAGGACAAGACGCTTTCCAGTGCAGCAGGCGCCAGAGAGAGGTCCTCCGAGGGCGACGCCAGCACTCGTAACCGCGGCCTCCGCGCTTGGCGCCGCACCCTAGGAGCGATGCTGCGATGTTCGGCGTCCGCGAGACAGCGTGCAAAAGCACGTTGCTGTGCGTCATTCCTCCAAAGTGCACTTTTTTCAGCCGTTTTTGAGTAATACGATGAGTTTGGACTACACTTTGCTACTCCAGACGAAAAACTACACGGGAACTGCACTTCCTGTGCTTCCCGGCTAAATCGCGGACTCCAGCTGCACCGTCCACCGACACGACACGGCGCCGGTCCGAAAACGGCTCCAACGAACATGCCCGGACCTCTCTTCATAACAAGAGAACGTTACACATCGTGCCAGGATGAGGCTCAAGGTGTCGTCGCAACTGCAACGTCAACGTATCTCAGCGTTCCAAAGCCGCTATCCCAGCTGCGTATGATGGATGCGTCGCCCTGCGACCGTCGAGCGCACCGGGCGTCGCCTCTACAGCAAGCAGCGCTCCGCCTCTCTATCAGCTGCTTAAACCACGCCAGACTCTCGCGAGTCGCCCTCAGTTTCATGTTGGGAGGCGTGGGGCGAGTCTGGGGACTGCTGGTCCGGAGAGCACGCTCAAGTGCTGCCGGTGTGAAGGAGCCCGGCAGTGCGGACGTTGTCGCAGGGAAACTGTTTGCGCTCACAACGCTGCCTGCGAGTCATCCGCATGCCAGCCGCCGACTGCTGCCAGTGAACGTGAAAGCGGTTGAGGCGGCAAAAAAGCGCTTGCCGCCGGGTATGCTTCCTCAGGTGATAGAACGACCACTGACAGAGCGGGAAGCGCTATGGCGTCAAGCTCGGTTGCTGGACGATTCTGCGCAGCCGGACTCGTTGCGAGTCGGTGGTCTGACTGACGCCCTAACGAGCAACACCCGGGTTGTCTGGCGTCCGCCAAAAGTCACCGCGAGACAGCGAGCATACCTGCGGCGTCAGTGTCTACTTCGCGGCGTTCCGTGGCCCTTCGACATCCCGCGGAAGAAACTTGGAGTCGTGATCCACACCGAGTCGCTGGCGAAGTCGGAGCCGTCATCGCGAACGAAAACGGTATCTGTCGCTACTTTAGAGGAAATTGGTGCGGAGATGTATCTCCGTTACCTTCGCAAAGGCCACAAATGGGAAAGAGAGAGAGCGTTTCGTCAGGCGCTCATCGCTGAGCGGATGAAAGAAATGGACCAGCTTATACAACAGTGTCGTGCAGAGCGAAGAGCGTTACGTCTGGGCAAAGTCATAGGCGGCAAGAAGCCAAAGAAACATGAATTGATTGAACTGGTAACGCGAGATATTGAAGAGCGAGCGTTAGCGATCCCAGCGGGCATGAAGCGTCGGGCGGAGCTCGTTCGGGTACTGCCCTCGCGTACGATGCGCCTTACCAAATGGCCCCTGAACGCGTCGACGGAAACGTCGACCAGAGGCAACGTCAGCAGAAGCGAGCGGGAGAAGCGTGGATCATGAGACGCTGGGTTCCGCTATGCCAGCGTCGTGGTTTACGCATGGTGTCGCGTGAAGGTGCAGCACACGTACATGGCGCCTCCGCTCGAGCCGACGCCCTCAGTGGTATGGCAAAGCCGTTCTGTCTCCGTGCGGCATCTGCTTTAGCGGTATAAGCGTCAAGGCGGGTGCTCAAAACAGGCACTCGGTGCACTATAGAACATACGAAGCGACCAGTATATCCGAGAGGAGGTATGGGTAATGGAGCTTGAAGGTAGGTGCTTCATCTTGGAGGCTCTGCCCGAAAGCCATTATCCATCCCGAATTCTGGGATCCATGGTCAATCTAAACGTTTTGTCATCGAAAAAACCCATACATGGCGAGCCGCAGATGCGCAAGCGCACGTCACGGTACAGACGACGAAGCGCGACCATAGTCCTTTCATGAAGTTTCGGGCTTTCTAGCGCGAGATGCGACTGTGGAAGGTGTGGGCTTGTGATGGAGGCGGGCGGCGCACAAAGCCCAAGGCTTGGAGCGTTTGCATCGAGTTGGCTACACGAAAACATTCACGCGCATAGCCGCAGATATAGAGACTTTTAACAGCCGCCGGCCTTTACCGCCGGATACACGGTGCATATGTCGCTGCGGTTCCAAGCGTTCTGCGTCTTCAATGCTTGGAATCGAGGGTGAATCGTTCCTGAAAAGCAGGTAGGCGGTAGCTCTGACACGTCGTGCCGGTGTTCCGCGCTGCTCTCTCACAGCACTGAGCAGTACGAAACGGAATCCAAGCTGAACTTTCGGTCGAGACGTCATCACGACTATCAAAGAAATCACCAAGTTGCTTTATCTGCCCTTGGTTTGCCTCGTTGGTGCATCTTTGGACACGCTTGGTGTCGTGAACATACGAACGGCTTGTTCAAGTAGCAGCATGTCGCGTTCTAACTTATCGTGTAAAGTAGATAAATTCTCCACCAGTTGGGCCGAGTAGTTGCGAACTTGCTGAAGAGACTCGAACTCTTGCTGTTTCTCGGACAGTTTCCGGGGGTCTGCTTCCGCCGGGGGTTCCATGGCGGCTTGCGGTGCAGATGATAGCGCAGCGCGTGGAGGAGGCAGGCTTTCAAAAAAAATGCGCAGCGTTTGCCACATGCGTCATTTTAGAAGAAAGTGTATAAAAGGGATTTTGCTGGACTTTAAGGACGTACCTACAGCGACTCTGGTGTAAGAAGCAGGCAGCAACAGGGCCGAACGCGGTGCTGTCCCAGAAGCAGCAGCAACAGCGACTTCTGTATCCAGCTTCTGCCCATGGTGTCCGACGTGATTGAATCTCACTGTGGACGAGACGCGTGATGCTGGACCTGTGGAGCGTACAAGCGCACAAACGAGCGGTGCGCGCTGCTCCGGAACTGATCACGTGCTCATCGTGTCGTCTGTAGGCCTCCGTATCACGAACGCAACGCGTCGTTAGTCGCTGAACGCCCAGTTGTGCGGGCGGGGTGGCACCTGTACGCGCAGCTCAGCATACAAATCATGACTGGGCGCGCGTTTGAGCTGCTTGTAGTAAGGCGTCTGAAGAACCTTCTGGGACCGACGTTGAGCTTGTCGCTTACTGGTGGGTCCTATGACGGCGGCATCGACGCTCTTGGGACGTGGTGCGTGCAACTTCAGCAGTCGGGAACGGCGAACGTCGCACTGCGGCGGCTTGCGCTCGCCGTGCAGTGTAAACAGTTGAAACGCGCAGTAGGACCGTCCGTGGTGCGTGAGTTCGAGGGTGCCGTGCGCAACTGGAAACGCGAGCTTGAAGGACACTCGGTGAACAAGACGGGTCTCGCAGGTGTTTTGGGCCTTCTCTGTGTGCAGCCACGCTTTACGGAGGCAGCCATCGCGGTAGCCGGTCGTAACGAGGTACCGCTTGTATTGGTCGTTCTGGAACGACCGCCAGAGCAGCACCCCGAGCACCATGAAGATCGTGAAGCTTGCATCGTAGAATTTCGGTTAAACAGGGCTGCTCGGTACCTCTTACCGCACATGACAGTTTCAACGAAAAAAATACCCTGCGAATCTCCACTAGGCTCGCCGCTGTTTTTCGAGCAGATCAGTCTCTGTTACGAATGAGGGTTGGCGAAAGGCGGCCTCGACGACCGCGGCCCCACGAACACCGTACACACCGTGTCCCTGTAACGCGGGATGCTCTCTGGCGAGCGCGCGTATCACCGCAGCGTCCATACATACATGTCGCAGTCGGTGGTTGGTGATATGGCGACGCTCCCGGAACCGGAATCACACCAGATCATCTGACGCTTTCGATGGCTCCTAGGTTCCGTGGCAGTCGACTTGACGCCATTCGATGGAGCTGAACGCTGTCGTCTGTGCTCTGCGACTTGCGTGGCATGCACGTGCCGCATATCTGCGGTCGGCTGATAGTTGCCTACTTCGTACTTCAAACGCGCCTCTCAAGACAGCAGAGGCTTGCTTCTTGGCGGGAATTGCGGGCGTTCCGTTGAGTCACCTCTATGACGGACTGGTCCGGTTTTGAATGAAGCATCCATGTGTTTCAAGACGACGCTCGACGATACGTTACGTTGCAAAAGCAAAGCGGACGAACGATATCCGGTGCCAGTTTAGGCGTGCGAGTTGCAGGTACGCGTGCGATTCGCCTCCAGGCGTGTCCAGAATCGTTCGCATCTGGCATCGATACAAGCCCAGATTATAGCCGTGCCATGCGGCATCCTGCAGCAGCAGCAGCAGCAGCTGCTGCTGCTGCTGCGGAACTCGAACCAGCCAACTGTATACGTGGCTTCATTCAGAGTAGCGTCCATGCGCCGACACTTTTACTGTGGAGCTAGCCAGCGAGCTGAGGCTATGTACGCTTTACAATAGACTGTTGCAAATGTTTGCGAGGACGCGCATCTTCGAATCGAAAAATGCGCAGAAATGCCTCTTTGTGTGTGTCCACTGACGTGGAATGAATATGTTGCGGCACACAAGGTCTTGTTCTCCAAATCGGATGCTTCTGTACCCATCTACGAGTAAAATGGGACGGGTATACGAACGCAACTCGGGCGGGCATGATAAAGTTGGGTTCTCTTTCCACGAATATCAACACGAGCCTTTTTCGGGATTATTCTCCGACTGCTTCCCTCTCCTCTCTCTTATCTACGACTTTAAGGGCACCGGTCATTCCTGTCACTGCAGCTTCATTGTCAGCGGTCAAACGACGTTAATGGCTGCGTTCAAGTCCAGATTTCGCTGCATTCGGCTGTTGTCACCGCATTTTATGCACAGGCAGGCATTGTGGTGTAAACTTCGCTCGCCAGGTTGGTCTTCTCTGGATACAGCCCAAATGCGTCCCTCGCCGCGGTGATACTTTGTAGTGGTCAGGTGTTCGTACATGTCCACCACAGTTCCTCGTTCGAGCGCTGCGCTATTCTTCGAGAACGCGTCGTTCATCGCTCAGTACATGCTATTGACGGGTACGGGAGGCTTTCCTGTATGCTCTCCTTCGTTTCCGCGCCCGATTCTGCATCCTGTGATCGCGGGCTTTTCGGAATGATCTTCTCAGAGAGTGCGCTGTCCACTGCACACGCAAGCGCACACTGTTCTATTCGATAGACGATTTGTGGAACGCGATATTGTCGATGATGGAGCAAGTACCGGAAGCAAAATCCATGCTGAAGATCAAGTGGAGATATTCCGATCCGTGAGCGCTTCTTTCCAGCGAACCGATGACGCGTTCTCCTTTGCGAGCGATCTCCGTGATGATTAAAGTCAGAGTTCGAAACCATTGCCTCGCAAATAGAAGAGACGGTCACCCCTGGGAGCATATCCCGTGAAGGGTTCCATGCTTGCGCTGAATGCCGTTTCATAGATTTCCACAAGAGAGGAGGACTTGTCGCTCGAACGGAATCGATTATTTCACATGAAAAGTTCAGCGAAGTTTCGGCATGAGCCCGTGCGGAACTCGTCAAGGGATGACGTCAGGTTTGTTCAACGTTCATGAGGCGACATCAGTTGCTGAACCCACGAGCTGCCTTAAAACTGAAAGATCGAAATCTAGAAAAATGCTTGATTTGAGCACACTGCACGCAAGGAAACGAGGAGCATGAGGGCGTGTACGTATGAACCCGGTGATGGTATCGGTTATTTAACGAATCACCGATCGCTGGCGCTGCGAATCACCTCGATTCCGGTGATGGTAAAAACTCGGACGGCAAAGCATCGAACGAGTCACCTCAGAAAAAAAAGACCATGCATCCTAAAATTGTGCATGAATCCGTAATCACTCATTGTCGCACTTGGAATGTCGAGGCTGTATATCTCATGAAAGCTCCGGAAAATCGATCGAAAGATATGGAGTGCGCAGTTTTCAGCGCTCTCGTTTTGATCTGGCCCTTTCGGCAAGCAACGCCTGCGCGGTTCTCGCTGTTACGGTACCCGTGTTCGTTGGCCAGGAGCTTTCGGATGCGGATTTTTCGGGCGTTTCCGCCGTGGAAAACGCTCAAGAGATCATTTGCCCCGCTTTACTGGTCAGAGCTGGCTTCTGCCCGCATCCCGGTGCTCGCGAGCGAGACGGGAGCCGTCGCTAGCGCTCTCCTCTTTCGCCGAACGCTGTGCAACGATACGGGGAACGGGCAAACCCGGGACAGAGCAAGGGTGTACTTGAGCAGCGGCGAAATAGACTGGAGTCAGCCGCACCCAGTGGGTTACCCCGCAGGACTTCGGCCGGACCCTGACGCGACAGCGAAACTCCGTGCTGCGTACCGCACGATCTTGGAGCGCGTCCAAACGTTGGCCCCCGAGTCTGCCTACCGCAGAAACATCGAGCTTTTGACTCGGTACCGCTTGGAGGTCACTGAAGCACACTTGGACGATCGGAAAGCGCTGGAAGACAAGATCGGCGCGGGCCTGGTGGAGGAACTGCTCGCCACGGCGTATGACGAGCTGGACCTCATAGAGTGTATGGCGCAGTGGAAGCCCTGGGAAGGCCAAGAAAGCCGATCCATTCCTCTGCACGTGATTGATTAGCTCGTCATAAAAGAGAGAAGCTGCTTCAACCTTTACATCAACGTGCCCATTGGAGCAATTGGTTCAACAAACCTCTAATCTACTTTTCTGCGGAACGAGCAACCCTGGGAGAGTCGTACTTTTCCGCCGGTCGGTTGACACAGCACGGTCGCGCAGCTCCCGCACACAACCACAGTTTGGGCGTGTGAAAAGATGGTTGTGATCGCAAGACATCCCTGACACTTCACGTCCATAAAATAGGAGTTCGGCGACTGCACGAGTCGCTTGAGTTTGTGCTTCCGCGCCTCCGACTCCTTCGGTGGGTGCAACAAGTCGCTCTCCAGCAACGTCATGGTTTAGCGTAGAACGACGCAAAGCTTACGCGCGAGTTCCTGTTGGGATCCAGTCCTCTTCAAAACGCTGCCCACTATGCAGCCAGATCCTCCAGCTGGTGCAGCAGTGCCCAAGTAGCAGCGTATGTCTGTGTAGCTGAACAACGCGCCCCGAAAACGCTCTATGCTAAGCGAAACTGCAGCCACCGTCGACGGCGATGAGGCTCTGCAGAAAGTGGCGCAGGCGGAGACGACGACGCGGCACGGCGGCCGGCTGTGTCACGCGCCGCGGTGCTGTCGTCCGCGGATCTCCGCACGTCACTGTGTAAATTAGTACCAAATCACACTAATATGGACTATATGGGTCGAGGTGGTCAGTCATGAAAGATGTCTGCTCGCTTCTGTGTTTCGTACCGCATCGATGGATGGCATCGACGACTGCCCGGCAAGCGACTATCGGTCCGCCGCTAATGATGTCGCGCTGGACACGCTCCTTATCAGCGTTTCGGTTAGTCATAGCGGTTTGATCAAGCGAGAACCTAGGCGCCGAACCTAGCATTGGCGCTTGCTGTGGCGTTCGATATGCCGCTGCCGCGTTTTACCTAGCGGGGATGGACGGTTAGGCGCCGCCCTCAAAAGCATCGCTATATGGCTGCTCTGGTAGCGAGCTGATACCCATGCGGCATATGCATGCGGGAGTATCGGTTTGCGCTCCGCATCATGACGCGACGTTCGCTGAAGTCTATCCTCCGCTCGACTTGAACTCTACACTCTGATTTATTGCGGAAACCTCTTATTTATGGAGCGGACAGATACCGCGACGTGGTCTCCGCCGCGAAGCCTCGTTGCGCAGCATACGCAGACTCGTCTGGCAAACGCGCTGCTTCCTTCGGGCGCACAGCATAGCATTCTTCCATGCTGGCCTTTTCGAGAACGACTCTGGGGCGTCACTGGACCCAAGCTAGGGTTCGCCGCGTGCGGCCGTCGCTCGAACCCATCGGTGTTGTATCGCATGTTCTTCTCTAAATAGTTGGCAAAACAAGCGTACCATATTTATCCATGACCTCCTAGTGCAGGTACTGTGCATACTGGATACAGCGTCGAGCACCTGCTGGTCACGAGCCGTTGCACGCGACCCGGATTTCGAGTCTAGGCCACAAAATTCTCGCGTGTCAGGAAGTACGGCGACGCTCTGTTCCGTGCTGAGCGCAGCGCACGGACTTTCCGTTGAGCATGCAGGCGCTGTTCCCAGCGAATTGGGAGAGACATAGCCCTATGCGAGGATTTCCGAGCCTCCCAATATGCCTACGCTGCAACATCACCTTCGCACCTGAGACGAGCAATGCCAAAGCGTAAAACGCTCAGAAGCTGCAGCTTCGCACCGCACGCGCACCCCGATCGTCTAGCGAGACGCCGAAATCTCTGGATGAAGCCCTCAGTCTAGGGCACAGCGCATTCTATATAGCATCCGTACCATGGAAACGCCCGAGGCCGCTCAGCATCAAAAGAAACTGTATTTCCATTCAGATCATCTGAGAGCGCCACAACTGAATGCCCGTGCCGCCAGCAATGATGCTGCCGCAGCGCACCAGGGATGCGACGCAACGCGCCACCCCCGAATGCAGCGTTCGTAGCGCTGCGCAGCCGCGTACTTCAGCGCACGCACTTGAGCACCGCTGTACGCACGACAGACGCTGCACCTGGAGAATCATCGAAACGAAACATTATCTTCGGCGGATTGTATGAGTGTGGCTGTGAGAAACTCGATGCGTAGCGCTTCATGAAAAAGCCTCGCTCACAGACGCACGGATAACCGACGCGCAATCATGGATCCTGGATCAGTGTGTGTTTGCGTGAGTGAGTGTGTGTGTGGGTGTTTGTGTGCATCATCGATCCGTTGATCGAATATGCTCGATCACTGCTCCGTGTGTTTCAGTGTGTGCACCTCATGAGATGCTTCGCGAAAAGATTGCTTGCCACGCCTCCGTGTTCGCATGCATGCACCTATGTAGAGCTTAATGGGATACCGAACAAACCACATGCTCTCATGGTCAACGATCGACATGGACAACAGAAAGCATCGAAACACAGAGCGCTGTCTCGAATGACGTTCGCAATGTCCATAAAGAGGCAGTTTCAGGTACCGCTCCATACTGCGCGCCGGCACGCTCGTCCTGCGTCGCGCGTCAGCGCATCGCGCACTGCAGACTGCAGTCTGTCTGCCTTCACAGTGCCAGCGCGTGTACGAATTCGTGTGACCCGCTTGGAGACGCGGAGGTTCGAAAGACCTCGTCGCTGGTGGTGCGTGTAAACATGTTCGATTGGCTGTGGAACTTGCTGAGTTACCTCGGGCTCTACTACAAGAATGCTAAGATACTTTTCCTTGGCTTAGACAACGCCGGGAAGACGACGCTGATGCACGTCTTGAAAGACGACCGGCTAGCGCAACACGTTCCGACACAACACGCCACTTCAGAGGAGGTCATATTGGGAAACGTGCGGTTTCGCGCATTTGACCTTGGTGGTCATGAAGTAGCACGCCAGATCTGGCGAAACTACTATACAAACGTTGATGCGATCGTTTACATAGTCGACGCGAACGACCGAGAGCGTTTCCCCGAGAGCAAGGCTGAACTCGATCGCCTCCTCGCCGACGAACAGCTCAGCGATGTGCCGTTTCTGATTCTCGGGAACAAAATCGATATACCTTATGCAGCAAGTGAAGACGAGCTGCGGACGGCGTTGGGTCTGCACCACCTGACGACCGGCAAAGCGGGCGCACCGCGCGGAATGAACGCCCGAGGCGCCAAGGACGTGCGGCCTCTGGAGATCTTCATGTGTAGTGTTGTTCGTCGCATGGGGTATGCAGAGGGCTTTCGTTGGCTCGCTTCTTACCTTTAAAGGTTTAGGTTGTTGGAGATGCCGATGGAGATGCTGCTTTGGTCGCCTCGCTTGCCGCGTATTGGACTTGGCGATGCTGGTGCTCCCGCGAGCGCAACGTTCGCCACAGGTACCGTGGAATCGCCTCGTGGAGCCACTGCTGGTAGTACAGCCCTGAACGACGCTCTTCTTCGATGGTTCGGCCCGACTGGCCTCGAACGAGGCGAGCGTCCCGTGCCTGGCTTACAATGAGGTCACGCAGGAACGCTGCGGGGGCCTTGGCGAAACTCCTATAAAAATCACGTCGTAAATACGCAGCATGGATGCGTTCGAGCGTCTCTTCGAATTGCTGCTGCAGTTTCTGGATTTCAATGCTTCCTGCATATAGCGAGCATCTTCCAAAGTGCAGCGGAGCGCGTTGGTCCCCCGATTTGTCGGTATCTTCGGATGGTCGCTCGCTGCCGACGAGACCCGCTGAACCCGGTGCTGAAAGAGGTTTCGCTGTTGCATTCTTTTCCGAAACATGCCCGGAAGATGCGATCTCCGCTCCAGTTCCCTCGGTGCAGACGTCCATCGGCAAGGCATCTGGCCATTCGATTTCGATATCGTAGCAATCATGCTCGACTGGTGAATCAAACTGAATCGTGTAGTGCAGCTCAAGGGGAGGCGCAGGCCCCAAATGCTCGCGCAAACGCTCTCCAATGACGTGGAGCGGCATCATCGGCACCGAGTCCTCGAACGCGTCGTCGATAGGCTCCTCAGTTCGTTCGGGTCTAGGTAGATTCGGGGAGCGCTCGTTCTCCTGGTGTGACTCATGCGCAGAGGTGGGCTCGTGTTTGCTCCATCCGAAAATGCGCCTCAGTTCTTCATTCAGCAAAACAAATCCCGGCCGCTCCGGGTGCATCAAACCCTGGCGCCGGATATAATGCCAGAACGTCGTTAGTACTCCGGCGAGCGTGTCTTGCTCAACCCCTAAAAGCGCCACAAGCTCCGGCGACAACTGATAGACTGGTGGATAACGTCGCAGGTACAGCAGAATCGTTACTGGAACCGGCTGCTGTCCGCAGCGGCGCAGTTCGATCCCATCTGCTATGGAGTCGTCCGCAGCGGTTGCTGCTGCTGCTGCTGCTGCTGCTGCTGCTGGGTGTTGAGCTTCAGTGCGCTGCCCAGGACGCGGTTGGCCTTGGTTGCAGGCAGCTTGTGCCGCCTCAGGTCCAGCGCTCGGCGCATCCGCGTTGGGGAAAGCGCTCTCTAATCTAGAGCCAGCGAGGACCTGCGAGCCAGGTACCAGCGACTGCCTCCATTCGATCGTTTCAGCCTGCTGAAAATGGTTATCTGGGTCTACTGCAATCACAACTCGCTCAAAGACTGAAGTGAACGCGAGCTCTGCAACCTGCGGTCCGTTGAGAACGTGGCCGTGGATACGAAGCACCCAGCTGGGGGTGCGTTCTTCTGCTCCATCGCCCGTCGCTGGCTCCTGGCCCTCAAAAGTATTGTAGACAAAAAGACGAAAGGTACACCTTCTCCGAGGATACTGCGCTACAGACGGGAACGCCAAGCCACTGTTCGAAGCAGCCGGAGCGTTCCCCGGCAGCCTTGCCTGCTCCAGCTGGCCGCCTCGGTCAGCGGCTTCAAGAAGCAGCGCTGCCGCTGCTCGCTCGTCACGCCGCTGAAGAGCCCTGGCGACGCGCATGTCTAGCGCTCGCTCAAAGGCCAGCAGGCGCCCAAAGATAGGCACCTCCTCAGCGAGCTCTTCCAGTGTTCTCTGCAAAGAGCGCCGAAACTCAATTCTAGCCAGCTTCCGCGCCTCGTTCACAGCGCTCATAGCCACGTCTACAACGTGTTCACGCTTTTCACCGGCAGACTGCTTCTCGGAGACTACCTCCGGCTGCGAAACTCTCAAAGTGGCCGGTTCCGAGCAACGCTCCCTGTCTGGCGCTCCGACATCCGGCAGCTGTTTGTCGTGTACCGCCGACATGCCACCTTCAGACGCTTTTAGAATGCAGCAGGCCGCCACGTACCCACTGCTGAGCTCGTACCCAGTTCCCTTGCAGAATAGACACTTCTCAAAAGGTTCCCGTGCGCAGCTTATTTACGTAGAGGTCCGTTCCCTTGATAACCAAACGCTTCCAAAAAGGTTCCCGCGCGTAGCTTGTCTTATCAAGAGGCCAGATCCCTTGTGACCCAAACAGCTTCCGGCCAGCGCTGTTATGTCGTTTGCTCAATAGGAGACTAGAGGTCACGAGAACCAATCGCTCCCCCCTGTGAAACCTCTTTCGGACGCGTTCGCTGGAGAAGACACCGGCTGGCCGAACAGGAGCGCGTTAACAGCAGCGCAACGCGTTGCCCTGCAGGCGCCTGTGGCGACGTGGAGCAGCCAAGTCGTTCCAGGCGCTTGCTCTGACTTTGTTCGACGACTTTCGTGGTCGTTGGAACTTGTCGCGTACCATGGGTACGACTTCAGTTCAGGACCAATCGACAGTCACGATTCTATGTTGTCTCTGCGGGGCACCAATTACCGCCAACCCGAGCAACATGTGCGTACACTGTTTGCGGAGTCAGGTAGACCTTACGCAGGGCTTCCCGAAGCAGTGTGCGCTGGTGTACTGCAAGTTCTGTGGTCGCTACCTTGTTCCACCGAAAACTTGGGTCCGTGCGGATCTTGAATCAAAGGAGTTGATGACGATCTGTCTAAAGCGACTGAAGCGGCTTGTGAAGCTGCACCTTGTCGATGCGGCTTTTGTATGGACGGAGCCGCACTCGCGGCGCATCCGACTTCGCTTAACCGTACAGGACGAAGTCCTGAACCGCACCATTCTCGAACAATCGTTTATCGTTGAGTTCGTAGTGGAACTCCAGCAGTGCGCGGACTGTAAACGGGAAGCTGCGAAAATCGAGGCTTGGGAAGCCGTCGTCCAGCTCCGACAGCGCGTAGACCACAAGCGAACGCTCTTCTATCTTGAGCAGTTGATTCTGAAGCACAACGCTCACGAGGATGTTTTAGGCATTCGACAGCAGAAGGATGGACTCGACTTTTACTTTGTTCATCGTTCACACGCGCTCAAATTCCTGAGCTTTCTGCATAACGTTGCCTGTGTTCGTCAACGTCAGAGCAATCATCTGGTGTCGCATGACCCCAGCAACAACGTGTATCGATACAAGTATACGTTTTCAGCGGAAATACCACCAATTTGCCGCGAGGATCTGGTGTATCTGCCACCACGAGTTGCGACGCAACTGGGTGGACTCTCCAGCCTCCTGCTCGTGCATCGGATCACAAACCAGATTCGTCTGCTTGATCCACTCACTGGGTTTGAGCACCATATCGACGGGGGCACCTACTGGCGCCTCGGCTTAACAGCATTGATGAATGCGCGTCGCCTCACAGCGTTTGTGGTGCTCGATGTGGAACCTGTGGAGCGGGATCCAGCGGCGACTAGCTGCGGGCACCTGGACCAGCGATTTCGCCTTGCAGACGCAACGGTTGCTCGTGCTGCAGACCTGGGTGTGAATGATCAACAGTTTTTGGTTCGCACACACCTTGGAAACATTCTCAAGGCGGGTGACCTTGTGCTCGGTTACGATCTAGTTTCGGCCAATCTGAATGAGAGCGACTTGTTCGAATCCCTGCAAAGCGATTCGTTGAAAGCGACACTGCCGGAAATCGTTCTCGTGAAGCGAGGTTATCCCCAGAGAGATCGCACCAAGCAGCGGATATGGACTTTGCGCGAGCTTCCCAAAGATGATGGCGATGTTGGTGAGCATCGGCATGCCTTGCGAGAAGGCGCTCGCGTCACTGGGCGACAACGGGACCAGCGCGATGTCGCTCTGGAGCGCGATCGTGAGGAGTTTATGCAGGAGCTGGAACAGGATCCGGAGCTTCGAGCGACGGTGAATCTGTACAAAGATCCCACCAAGTTTGTGGAGGATGGTCTCGGACGACTTGGGATTCGCTATCCTGGGGATCGGAAGTGGACTGCATCTGAACGAGCACAAGGTCAGAGTCGACGAAATGTTCAGAATGCGAATCGTTTCGACGGACAGCGTGGAATGAATGCGTATGCGGTGCTTGAAGCAGACACGGATGCAGACGAGTCTGACGACTATCCCAGTGTGAGTCTCGATGAGTTGCTTGATGGCCTCGATATATCCGATGATGCGGATCAGGGCCAGGATGCAGTGACTAGTTGAACTGCTATCGAGCGGCATTGTTCTCGTGAAGGCGGACAAGGATGAGTACTCGGAGCGTGATTACCTCGCTCGTCTAGTGCTGTAAGATTTGATGGCTGTACAATGGGATACCCTGCATCGTCCTACTTCGGAAGCGTGCAAGGCCCAATGGAGGGATTCCCGCGTGTCTCTGGATGTTGCTCGTGATGCTGGGATCATGAACGGCAGCTAAGTACGGCTCGATACCTGTGAGGCTCGCGTTTCACGCCGCATCATATCTTTCACTGAATTGTTTGAAGAGTTTTATGCATCTGTCATGCACTCAGTCAGATCGCTAGAGTGCCTTACGCAGCGACTCAAGAGGCGTCGAAGACGAGCGTTGCATCAGCATGTGCGGCCCAGGTCCGCGCGCCGCTTTTCCCCATTCATGAAGGTTACCCTGGGTCCATTGTACACAGAAACACCCAGAGCATGCTCTGAATCACTCTCCATGACGGCGATAGGAACGAGGCTTTATTTCGCCACTTTACCTTTTTCGCCGAGTATCTCTGAGGATCACCGTGGATACCCGCGCGACACGTCACGGAACGCCGTCCTGGGGCATTGACTCCCACGCGCTAACCAGGGCTCGCTTGATGCCGGGACGCCTCCACTGCACCCCTTGTCCCTCGATACTGAAACTCGACCTGAACTGCAGGAGCGCAGCATCTGAAAATAGCACCATCCATTGACCCCCGCGCACGCTCTACAAAATCATCAAACGGAGAAGAAGCCGTCCTCGATAAAGGTAGCAACACATATCGCCCGTGGAAACTATATGTGCTTTGTAGGTTTGTACAACCGAAGTCGATCCCGACCACCGACGTACCCAACTGCAAATGCATCACCGGCGGTAGTCAGTTCCGTGAACGCGCAGCGATGGCGCGGAACCACTGTTGCAGCCCAGACATGTGCCCGTGCTGTGTCCGCGAGAGCGGTTGCCACCCCGCATCGACGATATGCAGTGTGGACCCAGACACGCTCGAGTCCACACCAGGGTGCCTCCTGCCGCACATGGTCTAATGGCTCCCGTAGCGTCAGGGCACGCGCGACGACAAGTCCGATGGCATTGCGGCGCTGTCTGCCAATATAGACAAAGATCCAGATTGGTGGAACCGCTTCTGGAAGCTCCGCACCAAAAGGTATCGTAGGCTCCGATGCTTCCGCATGAGCACTCCAATCCTTACAGGCCAATCTCCAGAGCGTCTTAAACCATGGCTGTTGGACATGCAGGATATTTCCTGATCTGTTCTGGTGTTGCGCAGCGCTTGCTCTGCCTCTGCTCGTACTGACGTGCACAATCCATCCCGGGATGCGCTCAAACGCGGGCCACTGCTGCTCAGGGGCTTTGCCCAAATCGACCGCAGCGTCGAGGAAGCGAGGGTGCGTCACTGGAACCCCATAAAGGAACAGTTGATGTTCGCTGGTATGCGCGCGTTCGTCTGCGGCAACACCTACCACATATGTACATCCGCACTCGGGGCAAGTCACCGGTCCCGCACCGTTCCGCTGCCCAAAGTCAAGGAAAGATTGCTCTAGGTGTTCGCGCCCAGCGCCACGAGCAGGAGCGCCTTTCGGCAGCGCCGTGCTCTGGCCTGGCACCCCGTTGCCGGAGCCGAGGCACGGCAAGAGCCGTCCACTACTCGGGCTGCCGCCGAGTACGCTTCGAGACTCTTTCGTCAACACGGTGGCCTGAGCGCGGTCTCCGACCACCTCTATGACTTTGCTCGCTGATCCAGGACTAGTGGAAACAGACCAGCGACAAGAAACGGAGAGTCCCGGTTTTGCAACGCGATCGTCTCGCCGACGTGTGCAGGCTTCGGGTCCGCAGCTGCCACTCAGTGAGCACTCCTCACCCGCAGCGTTCGTCTTCCCCCGAGAACTCGGCGACAGCGGTCCAGGTCGGGGGACAGGGGCCATTACTCCCGTGAATGGCTCACACACAGACCTCTGCTCCGCCCAGGGAGAAAGCACTCGTAGCAGAGCGCGTAGCCCTGGAAGCCTGTTGACTAGGATCGGAAGACGCGCCTCGGCATCAATCGCTGGCGGCGGATCTGTGTATGAGGTGCCGGTGCGCGTTGCTCCCCGAATCGATTGGATGCTTTTTCTTGAATTATGCAGTCTTTTACATTGGCCGTCGCTTTCCCCAAATCGATTGGATGCTTTTTCTTGAATTATGCAGTCTTTTACATTGGCCGTCGTTGCTCCCCGAATCGATTGGATGCTTTTTCTTGAATTAGGCAATCTTTTATATTGGCCGGCGCTTTCCCCAAATCGATTGGATGCGGGCGGCGTTTCGAGTTCTCCTGCGGTGTTGGGCACCTGCACAGCGCCGCGTATGCGTATGCATCCAGTGGCAACGCGAAATGTCGATAGCAAATGGAAAGGCTCAACTTACCTGACTTGGGCATACACATGAAACACTGGTTCTCTTAACATTGTTATCAACATCAGCCGTTGTAAGCTTTTTCTTCGACTGCTTCCTTTAGGTCCTTGTGATCTCTGGCTACGAATGCGCCTGTTTCTACTGTTTCTTTAGATCCGTCGTCAGCATTTGCAGGGAGCTGGCGGCGGTGTGAACGCTCTGATTTCACTACTTTCGGACGTTGTCGATGAATTTCGTGCAAAGGCGGAAGTTGCGACCGAAGCCTCGCTCGACATGTCTATCTTCTTAATATTCCGCCTCGGTACACGCTTTGCAGTGGTCACAGGTGACTGTGGTCAAGCGTTTCCATATGTCCATCACATCTTCTAATTCCAGCGTCGACGGGTGGCGCGTGAACGCTTGCTTTATCGCTCGGCAGATGCCCCTGACTGACACAGGAGGCTCTCCGAAATGCTCTCCTCCGTTTCCACGCACTTTACAATATCCGACCATAACATGATTCTTCTGGGTGATGCCCTCGGCGAGCACGCTGTCTGCTGTAGAATTATGCCCAACGTGTTCCATTCTACAGAGGATCCGAAGAAGCCATGTTGTCCATGATGAAGCAAGTACTGGAAGGAAAATCCTGTCTCGAGAACAAGTCCGGCAATTTCGATGCGTATAGGCTCCTTTTGTGCAAAGCGGTGACGCACTTTCCGCTCAACGCGATTGCTCCAATGACGCAAGTCCGAGCTCAAAATCCATTGCCATCGTAACAGGAGAGAAGGGAGCCTCTGGGAGCATATTTCGTTCGAGGTATCAGCTTGTTGTAGACTGACATGTTATTTACGGCCACAAACAGAGAAGGCCTCGTCCGTGGATCAGTATCGATGATTTGACGGGAACGGTTCCGTGAACTTTCGGGTGTGAGCTTATGGAAAAGTCGCTAGCAGACGACCTGCAGTTGTATTTTACGTCGTCAATCCAGCGGCGCCAGCTGCTGCGCCCTGCGAATTTCTTTGAAACACAACGGTCGAAGACTTGAAGCATGCGTGGATTCAGCACGCTGCATATGACAAAAGGAGAATCATGGAGGCTTGGGCATATTTATCGGATAATCATATCGGCTAGTTTGGCGAACCCTCGTTCGATGTCTTTGCGAATCACATGGATACCAGTGACGTACCGAATCCAACCGACATTGATCCAAAGGAGCTACCCCGAACGACGACCGAGTATCCTTATACAAGGCGCCTAGCCGTACGCTCTGACTGCTGCACCTTGCATGTCGAGGCTGAACATCTAAAATAGTTCGGAAAATGAGCGAACGACAGGATCAGCGCGAATCGTTCATCGTCGCATTCGAATCGAACACGGCCGTAGCATCCGCTATGAGACACGAAATGAAGCATGACATACGCAGCGATGTGGGTAACCAGGGGCGCATCGCGCCGTGCAACGTTTACCACCGCTACTGCTGTTGCTGCTGTTGCTGCTGTTGCTGCTGTTGCTGCTGCCAAAGCAGTTTCTCCCGCTGCGATGCCGCGCGACGCTGCGGCGGGTCTCGCGCCGCGTCGGCTGGCCGCCGCCGGCGCTCCTGGATGCGCAGCGCCGGGCGCAGCGCGTGGCATCGATGAATACGTTCATCGTCGTTGCGTAGGCAGCGTGCCGTGAGAGAGCGGCAGGGATGAAGTGTGCAAAGATAATGCACTAGACGTCCATTCTCATAACATTTAGGGAAAAGGGTGTTTATACGTTGGGCATTTGGAAAATGGAGTGGTTGCCGTTCGCATCGAGCCCCGCGTTATCGACGCGTGCTTGCCGAGGCTACGAGCGCGCAGCCGCGGACCCTGGTCTGTTGGTGCGAGAACACCAAGTCTCCATTGAGAAAAGGTATCGAAGCTCGATGAGAACAGCCGTAGACTTATGCAGTGTAAGGCACCGTAATGCTCACGATGTGCACGACGTGCAGCGTGCACGAGTTGCGGAGAGCGCTCCAGCGTGGGTGAACTTTGCCGCGGGGGTCATGGCGGCTTTCGTGACACGAACGGTACTCATTCCGCTGGACACCATCAAAACAAACTTGCAGAGCGCCACGGTGGCACAGCTTCGGGGGTTACCATGGCACCGTCGTCTCGTATTCGTTGCACGCAGCATAGTCAATCGACATGGGGTACTGGGTTTCTGGCGCGGCCTCCCGGTGGCGGTCATCGGAAACGCACCCGCCCAGGCCGTCTACATGGCCACCTACGAAGCGCTGAAATCCATGATGCACGTTGCAGAGCCGACTCCCGATGTTGTGCGGCGATCAACACCGAGGACGATCGTTCGTATTGCGATTGCCGCTGCGTTGGCGGATACAGTCGCCTCATTGGTTCGCGTTCCGCCAGAGGTCATCAAACAGCAAGTCCAAACTGGACAGCATCAAAACGCGATATCGGCATTGCGAGCGTTGGCGAGACAGCCTCTGCATCGCGGAGGTCTCTATCGCGGGTTTTGGGCTCAAGTTGCCCGAGACGTACCGTTCGCAGTGTCTCTCTTTGTTGTCTACGAGTCGCTCAATGAGTTTTTCGTGCAGCGACGCATGCACGCGGACTCCAAGACCGGTGATGGGCATCATATAGCGACCGCGAATGCTTTGGGTAATGGACGCAAACCTGTCTGGACCGGAAGCGTAGCCGGCACCGTTGCGGCGATCTGCACGATGCCGATGGACATCGCACGTACACGCCTCATGGCCCGGCCCTACGGCGAGTATGCTGGCGTCTGGCAGGCCATATACCAGATCGCTCGCGAGGAGGGTCCGATGACGCTATGGGCTGGCACATGGCTCCGCATTTTGTACAAGATGCCCTCTTCAACGCTGTTCCTGGCGAGCTTCGATTGGTCCAGGGCGGCGCTAGTGCGCATCCAACGTGCACTTTGCTGCGAGGCCGCAAATCATGTCGAGCACAACTTGTATCCATGACGTGTGAGATTGGATCCATTCGATAAAAAGAGTCGGTGCTGAACGCGTGACGATAGCCCGATCAGTGCGGCATGCATGGCTGCATGGGAGCCTCTTCGCATTCGATGCGTTGGGCATTCAGTACGTCGTCATATGCGCGGCAACAGCGTCGAGTTGGTACCCCCAAGACGCCTGAGCGCTGCTCTGTAAGCATGCGTTCGTGCGTGAGCGGCATATCGGGTATCGAAGGAGGCACCTTGTTTTGGTTCGGCACCCGGCTGGCTGCTGGTAGCATTGCACGATCATTCCCGACGAAGAGCGTTGGCAGGGGATCGTAGTACGTCGTGGAGGCTGGAGTGGATTCAGGATCGCTTCCTTGGACGCTGAAAACGATTGCGGATGCAAGAGCTCCTAGGTCAATGCATGGATCCTCCATAAACCAAAATGTGCGCTACCTTAGCGTGGCCGTCTTGTGAAGAGCAATCACCGGATCCCGCGGCTTGGAGTGAAAACCTAGCTGCTGCTGCTTCGATTGGATCACGATTTGGATTGTTCGTCGAGACTAGTGAGAGTCACGAGAATTTCATGATAAGCGTCCGTAAGGTGTTTCCTGCACATCGCGCCCACACGAGTCGCATGTAGCTAATGTACGATGAAAAATGGCACGCCTCGTTCACTGCGCCTCGCATGTTTTTTGACGTACATTTCTTGCTCGAGTGGGTACTTTGTAAATTGCCAAGGATAACATCTCAGAGCGTCACGCCCCACAATACTCCAGTGGTACATGGGATTCTTTTCTAGCGACGAAAAGGCTGCTCATCTGGAGAGGCGCATGCGTTCGCCTCCTCGCAACTGAGCCGAGGACGAAGTAGCGCTCAAGTGATACCGCGGGCAGGAGAAGCGTCTGCAGTCGTCAGCGTCAGATCCTGTCAAGTGCGGAAACGCGTGTGCCTGCCGCACAAGTGCATTAGCACATACGTCCCGGTGAACTGGCTCTCTAGTGGCGGCAGCAATGCGTACCGAAATTTTTGGCCTGCGGCATTCTTGGCGTGATGCGCATCCTTTCGAAACTGCTGGACATGCGCGCATCGTTATCGGAATGATGGAACGGAAATCCCTGAACAGTGCATACGCGCGGACCTGGCCTTTCCTCCTCGAGACCTGACGTTGATGCAGATGAGCGTATGACGCGCAACACATTGCCCGTCAGTGTTACCAGTATGCACGCTCACCGACCATGTTTCCCCTCGACAGCTCGTTTCCATGGACCAGGGACACCCGAATGCGCTTCGGGCATCAGCAACCAGAGAAGCATCCGTCAAGCGGCAGTGTTATTTGTACCGCAGGTGTTGACCGCCGGCTGGCGGTACTTGGACACCTCACGGCATGCATAGCACGGAGTAGTTCGCTTGCTCGTTCGCATGCTCGCTCGCTTGCCGTCGATAGATCCTACTCTACTAGGATGCCGCGTCGCCGTCAAGGCTGCCCCGAATGCGGCACCGATTATGGGTTTCAACTCAAATTTGTTTCACTCCCCTGCTGCGGTAAATAGCAAGAGATCGAAATGAAGATGGAACTTTACGGTATAGATTGTAGACGAATTGCCTGTAGGATACGTATTGTTTAGTGAGCAGTGCAACGAGGACTCCATTACTCACCCATGTTAGTCATACTACAGGACCCAGATGGTTCAGGAACACTGGACGAGTGAAGTATTTGCACTCGAAGCGTGCTTGCGGTCGATGGTAGAAGTCGACCTGTCCATAAACTTATGGAAAGCAAAAAGCGACGATAGAAGCCACCACAGGTGCCTCTGTTTCTCAACTGCTTGTTCGTATGGTCCTGAAACCTCTGGGATACAGTTGCAAAAAGTCCAGTTTCAAGCACGGCCATCTTGCACCGATATTGCACCTAAAGCGTTCCTGCAACGTTGCGATAGGTATGGAACGCAGGGGCGTCTGTTTGTTTCTAAGATGGATGAGAATTGCCTCGGACGAGACGATCAGAGGGTCTATGAATCTTCGCAGAGAAGGAACGGGTTGTATGTACGATCGGACTCGAAGAGAATTCGGGCATCATCGTCTGTTCTGGGTGCAGTGGATTCACTTGGCAGCCTCAGTTGCGCTCGTAGAGAAGGCGCGTACAACATCACCAACCTCTTTGTCAATTCGTTGAAGACTTTCCTCTTAGGTCTGACGACGTCTTTCTGTTGGATATTGTGGTATTTCACCATTCCACTTGCGTTCTAGCGTTTCCCGATTCTATAGGGCCAGAGCTGCTTCCCATTCCTCCGTACATTTCGGTGATTCAGCACAATCGAAGGAGTGCTTTCTATCGTGAAAAGTAAGGATCGCTCTATTCGGCGAATCGCTGAAGCGTCCTCCACATTGTCACATGATCGGGCACATTTCGTCTTCCTTCAGCAAGTGCTTTTCGATATGGGAAGGACCTCGCCTAGGGGCATAAACAAGTGCATTCATTTGAAGAAACGAAAATTCCAACTGAATGATATTGGTACGCAGGTCGAGGATCCTGGAGAGCCGTCACCACCAACCGCCGAAGAAAATCGAAAAAATCCTCTTCTCGCCGACTGTTGAGCGACGCAGAGCAAGTGATGAAGAAGAAGACGAAGAAAAAGGAGAAGTTGACCAGAAAGGGTGTCTGCCTCTGACGGAGCGATGACGAGACTGAAGTGGCACTGTGGGCACGAGTTCGACCAATGCTAGCATTGGCGCGTTCCACCAGAATCAATGCGCGCAAGGATCTCGTGAACCGAGACTTTAACGCCGCCATCCATATCACACGATATGCGGTGTGCTGGAGACGAGACCCAAGTCGCTGACACGATCCAGCCTTCGTGGGACAGGCCTCTAATGCGCGAAATAAGCGCAGATCAACGAACCGACACCGATAGCAGGCGGCCGGTCCCGGTACGCACCTGAACGAAACGATATGCACCAAAACGGACTTGAATGGATAAATCAGTCGCAAGCTAGTCATAGCGCCGCTGTCTTTATATCTGAATAAGCGACCATTTTTCTGCTCCACGCAAGGAGGTGGACTTAAGCGGCTCATCCGGGTCTGCGATATCCACTGCGCGGTATGCGCTCGCGAGTTCGAATCTCGTCGCCAGTACACTGACTTCACTGGCGTGTCCGAGTGGTTAGGCAACCCTTTTTGCACTAAACATATGTTTTGTGCATTTCTGACGCCAGCTGGAGCAGTTGCGGGTGCATCTAGGCGCGGACGTTACTGTCCTGAGCGTCAACTGGTGAGGGCGCTCCACGGGGGCCGCGTCCCACGCCGAGCGTACTCCAGAACAGAAGCAGCGCTGCCGGCGCTCGTTTCCCGACGTCGTGTGCGTTCTCATGGTGATCCCCCGGTGAAACTTTTGGGAAACATACGCGTGTGGCGAAGCCGATCCTCAGCGTCGCGACGTAACAGCGATCGCCACCTGCTTCCGGGACTCGCGCGGACGCGGTCTGTTTCAAGCTGCCTCGGACTGGAGGATCGTGATCGACACAGATCCCAGCCACAGCCAGGTACTGTTGTTGGCAGCGAGACGGCGTCGCTGTCGGAGAACGTAGACCACGGGTTGAGCGGCCCCAGCCCGACCAGTGGCGTCGACAGCGGCAACAACGGCGGTAACGGGTCGTTCGGGAAAGGCAATGGTGGCTCGGGTGGCCGTTACGAAGGCCCGGACGAACACGGCGACCACTGGTCTCCGGATCCAGAGATCGCCGGTGTGCTTCGCGCGTACAAACGTTCGCTTCAGAGCTTGCCGCCGGAAGTCGTTCAAGCGATCCAACATGGCTGGATAGAGCGACGAACGCTCGCCCGTTACCTTGCCCAGGACCGCGGCTTGGTGGCGTGGCTCTTGCAATGGCGGTTCTTTCGAGATCGCGTGCTCGCAGATCCCGAGTTCATTTTCAAGCTCCTGGCCCAGGAATACATCGGGAACGGAACACAACTCGTCGGTGAGTTTCTCGTACGAGGAAGAGAACTCGTCGACGAGCTCGAATATGTGCTCTCTGATCTGGTCGTCGGCACCGTTGTGGAGGCCTCATTTGTGGTGTTGCTTGCGCCCTACACGCCGTTCCCGCAGATGTCGCAGCTGGAAACGGGTGCCGTTCAGCGAGGACTAATCGGGAGCGTATGGCAGCGCTATCTCAATTGGGCAACGTCACTGCCAGCGAACGCGTTCGAAAAGTCCTTGCCACCACTGCGAGTGTACACGCTGCCGTCACGAGTGCTCACCGTTCTGCATACATCTGCGCAGTACTTTTTGATCGGTTTTGCGAGTGGCGTCGTCGGCACCGCCATCACCTATGGCCTGTTGCACCTGCGCAAGGCCATGGATGCCCACTACACGCCCGTTCGGCCGATGCCGCCAGTGCTCCCGAACTCGATCGGCTGGGGCGCTTTCATGGCGCTATCCAGTAATCCGCGATTCCAGCTCGTAGAGGGCCTCGAGCGACTCTCGCATATGCTTTTCGCGAATCACGCAGTCTTGAATCGCTCGTTGATTGTTTCACTGCGATTCCTGAACAATTTTTATGGAGGAATCCATTTTGTCCAGTTCTTCAGATGGGCTGGTTTGCAGGCCACCGGTCAAACAGGACCCTAGAGTCGCCACGAACCGCTAATGGACCATCGGACGCTACGTGTAACGCGTCAGAGGCGAACGGTTCACGAGCACCGGCGTTGATGCAGTGACAACGGAACGAAATTCGAGTGTCACGTCCACCGCGGATGCATTGCAGAGAGCTCGTTCCAGCACCCCGAGTTCGCGACCTTGGTCGCTGGTTACCGATACCCCGAATTCATTCACCGGTACATCCATTCGATCACAGGTCCAGAGTTGGATGAGGCGTGGTAGTGGCAGCGGCAGCGGCAGTGGTGCACCCGCGATGCCGTGTACGCTTGCGCTCTCGGATCGCTCGCTTGACTCGATCCACACATAGGCATTGAGACGTTTCCAAGACACGTCTTTTGCGATGGTGGATTCGTTACTACGTACGCGGAGTTCAACACGACACTCGTAAAGACGAGACGGTGCTGGTGGCTGGTTTTCCCACGAATCCACACACAGTTCCAGAAACTCGGTGCTGTTGCGAAGCACTGTGCATCGTGCTGTACAAGCGTGGAATCGATCGAGCATGCGCGTGGTTTGGTGAATACGGCCCGCGGCGAGGAGGCGGCGTACTGTAGACGACGAAACCCTGTCACCGTGAGAGAGCACTGGTGGTACTGTTTCAAAGACCCAGCCGCTGGGGCTCTCTCGTCCAAGCGCTGCCGAAAGGCTCTTCAACAGCGCGACATCGCCAGCCGCCCGATAACCAAAGCGCCAATCCCAGCCGCATACAATGCCGCCAGCGCCCAGCTCCCTGTACAAGAACTGTACAATAAAGTCCTCGGGCGAGAGGTGGCGAATCTCGGCGAACGGCACGACCACAACCTCGAACGCGTCTGCGTCCTGTACTATGGGTTTCAGAGGACTGTTCAGCAAAGGACGATCTGCGTCTCGGCCGGGGAATGCGAACCAGTTTCGAATTATGTGCTCCATGTGGGTTCGTGCCACAATCGGCAACTGCGCCCTGCGGCCTAGCACTTCCGCCATGCCTGAGAACGTGAGAATGACCGGTTTTCCGTAGCTCGCTGCCCGTAAAACAAGCTCTCGATGCCCAATGTGAAGAGCATCAAACTTTCCGGGTACAATTATTCGCCGCTGTTGCGCGTTGCACAGAACCCAGCAGCGGGTGTTTCGTCGCTTCGGAGGCGGCCGTCGGGTAGCCGGTCGACACGGCCACGCACTACCCGAGACACGTTGCGTCAAGGCGCCAGCAGCGCTCACAAAAGGCAGGAGACGTTTTTCCGGTCGCGGTAGACGTACACGGATAGACGCTGGGGCGTGCTGGTACTCCATTGGGTAGGGCGTGAACCCGAGCCCGTGCTCGGTCTCGTCCTCGCAAACAAATTTCCGTTAGAGGGCGCACACGAGAAATCCCACGCTGGACGCCCCTGACCCTGGCACTCGCCAAAGCGTTGGTGTTTCCCTGAAAAATCGTTTGCTGGTCGTTCAGCGCCGCTACGCTCCAGGCCGCACTGTACACGTTAGTTCCAGCGAAAGCAGCAGTTGCGCGTGAGCTTCCAGTGACGCGTCGTAAGGCGGAGCACTGTGCAGTGAACGTACGGATAGCGACCGGGGGTGCTTCTCGGGGCATGGTGGATGCGCCGCCGCCGCCGCCGCCGCCGCCGCCGTTGCCGCAGTTACCGCCGTTGCCTCTGCTGCAGCTGCGTATTCGTGGATTCTCCGGATGCTTTCATGTCAGACGACCCTGGAAAGGGTCCGTTTTGCTGACTGCGTCATACACTCCAGTGTTTACGGGTTTTCCTACGATCATCAATACCAGTCATTGGGAGCTTTTTCCTCAACTGGTTTCTTTTTCCACTGTTTCATCTACGTTTTTAAATGTATTGGGGTATTCCTTGCCTCCAGTTCCGTTGTTCGTTGTCGAAAGGATATGGATAGAAGCGTTCAGGTCCCGATTTCGCCGCTTCTGTCAGTCGTTGGTGCATTCCGTGCAGATGCGA
>Ga0123519_10001689_pt1 | contig 37649 bp, 40 predicted proteins | sample YelNatPaOPRAMG02_FD_87396 | JGI IMG/M metagenome (GOLD analysis project Ga0123519, IMG submission 87396) | Hot spring microbial communities from Yellowstone National Park - Yellowstone National Park OP-RAMG-02 (version 2) | ecosystem: Environmental > Aquatic > Thermal springs > Hot (42-90C) ...
AAATTTCAAGAATATTTGGCATTGAAGTTAAAGGACCCAAAGAAATCGTATATTCCTAGGGTTAGATTCTTAAATGGCGCAACATATCATAGTAAAGTTAGGTTTTTAAATGGCGCAACAGGGCCCCCGATGGTCGGCAGTTGCCCTTGACTTATGGTTTTAGTTATGGCATAATAACTTTGAAAGGAGGTAGTAAACGAAAAGGAGGTAGTAAACGATTAGAAAAGTTTGGTTCGGGTTAACACTAGATTTGGTTGACTTGCGCTTTTAGTTGTGGTATAATGATTTTAAAAGGAGGTAGATAAATGACTAGAAAGATTTTGCTTGGATTAGCATTGGGTTTAGTTTCCATGTTGCTGGTGGGGGTAACAGTTAATGGTTGCGCACAACTTGAGCAAATAACAACAAAAAAATACGACCCGGGACTTATTCCTCCCACACAAGAAGTTACTGCCATCAGCGGTTCTGTTAGCTATTCTATGGGTGTCTGCGATATTAACTTGGCGGCGGTTATTGTTTCAGGTGAAGCTTTGACACTGGAAGTCAAAAATATTGGGGTTTATGTTGGCAAGGCCGGAACGCCAACTTCTGAATGGGAAGGGGTAGATATTACAATTCCTGGAGCGGACACGACAAAACCCATGGATATCGCTTTTATTCTTGATAATACGTCTAGCATGAGTGATGCAATTACCGGTTCAAAAAATAGTATTATTGCTTTTGCTAATTCGCTGGAAGCAGCTGGGGTTGATGCCAAGTTTGGCTTGGTTACTTTTGGCGACAGCCCAAAGCACCCCACCCCACCCGGTTTGATTACCGATGAAGGGTCTCCCTCCTATACTGATGCTTCTTATACCCGAGAAGTTATGGACTTTGGTACGGCTTCGGCTTTACAAACCAAGCTGGGTAGCGTTGTGGCAGACGGTGGCGGTGATGCTCCGGAAAACCCGCTTGACGCAATTATGTATGCTTATAACAATTTCTCCTGGAGATCGGGAGCACAGAAAATTTTCATTCTTATCACTGATGTTGACGCTCACCAAAGTACCGATACAACCGGTCCTTTTTCCTCAGGTGGGAACCGCTGTACAACTAGCGCAGAAGCAGTAATTAACGCATTGAAGGGAAAAGCAGTTATTCATGTGGTAAGTCCAAATTACACCTATGAGCTTGGATATGGCCTGTTAGACACTCGACGTTTGGCTGATGGGCTAGGCGAAGGCCGGATCACCCCCGAAAGCAACACCGGGGGCAAATGGATCAAATTTCAGTCTTCAGGATTTGACCTTACTGCTTTGGGAATCTCCTCCGTCATTTCAAGAAGCTACACGCTTCGGTTCAATTATACCTTTAGCGCCGGCACCTGGTACATCCATGTGCTAATAGATACAAATGGCGACGGCGTGTTTGATGCCGATGAGGTCTTCACCTTAACGGTAACGTCATCAGGGACTGCTTATACAATCGGTTCACCGCAATCAATCAGCTTGGATGAAAAAACTCATTACCATGCGCCACCCAACAAGTAGTACTTAAAGACCGTAAGCATTTTTAAGGAAAAGCCCCCCGATAAAATCGGAGGGCTTTTTTCTTTTATCAATTATTTTACCTGTAAACAGCGGTTTCTTTTCTGATCTATGAGAGTAACTCTAACCTGTTTATTTAAAACTTATAACTTACCCCAGCGGTCAGCCCCAAAGCCGTATCATAACCTGCTTGTACTTTAACTACCCCCACTTTCGTTCCCCCAAACACTCCAAATCCAACTCTACTTCCTTTATCAACCGTTCCCGAAATACCAGGAACTCCGGAAATTTTTTCTGAATAATTTGCCATTCCCACCTCCAAACCTAAATAATGGTTCCCAAAGGGAAAAGTGCCAGAAAGCATTCCAGCGAGAATCGAGAACTTATTCCCAATGCCATAATCCGCCCTCAGCTGTAAATTCACTCCTCCCAGAGGAAGCTCGTAGCCAGCTCCAATAATTCCCGCGCCCCCACCATAGCCTGCTTCAACCAAAAAACCTGCTTTTTCTGCTGGAACCGAGGGGGCAGCTGCGGCTGGCTTTGGCGAAACTCTGCTAAGTTTTGCAACCTCTGCTTCCAGCTGGCGCATCTGTCCTACTAACTTTTCTCTTTCCGCTCGAAGCTGTATAACCAGCTTTACCTGCTTGGCCTTTTGTGCTTTGGCAATTCTTTGGTCTAAAACTTTTATCTGTGTCCTAACCTTTTCTAACTCCATTCGCTTGAGCTCTATCTGCGCAAAGACCTCCCCCACCAAAGCTACCAACAAAATTAAAACCAAGCTTACAAACCAAACTCTTTTCATCTTTTCACCTCCTAACAGACCCTTATTAAAGCATACCCTTAACTAATTGTCAACAGAAAAAGTCCTATTATAAAACAATAATAAGCAAAAACTCGAATACTTGTTCGCTGGATTATACTCATAAAGGCCTTAATTGCCAACCACCCCGAAACAAAAGCCGCGGCAAAGCCAAAAAGTAACGGCCAAAAACCAATTCCTATCGTTCCGGCTCTAATTATGGCTTTGGACTGAACTAAGCCCGCTCCTAAAATTGCCGGAATGGCCAGCAAGAAAGAAAATTTTGCCGCAAGAGTTCGATCAAGATTCCGAGCCAAGGAAGCCGAGATGGTCGTGCCAGAGCGCGAAAGCCCCGGGGCAATAGCCGCTCCCTGAGCTAAACCAATAATCACCGCATCCCAAATATTCATATCTTCTAAGCTCCTTTTGCCTTTGCCCAACCATTCCCCCAAAAGTATCACCATACCGGTTAAAATTAAAAATCCCCCTACAGCTCTGACGGAACTAAACAAGCTTTCAAAGAAATCTTTAAAGGTAAGCCCAATGATCCCCGTAAAGAATGTCGCCACCACTAAAAGCCAAAGCATCTTACGGTTCAAGGGGCTAGACTTGGGACTTAAAATTTCAACTATGTCATGCCAGAAATAGATAACTGCTGCCAGCGCGGTAGCCAAGTGAACTATGGTATCAAAAGCTAAATTAAAAGGAACTCCCAAAAGGGACTGAAAAATCACCAAATGACCAGAGGAAGAAACCGGCAAAAACTCGGTTAAACCCTGAACTATTCCCAAAATTAGGTATTTTAAAAGTGAGACAAAATCGATCATTATTTCTTTTTGGGACTACCTTCCCATACCGCCACAATAGGAGAGGCAATAAAAATCGAAGAATAAGCCCCAGCCGTAAAACCAATCAAAAGGGTTAGAGAAAAGGTCCGCAAGGGCTCTCCTCCTAAGAAAAGCAAACATAAAACCATAATAATGGTCGTTAAAACTGTATTGATTGACCGAGCAAGGGTTTCCCAAATGCTAATATTTACAATCTCCGAAAACTTTTTCTTAGCTAGGGTGGGTTTTTTAAGATTTTCCCGAATACGATCGAAAACCACAATGGTATCGTTGATAGAATAACCCATAATGGTTAAAATCGCCGCCACAAAAGGAACATCCACTGTGCGCCAAAGTAAGGCAATAGCTCCCGCGGCAATAATTGCATCATGATAAAGTGCTAGCAAAGCTGCTACTGCATACTTAAATTCAAAACGAAAGGAAACGTAAATAATGATGCCCAAAGAAGCAATCACTAATGCCCATAAAGCTTGCGTGGAAAGTTCTCTTCCAATCGTAGGACCTATCACATCTGCTTCAAGAATTTCTGCGGGAGCCACTTTTTCTCCTAAATCTTTAAGCAATTTAGTCCGCACTTCATTATCCAAAGGCACCGTGCGGATCAAAACATCTTTTTCTCCTGACTTTTGGATAACACTTTCTCCCAGCTTATAATCATCCAACACCCGTCTAACTTCTGCCACGGTTACTTCTCTTTCAAAACGAAGGTTCAAAAGAGTTCCGCCTAAAAAATCAATGCCAAGGTTCAGAGGAAGACCTCGCGCAAAAGCATTAAAAATAAAAGCTGAAATAGAAACAAGAATTAGGATTCCAGAAAGGGTAAACCAAATTCTTCTTTTTCCTACCACATCAAGCATCTAATCTTTCTCCCTTCATTTGTAAAGCAGTTTGGAATCGGGTTTAGTTACTAACTTGCCATCAACCAGCATGTTCATCATCATGTGGGTCAGAGTAAGGGCGGTAAACATGGAAGCCGCAATACCAACGCTCAAGGTAATGGCAAACCCACGAATAGTTCCCGTCCCGACAAAAAACAAAGTCACGGCCGCAATGACCGTGGTAACATTTGAATCTAAAATCGCCGAAAAAGCCCGCTCAAAAGAAGCATCAAAGGAGGCCTTAACCGTTTTGCCCGATCGCAGTTCTTCTTTTAGCCTTTCAAAAATAATTACGTTGGCATCGACTGCCATACCAATAGAAAGAAGAAAACCCGCAATACCAGGGAGAGTTAAAGTAGCGTGAAGCAGAGAAAGAATGGCCAAAACTAAAGGCACATAAATTGCTAAAGCAATATCGGCCAAAAAGCCAGGCAAGCGATAATAAAGAATCATAAAAGCCGCCACCAAAGCAAAACCAATAATTCCTGCCACCTTGCTTCTATCAATCGAATCTTTTCCCAAAGAAGGACCAACAATGCGGGTTTCAACTAATTTCACGGGGATGGGAAGTGCACCGGCTTTTAACTTAATCACTAGGTCTTGAACTTCTTCTACCGAGAAATTGCCTGAAATCTGAGCTTTTCCCGAAGGGATGGGTTCCCGCACATTAGGAGCAGAGATAATTCTTTTATCGAGCAAAATAGCAATGGGTTTTCCCACCGAACGCGAAGTAACTTCAGAAAAAATTTGTGCCCCTTTACTATTAAACTCAATGTCAACCACTGGGTTACCATATTGATCTAGGCCCGGCCAAGCCCCCTTTAAATCTGCCCCCATAAGAACGGTTTTCTTTAAAATTATCGCTCGTTCTCTTCCCTCCTTTTCCTCTTTAAAGGTTTCCAGGCGCGCTTCCGGTCCATAAAACTCCTTTAGCTTTTCCTCGGAAATGGTACGAGCGTCTCCCGGAGACCACTCTGCTTCCACAAACTCCAAAAGAGCAGTATCGCCAATAATTTTTATCGCGCGCTCCGGATCTTTAATTCCCGGAAGCTCAACGATTACCTGATTTTTCCCTTTGCGCTGAATGGTAGGCTCAGTCACCCCCAAAGCATCAATCCGATTGCGAATTACCGCCACCACCCCCGCCATGGCATCCTCAGTCACTTTAACTTTTTCCGTCTCCTGCCCTTCGTAAACTAAACGCGTCCCTCCCTGCAAATCCAATCCTAAAGTAATAGGCATTTTAACTAGAAGATAAACTGATACTCCTATTACGGCCAAGATAGCTAACAATCGAAGTTGATTAATGTTTTTGCTCATAGTGTTTAAAATTATAATAAGATTTTTGCTTCATGGCAAGACCTATTTTACTTGCCAAGGCAAATATATTGGTTCTTTTGTGGGCTTAGCCGGGTGTTCTTCAAAAAGCTTCTTGCGGATCGGCTCTAAAAGATTTTCTTTTTCTTTAGCAAACTCCGCCGCACAAAGAAGTTTAACTTTTCTTTTCTCTGCTACCTTATAAACCTCTGCTAACTTATCTCTCCACTTCAAGTCCCTTAGGTAGTGGTGATCTACCACTAAGGTCTTCAACCGCTTAGTCCCATTGATTATGGTATTCAAGGCCTTGGTATGCATGCCAAAAATATAAGTCATCGGCCCATCAATAATACAAAGATCAGGATCGTTTTCCATGATAAAGTCCTGTTGAGATTTAACGGTTGCTCCCTCTACATCCGAAGTATGAATAAACTTGGTTTTCCCATCGTCAATCAAAACTTCGGTAACACAACCAAGTTTCTCATCTGCCCCATGAGGAACTGGAGGAGAAAATTTAATCAGGGTTTTCCCATGCCTAAATTCCCGGCCATCTGAATATTCAAGAACTTTAGGAAATTTATCCAGCTTTTTCAAAAAGTACTTAACTCGGCTAATCTGACTTTTATTTATTTTTTCTGTCGGATGTTTAAGGTAAACAATTTTATCTTTGTAAATTTCCGGCTCTTCGGGGTTGTGATGGTCATAATGATAGTGGGTAACAATTAGTATATCTGCCTTCTCAGCATAGGACTTGATCTTTTTCCATTCTTTCATCATAAGATCGATTTCTATGGGATGAGGTGGCCGACCATTTCGGTTGGGAGCCAGGGCCACCCCAGGGTCAATCAAGATGTTCACATCCTTGGTCTCCACATAAGTAGCCATACTGCGGGTCCCAAGAGAATCGAAAGCCAGCGCAGTGATTTTCATGGTCTCACCTCTCAATCACACAGTCAACCAAATCTTTGTCTTCGCGTAATCCCTTATACCGCGGAGCCCTCATCTTACTCTCCGAGGTCCACTCCACAAATTCTACCTCACAAATAAGCTTTGGTTCAACCCAGGCATGATGTTTGGGAACTTCCGGCTTTTTTCTAAAAGGGCAGTGAGAAACCTCAAGTTTTCGCAAAATTTGGAAAAGCCGCTCAATTTCTTCGTCTGAAAAACCTGTTCCCACATCTCCAATATGAACCAATTCCCCTTTCCTGTCATATGCTCCCAAGATTAAAGCCCCAAAAACCATGGTCCGATGTCCGTACCCTCTGGTATAACCACAAATTATGGCATCCTGCGTCATTTTCTTTTTAATCTTCAGCCAATAATGGGAACGCTCACCAATAAGATAAGGACTGTTTCGCTCTTTGGCTATTATTCCTTCAAGATGCTTTTTAACCGCCTCTTCAAAATAAAGTTTTCCCTCTTTCTCCACATAATCGGCCACCACAATATGAGTGTCTTCCCTTACGGTTTGACTTAAAATTTGTTTCCTTTCCCAAAGGGGTTTTTGTGTTATATCCTGACCGTCTACATAAAGAATATCAAAGACGATATAAGTTGCTGGAAGAAGGGAAGCCCTGATCTCAATTACATTTTCATCATCGATATGTTCTCTTTCCTGAAGCTTTTCAAAATTTGGCTTTCCTCCTTCAAGTATTACAATTTCACCATCCAAGATAGCGGAGTGGGCTTTTACATGTTTAGGCAAATCTTGAAGTTCCGGATAACGATAGGCAATATCATGCAGTCGACGATTTTGCAATCTTACTTTTCCCTTACTAATAAAAGCCAGACAGCGGGTCCCGTCCCACTTTACCTCATAAAGATAATCGGGTGAATCAAAAGGCTCAGCCAGCTGAGCAAGCATGGGTTTAATTTTCTGCTCAAGCATGGTGAGAATGAGAACGAGGGACCGAAACTTTTTGTTTTTCCTTCTCTTTTTTAGCTAATTCTATGCTCTCATGAAGAGCTTTCATCAACTCTTCAATTTCAATCTTTTCTTTTGCCGGAAGTTTTACCTCTTGCCCTTTGATCTTGGCCTTAATGATTTCTAAAAGTTCTCTGCGGTACTCGTCGGTATACTTTTCCGGATGAAATTTTTCAGTTAGTTTCTTAATTAGTTCTAGAGCCATGGCAAGCTCCCGGTGTTCAGCTTTTGTCTTGTGAGGAATCGCCAACTTTTCCGTAGATAAGATTTCATCAGGATAAAACATGGTGCTCATCAAAATTACATCTTTAAAAACCCGAAGAGCAACTAAATGTTCTTTCTCCCGAATAACTACCTTAGCTAAAGCGATCTTTTGAGATTCAAACATTGCCTCGCGCAGAAGATTATAGGCCTTAACTCCTGCTTCTTCTGGCTCCAGGTAGTATGCCTTATCAAAATAAATGGGGTCAATTTCGGCCAAATCAACAAAATCAACAATATCAATAGTTTTAGTGGTTTTAAGAGGGATGAGTTCAAAATCCTCGTCACGCAGGACTACATATTTCCCCTTTTCATACTCATAGCCACGTACCGTTTCTTCCCAGGGAACCACCACCTCACATTTGGGACAGAACCTCTCATAATTCAAACGTGTCCTACATTTCTCATGAAGATAGTGAAACTGCAGCGCCTTATGCTCCGTAGCAGCATACATTTTAACCGGAATAGTTACCAAGCCAAAACTAATGTAACCTTGCCACATAGACCTCATGGCTAACACCATCCTTTCTTTAAGAAATAACTAATGACCAAGATACAATTATCAAATAAATTCCAATATTCAATAACCAATTACCAAATCATGAACCAATATGGTTCATGGCAAACTGCCGAGTCTTCCCTTTTTGGTCATTGGGATTTGGTTATTGGTTATTATTTGGTCATTGTATCTTGTATCTTGGTTATTCATTTCATATACGTTTTCATAAAACATTCAAGTGACCGATCATAGGTTCGCTCAACTTCCGGTGGGAAAAAACATCCCGGAAGTTCTCGATTTTTCCAGTGAAAAGCAATACAATCGCAACAAATCCCTTTTCGAGAGCAAGGCTCATAGGTACAGCTGCAGTTCTTAAGATTTCTATCTTTCTTACACTCCATATATCCCCCTCTAACTTCCCCAAATAATTGTTTAATTGGGATTTGTTTAATTGTTTAATTCAAACATCATCCCATCCCTGGCCGCGATAACTTCCGTTTTCAATTCTTTGCTCAACTCCTCCGCAATTTCCCAGGGCTTGCGTTTAATCATCCACATCCCAAAGTGAGTAAGGATAGCAGTTTTAGGTTTAATAGTTTTGATAATAATTTTGGCATCTTCCAGGCACAAATGGTCTAAAGGCGACGGCTCCGGCCGGAGAACATTGATGATTAAAATTTCATCTTGATACTTAGAAGATAGTTCTGGAAAAAATTTGGTATCCGCAATGTAAGAAATAGTGTGAGAAGGGCTTTTAATAATTAAACCATAGGTTTCCACCCCATGAATATGCTTAACGGGTGCGTAAATCTCAATCTTACCTATTTTATATTTTTTCTTTTCTTTTAACACTTCAATTTTCCCCACATAAGAACGCACATACTTGTAGATAATTGGATCATCTCCCCCCAGAGCGTCTGCCGGAGCCAGCACCACTCCTTTTTTATCATGTCCACCCAAAGTCATGGCTTCCATCATCACATTGATATCCGCGGCATGATCAAGGTGCTTATGAGAAATAACAATCCCGTCTAACTTATTAGGATCTAACTTTGGCCGAGAAGTAACACAGCGCACCAAACTTCCCGGTCCGGGATCAACTAAAAGATTGGTCCCTGCCAAGGAAAACCACATCCCTCCCGAAGCCCTTGCTTGCTTGGCTACCACAATTCGCGCTCCCGCCGTACCTAAGAATTTAATGAAGTCCATGCCTAACTCCTTAACGATTCCAACACTATAAACTACCCTTCAATTCTAACACATTTGGTTCAAAAACGATGCAAGTTTTTCACTGGTTTGCTCGATTAAAATTTTGGAGGAGCAAAATGTCTTACACATTGTTAACAAGCCGTATTAAATTTTATGATCTTTCACGACACTTCCAAGATTCAACCCAAGCTTGGGAAGGTGAACTTGACATCGAAGGACTTCGGAAAGAATTGAGCGAAAAGTTTGGGGTTTCACCAGAAAACATTGAAATCAACCTCAAAGATCGCATGTCAATAATTTATTACGCTTAACGTACCACCTACTTAGTAAGGGATCCGCACCAGCTAAATAAACAACAAGCCTTCTCTTATAACTCATCCCCCATCCCCTTCCAGAAAAATAACCAATTACCAAGATACAATAACCGCTAACGCGACTAAACACGATACCGATACCCACAACGAGAACAGGCGAATTGAGTCGGATACTTAGGCCCTGGAGCTGTCTCAGGGTGAGTTATGGTAAAATAAGAGCTAGTTCCATGCCTCCCTCTTTGAAACACGAAAAAAAAATTTGGAAACAAGGTAAAAGCTTTGTCGCCGGCGTGGATGAGGTGGGCCGGGGAGCTTTGGCAGGTCCCTTGGTGGCGGCTGCGGTAATTCTTCCCAGAAATTTAAAGATACCCGGTCTTAACGACTCTAAAAAACTCTCTTTTCAACAAAGAGAAAAGCTATTCCCAAAAATAAAAAAGGTAGCAATCGCTATAGGTATTGGCCAGGTGAGCCATCGGATAATCGATAAAATTAACATCGGACAAGCTAATCTTCTGGCTATGAAAAAGGCAGTTGAAAACCTAAAAGTCAAACCCGATTATTTATTAATTGATGGAGAAAGAAATAAAGTTGATCTAGCGATTGCACAAAAGGGAATTTGCAAAGGAGATGCTCGCTGTGTTTCCATTGCGGCTGCTTCTATCATCGCTAAGGTTACTCGCGATCAAATCATGATTAAATATGCGAAAAAATATCCTCAGTATTTTTTTGAGCAGCACAAAGGCTATGGTACGCAAAAGCACTTAGAAGCCATCCAAAGACATGGACCCTGTCCCATTCATCGCCGCTCTTTCTTCCCTTTTGCTCTTCTCGCCCAGACCGATTCATCTCCAATGTACAATCTCTGACAAACTCTTGCGATGCTTAGGAAATCCTACTGGTTTTTCCTTGGGGTATCCCAAAGTCAATATGGCAATTACTTCTTCTTTTTCAGGGATATTCAAAAACTTCTTAACTTTTTTTTCATCAAACCAACCAATCCAGCAAGAACCAATGCCCAAATCCCAAGCGGTCAGAACCATGTGTTCCAGGGCAATGGCTACATCTAAGTAGTACCACCGCTTGTTAACTAGATAGGATAAAACTCGATGTAAAAAATCAATAGGCCCCGCTGTTGCCACAATCACCACCGGGGCCTGCGCCATAAAAGAGTTAATCACTACTTTAGAGCCCAAAGGCATTTTCTGAGCCAAGGCCTTGATTTTTTCTTTGTCCCTTACCACATAAAAATGCCAGGGCTGAGAATTAGAAGCGGAAGGAGCCAAGCGAGCCGATTCTAAAATTAATTTAAGTTTCTCTTCTTCAATGGGTTGATCAGAATAGCTGCGAATGCTGGCTCTTTCTTTTATTACTTCAAAAACCTTTGACTCCACCATAGCTTCACCCGCCTACTACTCTATTTCTCAGTTTCCCAATCCCTTCTATCTCCACCTCCACCACATCCCCAACTTTCATAGGACCCACTCCTGGAGGAGTCCCCGTAAGAATTACATCTTCTGGCTCTAGCGTCATGATTTGAGAGATAAAAGAAATAAGGTAATTTACCGCAAAAATCATGTTAGAAGTGTTAGATCGCTGTTTTACTTCACCGTTTAGGTAAAGCTTTATTTCCAAATTACCCGGATCAAGATCAGAAACCATTTTCGGGCCTAGAGGGCAAAAGGTATCAAAAGATTTTGCCCTGGTCCACTGACCGTCTATCCTCTGTAAGTCCCTTGCGGTCACATCGTTGGCACAAGTAAATCCTAAAATGTGCTTTGGAGCTTCTTCCTCTGAAATATTTTTAATCCGATTTTTGATCACCACCGCCAGCTCCGCTTCATAATGAAGCTCTTGGGTCTGGAAAGGATAAACAATCGCTTCTTCATGAAAAATTAATGAACTCGGGGGTTTCAAAAAAAGAATGGGGTGCTCTGGGATTTCCATTTTGAGTTCTTCGGCATGATCCCGATAATTAAGTCCCACACAAACGATTTTTGAAGGCCTGATTTTCACAAACTAATTATAACACTTATTCCTTTAAGGTGAAATTTTTCAGGGAAGATGATAAGTACTTGGAGAGTTCCGAAAAATCTGCCCTAAAATCCTCTACCTTAAACTTAAGAACTGTTCAATGGTTAGTCCGGATTGCTTGATGATGTTATAAAGCGTTCCTTTTTTGATGTCCTTAGAACCGTGAACTGGAACGGGAATCATTTTCTTGGTTAATGGATGTTTAAAAATAAGATGTTTCCCAGTATGTTTCCGCTCCACAAAACCAGCTTTTAGGAGGATTTTTATTATTTCTTTGCTTTTTAGGGCAGGGAGTTTTTGGTTCATTGTTAGGCGTAAACCGGAACAGCAACTCTCACTTCGATATGTTCTTCACTTTCAATTGGAATAGGCTCATTGTCTTCCTTAAGAACGGCGATGTAAGCCCTGATAGCATCTTTAACCATTTCTACCGCTTCTTCAAAAGTGTCACCCTCAGTTACACATCCCGGCAATGAGGGGACGGTAACTACATATCCTCCTTCTTCTGCCGGCTCAAAGATCGCGGTATACTTTAAAACTTTTAGTTGCTTTCTTTTTTTCACTTTAACCACCTCAGAAATATTTTATCAAGAAAATTCGAATTTAGCAATTGTCTCCCAAATCACTCCCTCCGATGTTGAGGCACCGACCATTAAAATTGCCCCAAAAACACTGGGTGAGACTTTTCTGAATAACTGACGAATATACCTTGTCAGGAAAAATAGAGGGGGCATCCTGACAAGTAATAACCAACAATCAAAATAAAAAATAAAAAACCAAAAACTGAAAAACGAAAGAACTGAAGAACTAAAAAACTTTTTACGTCTTTGAGTTTGTGTTTTTGATATTTTATTTTTAATTTTTGATTTTGAAAAGGCAACGCCTTAAGGGGCCTATGTCCAGTTTGTATTTTGATTTTTAATTTTTAATTTTTAACATTTCTACCCTAACCTTAAAGCACCTCTTTATAAATCTCCACCACATCGAAATTGAGTCCCACACAAACGATTTTTGAAGGCCTGATTTTCACAAACTAATTATAACATACATTAAAGGACGTGATCGTGACCGGAAGCGGTATAGTGAGTCCTATTCTTAGAATGTTTTAATAAATTCGGAAGGGGATAGAATTTTAATCCCTCGAAATTCTTTAAGTTCTAATATATGGGAATCTCCGGAAATAATATATTTTGATTTCCCTTCTAAAGCACATTCAAGAATCTTGTTGTCTGCCTTGTCTTTTCCAATAACATTAAGTTTTTGTTTGGGATATATGATCTCGGAAAATCGCTTTATTTCGGCAATTACATTGAAAATCATCCTTCTTTGGAAACTGAATTTATCCTGCAGAATTTTGGCCAATTCTAAAAGGATGGAAGAGGATGATAGTATTTGGATCTTTTTCTCTCTACCGAGTTCGATAATTTCTGCCGGAATCCCGCCGAATAAAAGCGCGGAAATGTAAACATTGGTGTCCAAAACTACCCGCGGGTTATCTCTTCCTGAACTCATGCACGATGTCTTCAATGTCTTCCTCGGTAATTTTCATCTCGCGGGCAACCTTTTGACCGAAGCGGGCGGCTTTGTTCCACTTCATCCGGCCGATAAAGTCAGTAATGGCCATCCGGAAAAGCTCGCTTTTTGAAAGTTTTTCCTCTTTGGCGATTTCATTAACTTCTTTTAATATGCTTTGGGGAAGGGAAAGAGTTAAAATTCTGCGTCCGTTCATCGTTCGCACCTCCTGTATTACATTGTAATATCAAATTGTAAGTGTGTCAAGAGGATCTTGGCTGAGGAACAATAACTACCCCCCGAACCTTAAAGCACCTCTTTATAAATCTCTACCACCACATCAAAAATAGTTAAAATCAAGGGGCCAATTAAGATTCCGGGGACACCAAAGAGTGAAATTCCCCCTAACATCCCCAGAAGAATAATTAAAGGATGAATTTTAGCGTGTTCTCCTACAATCTTAGGTTTTAAAATATTATCCACGGTGCTAATAACGAGCGAACCATAAAGAAATAAAGCCGCCGCTTTCCAATAGATTCCGGTGATCATTCCCTGCACTAAAAGATAAAAGACAATCGGCAGCCATACCAAAACCGCACCTAAAAGAGGAATAATAGAAATAATAGCGGTAAGAAATCCCCAAAGTAAGGGATTAGGCACGCCTAATAAAGCAAAACCCAACCAAGCCAACACTCCCTGAATAAACCCCACCGAAATTTGCCCTAAAATCACCCCCCGACACAAGTCGTCTACACGAGAAAGAATTTGTCGATACCGGTTCTCTGGGAGCGGCACAATTTCAGAAAAAAACTTATAAAGGTCTTTCCCATGCTTCAAAAAATAATAAGTGGAGAAAATGGTAACAAAAATCTGCAAAACCAAATTAGGAATTCCCCTAATGATTCCCTGCAAAACTTCCATAACCTGCACAGCTGCATTACCAGAAATTTCTTTTAACTGCGGAAAATCTTTCAACCAACGACTAAGAAAAGGGGGCAAATTAAAGGGCTGAGACGATAATAGGAAATCTTGCAGAAACAAATAACCGCCTCTTACTTCATAAGAAAGAGTAGTAAGAATAAATACCAAAGGAACCAGGACTAATAAAATTATCATTAAACAAGTAAGTAACGAAGCGATATTATTCTTGGCCGGAAGGTAACGAGGGAGAAAATCCCGGAGCTTAAGATACAAAGGATAAAAAATGTAAGAAAGAGCTATGGCTGAAAGAAGCGCCACCATAAAAGGGCGAATAATAAGAAAAGCCAAAACCATTACTGCTACGACAAAAAAAGTAACTACTGATCGGCGATAAAGTTCAAGCTGTCCCTTTTCCACCATAAATTCTCCCTTTTTAAGAAATTATATCATACATTTTCCCCAGTAGTTTCAAACCTGACACTTGGGACAATAATAAGTTCCGCGATTTCCCATGACCATTCTTCTAATCTTCGTTTTACATTTTAGGCATGGTTCTCCCTCTCTCCCATAAACCCGCAAGCGAAATTGAAAGGCCCCCTTTTTCCCTCGCGCATCAACATACCAACTATCCGAAGTCCCTCGATAACCAAGAGCTTCAGATAAAACTTCTTTGATGGCTTTATGAAGTTTTCGAACTTCTTCTTTAGTTAAGTTTTTGGCCGGCCGCTTTGGGTGAATTCCTGCCCGAAAAAGAGCTTCTTGAGCGTAAATGTTTCCTATGCCCGCCAAAAATTTTTGATCTAGCAGCACAAGTTTTATGGCAGCTTTTCGTTTTTGAAGTAGTTGATAAAAACTTTCCGCGGTAAACTCTGGCGAGAGCGGCTCGGGTCCCAAGCGAAGATTCGGATAGTGCGGATAAAGTCGAACTTTCCCGAAAAGTCGAGCGTCAGAAAAATATAAAACCTTCTTTTTTGATAAATAAAAAATCACTCTTACCCAGTCGTCCGGAGAAAAAAGAAGCCGCCCGGTCATTCCCAAATGAATCACCAAAAACTTCCCCGAAGCCAATTTAAATAACAAATACTTTGCCCTTCGCTCAATATCTAAAATTTTTTCCCCGGGCAACTCTTTTTTGATTTCTTTTGCTGAAATTCCCTTTAAGCTCCTTGCGTCCACCACCTCTACCCGCTGAATAACTCTTCCTTTCACCACGGGTAGAAGATCCTGACGAATCGTTTCAACTTCGGGTAGTTCTGGCATACAAGTTTCCTCTTCCTTCTTAGCAAAATAGCTCCTCTGTTTCAATTATAGCACAGGCCTATTTAACAACCAGAGCATACAGGAGTTCTTCCCGAGTTGATTTTTTCGCAAAAAGATTATAAGATGGTCTTCAATGTTTAAGCCCAGACCAAGTTTTGTTATTGTTTTAAGCTTTCTAGGAGTGATTCTAGCAGGAGCAATCCTTTTAATGCTTCCTATTTCTTCTGCTCAAGGAAAAGTAACTAATTTTTTAGATGCTTACTTTACCGCTAATTCAGCCACTTGCGTAACTGGTTTAGTTGTTTTAGACACGGGAACTTATTTTTCTCTTTTTGGGCTATTGGTCATCCTTTGCTTAATCCAAATTGGTGGACTAGGGTACTTAACCTTTTCCACTTTTTTAGTTCTTATTTTCCGGCACCGCATGTTTGTTTCAGAAAAGCTTATAATGATGGAGGCCCTAAATCTTTACTCGGCAAAGGATGTTATCACGGTTTTACGCAAAATTTTTACCATTGTTTTTACCATTGAAGGAATAGGAGCTTTGATTCTTTTTTTACGTTGGCTGCCGGAGTTAGGTTTTAGCAAGGCCCTTCTTTACGGAATATTCCATTCGGTCTCAGCTTTTTGCAATGCAGGTTTTTCCCTCCCTGCTAATTATGCCAGTTTAACTCCCTACGTAGGGGATTGGATTATTAATCTAACCATTACCTCACTAATTATCATAGGTGGGATCGGCTTTGTCGTGATTGTGGACCTATTACAAAATCGGCGCAGGTCCCTACATACCAAAATTGTACTCTCTACCACCGCTTTCCTTCTTATCGTCGGCACCTTATTATTTTTCATCCTTGAGGCTAATAACCCGAAAACTCTTGGTCCCTTATCTTTCCCGCAAAAGGTTTTAGCTTCCTATTTTCAAGCCGTTACCCCCCGAACCGCAGGATTTAATACCGTAGATATGGGTAGTTTGTCCACTGCCGCGGCACTTCTTTTGATGATTCTTATGTTTATTGGGGCGAGCCCGGGAGGAACGGGTGGCGGAATAAAAACTTCTACTTTCACCTTAGTGGTAGCTACCATTTGGGCAACCCTAAGAAATTATCGCGATACGATTCTTTTTAACCGCCGCATTCCGGCAGAAACGGTACGCCGCGCCTTCACCATCGCCGCCCTTTCCCTTACTTTAGTAGCTATTTCTACCTTTCTTTTGACTTCTCAAAAAATTGAACTTACTAAAGCTGCTTTTGAAGTTTTTTCGGCTTTTGGTACCGTAGGGCTTTCAATGGGCATTACTCCTTACTTGAGTCCCATTGCGAAAGTCGTTATAATCATAACCATGTTTATCGGAAGAGTGGGCCCTCTCACTCTTCTCTTAGCTCTGACTTTAGGACAAAAGGAAAGAAAAACTGAGCCCCCTAAAGAGGGGATTTCTATTGGTTGATTTCATAAAATAAATTTGGGGCAAGGAGGCAAGAAATGAAAAAACAGTTTGCGGTTTTAGGCATTGGGAGATTCGGTTCTAAAGTAGCTCGCGAACTTTACTATAAAAACCAAGAAGTGGTAGTAATTGATAAAGACCCTAATGTTATCCAGAGTATAAAGGATGAGGTAACTCGTGCCTTTGTAGGAGATATTACCGATGAAGATGTCTTGCGGGAAGCAGGGGTTCCAGATGCTGATGTGGCAATCGTCGCCGAAGGAAGTAATGTAGAAAGTAACATTATTGCTGCCCAACTTTGCCGGGAGATGGGGGTAAAAAAAATAATTTGCAAAGCGCGCAATACCATCCATGGAAAAATCCTTCAAAAATTAGGAGTTGACGAAATTATTTTCCCGGAGCAAGATACCGCGATAAAGTTAGTCAATCGCTTAACCAGCCACGGGGTCCTTGACTATTTTGACTTGGGACCTCATGTTGCCATTGTTGGAGCCCATGTCCCAGAAAAATGGATCAGTCGTACCTTAGAAGAACTTGATTTGCGAAATAAACACAACATTACTGTACTGGCTATCCGGCGAGGAGAGGAACGACTTATCATTCCCTCAGGCGGAACTGCTTTGCAAAAAGATGACATTATTATTCTCTTTGGAGAAGAGCACAACTTCAAAAAACTAGATTTGGATATCACACACCGAACCTAAATTAGGGTTAACCTGTTGACCTGTTGGCCTGTTAACCTGCTGACCTGTTGCCTGTTAATCATTTCTGCCTTTTCTGCCTTTTAAGGATTTGCTAAAATAAGTTTCATGAGTAAAAAAATTCCTATTGATCTTTTACTTTTTGATTTCGACGGCACTTTAGCTGATTCGATTCCTCCGGCGGTAGAGGCAATTCAAAAAATGTTAAAGGAATTGGGCTTGCCTTTTAAAACTAAAGAGGAAATAAATCAACATGTGGGCTATGGAGAGATTCCTCTAGTTTCGGGGGCTATCGGAACCGAAGAACCAAAATTGCTTAAAACCGCCATGGAGGTTTATTTTAAACACTATGTGCAAGAAGGTTTAGAAAAAGTCCCTCTTTTTCCAAAAGTCAGAGAATTCCTAGAATTATTTAGTCCTAAAACTAAAATTATTATTTCCAATAAAAAAGACGAGTTCATTAAAAAAATCATCGATTTCCATGGGATATCAAAATATTTTACCGAAATTATAGGAGGAGACACCGCCCCGTGCCTCAAACCTGATCCTTGTGTAATTCATCAAATTCTTCAAAAGTACCAAATCCCTAAAGAAAGAACTCTTTTTATTGGGGACATGACGGTTGACATTGAAACCGGGAAAAATGCCGGAGTCCTTACTTGTGCGGTAACTTATGGCTTCCACAAGCGAAGCAAACTAGAAAAGCACCACCCTGACTTTCTCGTTGACAACCTTATGGAATTAAAAGAGTTTATTGAATAAATATGCTTATCCACACCATTGTCGTAGGAGTACTGGAAACTAATTGCTACTTAATTGAAGATGACCGCAGCCGGGAAGCATTAATTGTTGACCCCGGTGGCGATTCGGAAAAAATTATGACCTTTTTAGAAAAACATCCCCTAAAGGTTTCAAAAATAGTAATCACCCATGGCCACTTCGATCATGTAGGCGCCGTTTGGGAACTTAAAGAAAAGCTTAAGGTTAAAGTTTTAATGCACCAAAACGACCTTCCTCTCCTCGCTCTTACTACTTCCTTCACTCCCGATCGCTTCTTGGTTGAAAAAGACCTAATTGAGGTAGGAGAATTTTCTTTTGTGGTCTTTCACCTCCCCGGCCACACCCCAGGAAGCATTGGACTTTATTGTGAAAAAGAAAAAATTTTATTTAGTGGAGACACTTTATTTGCGGGGACTTACGGCCGGGTTGACCTTCCCTACTCCTCCGAAAAAGATATGAAAAATTCTCTTAAAAAGCTCCTCAGCTTACCCAAAGAAACCAGGGTTTTCCCGGGGCATGGAGAACCAACCACTATTGGCAAGGAGCAGAACTTACTTAAAGAAATATGAAAATTCTTGCCCTTGAAACTTCCTGCGATGAAACCTCTGCCGCCGTAGTAAAAGACGGAAACGAGGTGCTGTCTAATGTGGTCGCCTCCCAAGTAGAATTCCATCGAAAGTACGGAGGCATTGTGCCGGAAATTGCCTCCCGCAAACACATCGAAGTCATTAATCCTATCATCAAGGAAGCACTAGAAAAGGCAAATGCCTCCTTCGAAGATATTGATGCGGTCGCGGTAACTTATGGTCCCGGACTAGTCGGGTCGCTGCTAGTAGGAATCTGCGCGGCCAAGGCAATTTCCTGGTCGCTTGACAAACCGCTTATCGGGGTGAACCATCTTGAAGGACATATTTATGCTAACTTCTTAGCCCACCAAAATTCCAATAACCAAATCCCAATAACCAAACAATTCCCAAATTCAAAATCCCAAAATCCAAAATTCCCCTTCGTTTGTCTTATTGTTTCTGGTGGACATACTCTTTTAGTTCTGGTTAAAGACCATGGAAAGTACCAAACCCTCGGTCACACCCGAGATGATGCGGCTGGCGAGGCCTTTGATAAAGTAGCTCGCTTTTTAAATCTCGGATATCCGGGGGGCCCAATTATCGATAAACTGGCAAAAGAAGGCAACCCCAGGGCCGTCGACTTCACCCGGCCAATGCTTGAGGGTTACGATTTCAGCTTTAGCGGCATCAAAACCGCAGTCGTAAACTTAATCCTCAAGACCGAAAACCGAAAACCGAAGACCGAAGACCTCGTAGCTTCCTTCCAGCAAGCAGTGGTCGATGTCTTAGTAGAAAAAACGATACGCGCGGCTAAGGAGTATGGCGGTTTATCAATTGCTCTTGCCGGAGGAGTAGCCGCAAATTCTCTTTTGCGAAATCAGCTCAAGGAAAAAGCTAAGGACGAAAAATTAAAGGTTTTCATTCCCCCCTTGGCCTACTGCACCGACAACGCGGCCATGATTGGAGCGGCCGCTTTTTTTAAATACCAGCGAAAAGATTTTTCTGACTTTTCCCTTTCCCCTCTTGCCAGTGCTAGCATTTAATTTTATAATTCCCTCATGAACCAAAATAAACGCTCAGAGAAGCAAGAAACGGTACTCTGGTTCATTCGTTTGCGCTGGATGGCCATCATCCTCATGCTGGTTGTTACCCTTGCTTCTTACTGGCCAGCTAAGTTTTCTATTGCCCTTTTCCCCAGTTTAGCAGTTATCCTCCTAGTTGCTATTTACAATACTCTCTACCCATACCTAATTAAAATTTATCCTCCTTTTGCTGAAGAACGAATATTTACTTTCTTCCGTGCAACTGCAGATATTACGGTCATAACCATTTTGATTCATTTTACCGGAGGAATCGAAAGCTTCTTTGTTTTGCTTTACCTGCTAGAGCTAACTGCTATCTCAGCTATGAAATTTGAAAATATTGCTGTGATTATAGATTTCTTGTCTTGTCTTTTCTTCTTCATCAATTGCCAGCTAGAACGCCTTTTTGTTCTTAAACACTATTCCCTTATAAGTTTGCCTGATGTTCATTGGCTATCTTTTAACTACCTTTTCTTCTATACCATAACTCTTTTCTTGACTGGCCTTTTAATAATCTACATCTCTTCCTTTCTTACCAACGCCATTAGAAGAAAAGAACAAGAAGTCGAAAAAATGAGCAACGAAAAAATCGACTTTATGAATACGCTGATTCATGAACTCAAAAGTCCACTAACCTCAGTTTTAGGCTATGCCGACCTAATGAAAGATCGCAATTTCGGCGCCTTAACCGAAACTCAGGAAAATTTCATTGGCATTATAAGGAAGCAAGCCCAAAGAATTCTAGACACTATTAATGACCTGCTAACTATCGCACGCATGGAGTCGGGCCGTTTTGCCATTAAAAGAACTCCCACTGATATCATTAAAGTTGCCCAAGACGTAACGGAAGAAATCAAGCCCCAACTAGAAGCCCGAAAAATTGAGCTAGTGAGTGAATTTGCTTCGGACATCCCCCTGCTTAACCTCGACGAAAGCAGAATAGCTGAAGTTTTTACCAATCTTCTTTCCAATGCGCTCAAATTCTCCAACGAAGGCGGAAAAATCTTTTTCTCCATTTCCTTAACCGGAAAAGAAGTTTTGGTTTCTATCCGGGACGAAGGAATTGGCATCGAGCCTTCTGACCTCCCCCATATTTTCGAAAAATTTTATCGCGCTGGCAAAGAATCAGCGGAACGCAAAGGAACGGGCTTGGGCCTAGCCCTCTGCAAATTAATCGTCGAGGCCCACGGTGGAAAAATCTGGGCAGTTTCTGCGGGTAGGAATCAAGGAGCCGTTTTCTACTTTACCATTCCTCTTTAAGCTTGCTATAATAACGGCATGGAAATCGAAGTTAAAAAAGTGGCCGAATTAGCGCGCCTTTCGCTCTCAAAAGAAGAAGCTATTTTATTTCAAAAACAGCTCTCCGCCATCTTGGATTACGCTCACAAACTTCAAGCCCTGGATACTACCGATGTTTCTCCTACATCTCATACTCTTCCTTTGAAAAATGTCTTCCGAGAGGATCAGGTCATTCCTTTTGATTGCCCGGAAGAAATTATAAACAATGCGCCCGAAGCAGAAGACCATATGTTTAAAGTTCCCAAAATCCTAGAATAGCCATGACTAGTAACCAAAACTTAAAAAACCAATTCTTAGTAGAAGCCACAGCCCACGAACTGCATGCTTTACTCGTTAACCGACAACTCAGTTCGGTAGAACTTACCGAAGCTATCTTTGAAAGAATTGAAAAAGTAGAAGATAAAGTTAAGGCCTTTATCACCCTTACCAAAGAAGAAGCCCTCAAACAAGCCCGGGCTGCAGACGAAAAAATAAAGAAACGAGAAAATCTAACCCCCTTAACCGGTATTCCCATAGCTCTAAAAGATAACCTCTGTACCAAAGGTATCTTAACTACCTGTGCCTCTAAAATTTTAGCCAACTACCTCCCACCCTACGATGCCACCGTAGTAAAAAAAATAAAAGAAGCCGGAGCGGTAATTATTGGCAAAACCAATTTAGACGAATTTGCCATGGGCTCTTCTACGGAGAATTCTTCCTTTCACCCTACTCACAATCCTTGGAATCTGGAAACGGTACCCGGAGGTTCTTCCGGAGGATCAGCTGCAGCCGTAGCAGCCGGAGAGTGTATCCTTGCCTTGGGGTCAGACACTGGAGGATCGATTCGCCAGCCCGCATCTTTCTGTGGGGTGGTAGGACTTAAACCTACTTACGGAAGAGTTTCCCGTTTTGGTCTTGTAGCTTTTGCTTCTTCCTTGGATCAAATTGGGCCCATTACCAAAGATGTTACCGACACGGCACTTTTGATGAACATTATTGGGGGCTACGATCCCAAAGATTCTACTTCTGTTAATCTTCCTCTGCCTGATTATCGGCTCGCTCTTCAAAATGATGTAAAAGGAATCAAAATAGGACTTATTACTAACCTTCTTGGAGAAGGAATTTCTTCTGAAGTAAAAGAAGCCATTAAAAGCGCGGCCCAGACCTTAGCTAACTTAGGAGCAGAAATTATTGAAGTTGAACTTCCCTCGTTTGAGTATGCGGTGGCCACTTATTACTTAATTGCTCCGGCAGAAGCCAGTTCAAATTTAGCCCGCTATGATGGGGTAAAATACGGTCATAGAGCAAAAGGAACTAAAGACCTCCTTTCTATGTATGGGGAAACTCGGCGAGAGGGCTTTGGTCCAGAAGTAAAACGTCGCATTATGCTTGGTACTTATGCCCTCTCTGCTGGCTACTATGATGCCTATTACTTAAAAGCCCAAAAAGTTAGAACCCTCATAAAACAGGACTTCGAAAAGGCCTTTGAAAAATGTGAGGTTTTAATCTCTCCCACCGCCCCCACGCCTGCCTTCAAGCTGGGAGAAAAAGTTGCCGATCCTTTGTCTATGTATCTTTCCGACATTGCTACCATTCCGGTAAATTTAGTAGGCCTGCCAGCCATCTCCATTCCTTGCGGCTTCAGTCGAGGCCTGCCCATTGGGCTGCAAGTCATTGGTAAGGTCTTTGCGGAAGAGACCATTTTACGGGTAGCCTTTAGTTACGAGCAAAACACCGAATGGCACACAAAAAGAGTATCTTTATAATCATATTTTGGGGTCTTCTCGTTTTGCTGCCTACACAGGCCGAGGAAAAATTTCCTCCTATCTCTGGAGAAATTTACGGTCAGGCGGTCCCGGGGTTAAAATCTTTACTCATCAATGGAAAAAAAATTCCTTTCGATCAAGATTATAATTTTCAAGCAAAAATTAATTTAAAGGCAGGTCAAAAGTATCTTACTTTGGTGCTTAACTACGAAAATCTGCGTATCATTAAGAAATACCTAGTTTTAAGAAAAGCTGCGGTAAAGAAATTTAAAATCGTTGTCCCTAAGGAAAAGATTGAAAAAGCCATTGAAATAGCCAAAAAACCATCTCGGCAAGAAATCCTAAGGAGAAAACGACTTCAACAGTTAGCCGCCCTCAAAAAGAAAAAAGAAAGGGAAAGATGGCTGAAGCTTAAAGAAAAAGAAAGAATCGCCTTGGCCGAAAAAAGATGGATTAAATCCGTTGCTTCCCCTCGCTTCATTCCCCATGAATTCCTCTTGGGGCCTTCCCCTGAAGCCCTGGCTTCGGCTATTGAAAACGACCAATATGGATTCAGCTTACGTGCCAAAGCCAAAACTATTGCTTGGCTCAATCAAATATTAGAAATTCCTAACTTTTACGAACTAGTGGTGCTAAAAGGGAAAAAGATTATATTAACCCCTAGATTAAAAAAATTAATTGCCGAAACTGAAAGTTATCGGAGCAAACCTTTTGCTACTCTTTCTCTTTACCAAAAGAAAAAAATCATGTTTCTTAACCGTCTTTTATTAGAGGCCCTTTACCCGCAAACTCCTCAAAAAAAGTCATGGCTGATTACAGAGGAAAAAGTTTCCCCTATTCCCAAGACCTGCGAATATTTATATGTCTGGGAATTCAGCGAAGGAAAACTACTGCTGGTTAAAGAAACCAAAGGAAGCTATTCCGCGGAAATCCATATTCCAGTAGCAAAAGAATGGTTGGATCTTAAAGGTATTTCGAGCAAAGAATTGAAAGAAATCATCGGAAAACCGATTGCCATTTTTCGCCAAACAAAGAAAAAATGATTTATAATAATTAAGATGATGAATAAAGTAAAATACGAAACCATTATTGGGCTTGAAATTCACGCTCAGCTTTCAACTCAAAGCAAAATGTTTTGCCCTTGTTCTACCAAATTTGGCGCTTCCCCTAATACTAACATTTGCCCCGTATGCACCGGCCAGCCCGGGGTTTTGCCAGTAATCAACCGAAAAGCGATAGAATTAGCCATAAAAACGGCTTTAGCTCTAAACTGTCAAATCGCTCCCCAATGCCTCTTTGCTCGCAAGAATTATTTTTACCCGGACCTTCCTAAAAACTACCAGATTTCCCAATATGAGTTACCTTTAGCCACCAAAGGATATTTAGAAATCGAAGTAGACGGTAAAACCAAAAAAATTGGCATTACCCGAGTACACCTAGAAGAAGATGCCGGAAAGTTAGTGCACAAGGGAGCAGAAAGAATTATGGGAGCAGAGGAATCGCTGGTTGACTTCAACCGCACAGGAGTTCCTCTGTTAGAAATTGTTTCTGAGCCCGATTTGCGCTCTCCCCAAGAGGCCGCTATCTATACCGAAACTCTGGCCCAGCTACTGCGCTATCTTGAAGTTTGTGACGCTAAAATGGAAGAAGGATCTCTGCGGTGTGATGCCAATATCTCTCTTCGCCCTCTAGGCAGCCAAGAATTCGGGGTAAAAACAGAAGTCAAAAATATGAATTCCTTTAAAGCCATCGAAAAAGCTTTAAGAGCAGAAGAAAGAAGACACCTGGAAATCCTCGAAGAAGGAAAAAAGGTCGTGCAAGAAACCAGGTTTTTCGACGACCAAACCGAAACTACCTCTGGCATGCGAGGGAAAGAATACGCTCATGATTATCGTTACTTTCCCGAGCCAGATTTGGTCCCCATTGAGCCCTCAAGGGAATGGATCGAGGAAATAAGAAGGACCCTTGGAGAGCTTCCAAATCAAAGAAAAGCACGCTTTCTTGAACAATACCAAATCTCCAAAGAAAGCGCAAAAATTCTCATTGCTAATAAGCCCTTGGCCGATTTCTTTGAAGCCACCGCTAAACTTTACCCTAAACCCACAGTCATTGCCAACTGGCTCCTAGGAGAGGTCTCTTGCTATTTAAATGAAAAAAAATTGGGCATCTCTGAAATCGACTTTACTCCTACCCAGCTGGCTGAAATACTTCAGCTCATTGACCAAGGAGTCATTAGTGGAAAAATTGCCAAAACGGTACTTCAAGAGGTTCTAAACACGGGAAGGCAAGTCAAAGATGTTATAAAAGAAAAAGGGCTTACCCAAATTAGTGATCAAAAAGAGCTAGCGGTGATTATTCAAGAAGTAATTAATAACCACCCCAAGCCCATAGAAGAATTTCGCAAAGGCAAAGAAACTGCCATAACTTTTCTTATCGGTCAAGTTATGAAGGCAACCAAAGGCCGCGCTAACCCTGAACTAGCTAAAAATTTACTCCTTGAATACCTTAGATCCTTAGGTTCATGAAGGAAGAACGAATCGAAGCGGCTTATAAACTACTTTCCCCTTGCGTAGTTTGTCCTCACGCATGCCAAGTTGACCGTCTGAAAGATGAACTGGGGAATTGTCGGTCCGGCCTAAAATTAAAAATCGCCTCGGTTGGGCCGCATTTTGGCGAAGAGCCCCCGCTTTCGGGAACACGGGGCTCTGGTACTATTTTTTTCTCAAACTGCAATCTCCGTTGCCTCTTTTGTCAGAACTGGCAGATTTCTCAAGAAGGGGTAGGAAGTTATATTACCGAAGAAGAACTGGCCGAAAAGATGCTCGAATTACAAGCTATGGGCGTCCACAATATTAACCTTGTTTCCCCCACCCACTTTGGCCCACAAATCCTTAAGACCCTCATCATCGCTAAAAACCGGGGATTGCACCTACCCATTGTTTACAACAGCGGCGGTTATGACTCGGTGGAAATGCTCAAACTGTTTGAAGGATACATCGATATCTACTTGCCAGACATTAAGTATTCTAGCAACGAAAAGGCCCTTAAATTTTCCGGGATTAAAAATTATGTAGAATTCAATCGTGCCGCTATTTCTGAAATGTTTCGTCAAGTAGGAAACCTAAAGCTAGATAAAGAGGGAATAGCAAAAAGAGGAATAATCGTTCGTCATTTGGTACTTCCCTTTGACCTTGCTGGCAGTTATGAGTCCCTCAAATTCTTAGCTTCTTTATCTCAGCAAATTTGGATTTCACTCATGGCTCAATATTACCCTTGCCATAAGGCCATAGGGCATCCTCTTTTAAGCCGAAAAATAACCCCTCAAGAATATCAACAGGTCCTAACTTGGGCAGAAAAGTTTGGATTTGAAAATCTTCTTACTCAGGAATTAGACAGCGCGGAGATATATTTACCCGATTTCCGGAAGAAAAGGCCTTTCGCCTCTGATTAATTTTTTCCCTGGGATTGTTTTAACACCTTAAGCTCTAATATTTTAATGTCATAGGGGTGGGCCAAAGCTATGGGCTGACCTTCCTTATCCACCACCATTTGATAATTAGCATTTAACTTTTCAAGCAGAGAAAATATGTCTCGATGCTTCTCAAGATAACTGGTTAAAGTGGACTCTTCTACTTCGTTTACATATTTATTCTCTAGATCCCAAAGAATAAGGAGCGCTTCCCGAGCAATTTCAAAAAGCTCCTGCTGAATTTTTGAATTACGCTTCGAGAGCTCTTCAAACACTTTTTGTGCTGCTTCCCGGGCATAATTCATTAATGGTTTAATCGTTTCTGGGCTTTTCTTTTTTAACAACCATTTTTGAATTTTATATTGGACCCTCAATTCTCTAATCTTATTGCGCAGCCCTTCTTTTTCACGGTTTTTTCTAGCAATGGCCGCAAGAAGATTAATGATGCGTGATAAGCGTTGTTTTGCTCTGGCAATACCAGGTTCGGTATCTTTAGTAATTTCAAGCTGTTTTAAAAGCCTTGCGCTCCTTTCCCGCAATGCCCAAGCCGCTTCCGATTTCTGCATAATTTCATTACTAGGCAAAGAAAATATTAAAGCGTTAGCTAAGGAGCGCAGCTCTCCATCTCGGAGTAAATTGGAAGCAATAATCTCTAATACAAGCTTCTGTTTAGCTGAAATCCTTCCCAGCTGCTCCCCTAAATTTTCGTTTAACCTCAACAGTTCCGAGGAAGCGAGGTTACATACTTGTCCAACAAATTTCCATAAGCGTTTTTTCCCTGCTTCCTCTCTAAGCGACCTTATCGTCAAAATAAGGTCCAAAGAAAGTTTAAGCAATAGGCGAACTTTAATTTTAGGGCGCACAATTCCCTTCTCATAAGCTAAATAGGCAGAAGCTATGCATTTTTCCACCTGCTCAGTTTCTGGGTTTTCAGAGAAAACCAGCAACTTCCCTATGCTTTCCAAAAGTGCCGCAAACTCAGCATTAATGGTAATCTTTCGCGAGATTTCTTCAATTTTATGCTCTTCTCGCCTAAGCACTTTATCCACCGGTACCTGGTGGGCAATTATTTCTTTGCGTTTAACCAAACCTTGGGTTCGAAAACCCCCTTGGGGCATAATCCAAAAACCTTCCGGAGAGAAAGTTATCCGATAACGCCTCTGGGCGAGGTGGAGCAAACTCTCTTCCATAGGATTTTTGGGCCGACGTTTTCTGCTTCTCCATTGCCGACGAATGCGCTCTTTCTCTAAAAGATCAATTTCTTTTTCCAAACGTTCGGTAAAAGAAGCCAAAACCGCATCGGCCGCCGGGGTATTTCCTTTTCTTAAAAGTTCCACGGTTTTTGAAATTCTTCTTGCCGGGGCAAGTTCCCCATAGGGGAATTCTTCTGGTACTTCACTAAACATTCCTTTAAAAGGAAACACTTGCTGCAATCCTTCCAAGTAATCGGCTAGTTTAGTTATCAAGGTGCGACTTTCACAAATACTAACCTCATCTTTTTCTTTAATCCCTGCCGCCTTTATCTCTTCAGCCCCGTAAAGTAAAGCACGAACCTGCCAAAGAACCTGGAAGAGATATAAGTCGCGCAATTCTCGGTCTTCTCTCATCAAACTTAAATATTCTTCATCTGCCAACCCTCGCTTTAGTTCCTCTACCGCCTGATAATCCTTAAATTCGCTAGTGAGATCTCTATAACCAATCTTCTTTTTTATCCCCACTCTCCTTAGATCTAGCTTACCTTGCTCATCGATTATGCTTAAAAGAAAGCCCGGGCGGCGCAAATCTTGTAAAGCCAGGTTTCCGGCCTTCCTTATTCCCTCGGGAACAATAATCTTAGTGATGGGGACCGCTACCCTTTCTAAAACTAAAAGGGCCTTTAAAAAAGTGCGAGTATCGTGAGGATAAAGAGTAGCCAAAGAACATAGCTCTTCTTGAGATCTACGAGTAATAATTTTTTGCCCAGGAGCTAGGCGCCGCAGTACCCGGGAAACAACCTGGTTTGCTTTCTCAGTATAATGAACTCTCATAACCACCTATTTCTCGTTATCCCTAAGCGAAAATTTCACGCTATGCTATAATTAGTAAAATATGAACGACATTGTTTATTCCATAGGGGAAAACTTGTATCTAAACATTACCAACCGTTGTACCAATGAGTGCACATTTTGCATTCGCAATAAAGCCCGAACCTTTAATCAAAAATATGATCTTTGGCTAAACCAAGAACCAACCGCAGAGGAAATTTTAGAAGCCATTGGGGACCCTTCAAAATATAAAGCAATAGTTTTCTGCGGTTATGGAGAGCCCTTGGTTAGACTGGAGGTGGTAAAAGAAGTTGCTCAAAAGCTAAAAACCAAAAATCCCAAAACTAAAATTCGCTTAGATACCAATGGCACTGCTAATCTCTTTTGGGGAAAAAATATTTTGCCTGAGTTAAAGGGCTTAATTGATATTATTTCTATCAGTTTAAACGCTGAAGATAATGAAACTTACCTCAGCCTGTGCCGCCCTTTTTGGGGAGAGAAAACTTATCCCGCAGTTATTGACTTTATTAAAGAAGCCAAAAAATATATTCCCGAAGTAGAAGCCACCGTGGTAGACCTTCCCGGAGTAAATATAGAAAAGTGCCATGAAATTGCTCAAGAACTAGGAGTAAAATTTAGGGTTAGAACTTACTATGAGAAAAGCTATGTCAAATAAGCTGCGGCAAGCAATCAAAGTCCTAAAACAAGGGGGAGTTATTGCTTTTCCTACCGAAACCGTTTACGGCATAGGAGCTTTACTTTCTCAGAAAAAAGCTTTGCGAAAAATTTACCAAATCAAAAATCGACCCCGCTCCAAGCCCTTACAAATTTTGGTGGCTAATTTGAAGCAAGCTAAAGAACTAGGAAAATTCTCTCCCCAAGCTTTAAGTTTTGCTCAAAAACATTGGCCGGGTCCCTTAACTTTGGTGGTTCCTAAAACTAATAAGGTTCCCAAATTAGTAACTGCGGGAACCAATAAAGTCGGCCTGCGCATCCCAGCACATTCCCTTACCCTTCGTCTCCTTCGCCAATCTGGGCCACTAGCTGCTACTTCTGCTAACCTTTCTGGCGAAAAACCTTTTTTGACTCCTCAAGAAGTAGAAAAGAATCTGCCCAAAGTTGATTATATTCTTCCCGGCAGAGTCAAACTTGGAAAAGCCTCAAAAGTGGTCGATGCTACCAAGGGATTCAAAATCCTTCGGGCCTAACCTTCTACTTCGCAAAAGACCCTAAAGCTAAAGAAGCAAGACCTTCTTAATTCCCGTTACTGAGTTACATAAATAAATTGCTTGAGCTTCTTCCAAATCTGAAGTGGTTAATCTCTTTTCAGAAATGGGCAACTTTTGAGACAGGTACTCTAACATTACTCCCTTAAGAAGCCCACTTTCCCTCCGGGGCGTTATCAATCTATGATTTTTTCTTAGTATGATATTGTGGACACAACCTTCTGTAATTTCTCCTTTTTCGTTAAGAAAAATATAGTCTATCAACCCCTCCGCCTGTGCTTTTTGGCTGTATTTGTTATATAAGTCCCTTTTAGTGGTCTTGTGGAATAAAAAGACATCCTCGCTGTTTGTTCTCTCCGGTGCAACCTTTATGTAGCCAAGTCGCGGTTTTCTTTCCAAGCCCTCTATCTCAACTTCTAGCTTCCCGTTTTTGCTTAGGAGTAACCTCACTTTATTTTCCCCTTTAATTCCATGGACGGCATTTAATAAAATGCTGGTTATGCACTCCTTATCAAATTTAAACAAAAAATACTCTGCTGACTTTTTAAGTCTTTCCAAGTGCAGGTTAAGCAAGTATAACTCCCCATCCTTAAGAAGCATTGTTTCTATAAGCTTAAATTCTTCAGCTGGAAAAATTTGAACAAATTTTGATTTTAACAAGGCCTCTTGATATTCCTCCCTTGGATCTGAATACCAAGTTATTCCACCACCTAGGCCCATTTCTCCTTTGTTTTGGCATATAAAAGGAGTTCTTATCGCTACATTAAATAGGGCATAATTTGGGGTTATCATTCCCATAGTCCCCGTGTACACCCCCCTAGGTGTTGACTCAAGCAGATTAATTATTTCCATGGTTCTAACTTTGGGAGCTCCAGTTACCGAGCCACAAGGAAATAAAGTCATTAAGATTTCCGAGATTTTTTCCTCCTCAACTACTGAAGATATAGTTGAAGTTAATTGAAATACGGTCTCATATTTTTCAACCTCAAAAAGCTTTTCTACCCTTACGCTACCAAACTGGGATATCTTGCCCAAATCATTCCTAAGCAAATCAACAATCATAAGGTTCTCGGCTTGGTTTTTTTCGCTATTCATTAATTTCCCCATCATTTCCCAATCTTCTTCCGGGTATTTTCCTCTCCTTATCGTTCCTTTCATGGGCCTTGTTTTTATTCTCTTATCTCTTAACTCAAAGAAAAGTTCCGGCGATAAACTAAGAATACTTTTTTCTTTTAGCTTTACAAAAAATCCATACTCTACCGTTTGTTTCTTTCTTAGGTCTAGGTACAAAGAAAAAGGGTCCCCTTGAAACTCAAAAAATATTTTAAAAGTGAGATTCACTTGATAGGTATCACCGCGCCTGAGAAACTCTCTTACTTTCCCAACTTTTTGTAAGTATTTCTTTTCCTCTAGCTCAGGTCTTATATGAGCAATTTGGTAATCCTTTTGTGTTTTAGGAATTTCTATAACTTCATATTTGGGGAATACACCAAACCAGAGAAGCGGAAGTTCCCCATGTTTTTTCTTGGCGACCTGGTGTTGGAATTTAATAAATCCATAACTCGCCTCATAAGAGATAAAGCCCGCCAAGAAAAATTTCGATTTCCTAAAGGTGTCGATCTCTTCGAGGGCCTTTTTTACTTCTGAAAACTCTTGAGCAGCTATTTCGTATATAGGATTAGCAAAGTATAAAAATCTATCCTTTTTATCTATTATTACACACTTTTCCACCATATGGTTTGGGTAGATCATGCGCTCAAAAAATCTTAAACTTTAGATACTTTATCTGGTTAACTACTTTTGCCACACCGTGTCCCGCAAGAATAATCAGATAGGGCTCTATAGGCAAGCGATATTTCCAGTTAAAAAAAGGACCAGTCAAAGCATAAGTAAATGTGAAAAAAATAAAAAGCAAAAGGATAAAACCAACTCTTTTCCTTTCACTAAGTGCATAGATTGAACCTAAGACCGCCAGGCCCAAAACCAAAGCGTATTCCCAAACCCAAAAAAGATTGTTTGCCTCAAAAGGATTAAACCAAAAATAATAATAAATTTTTTTAAAAAACAAAGCCATAAAATTTAAAGGATTATTCCAAATAAACTCAAAAAACTTCTTTTTAAAAATTTGATCTTGTTGATATTCATTTAAATTTACTAATTGGGAGATCATGGGGCGAAAATGATAAGTTATGCCCTCTCTAAAATCTTCGGGTACTCTTCCCTGGTGTTTTAAGTAAACCGTTCCCGTGGCATCGGGATTGTTTCCTAGGTACAAATTTAACCAAAGCCCGGTGCGCAGAGGAATAAAAGCCTTAAACACCAAAGCATTCCTTATCGTCCAGGGAGAAATTATTAACAGGGCAATTATAAATACCAAGAACCAATAACGAAAAGAAAATCTACGCGAGAAAAAAAAGTATCCTAGCAAAACGAAAAAAAACACGGCAAAAGTAGCATTGGTCAACAAGCCCCATCCCATAACTATTCCTAAGGCCCAAAAATTTTTATTAGACAACTTAAGCATGGTAAAAACCGCTATTAAAAGTAACAAAGTGAAAAATAAAGTATCCCAAATTTCTGCGGTCCAAGCAATAAAGGGTAAATAAAAAGTAAAAAATCCTGCCGCACAAAAGGCCGTTTTCTCATCGAAAAGTTCCCGGGCAACCAAATAAATCATAAGCAAAATCCCCAAGTTTAGAAAAATTTGAGAAAACCTTACCAAGGCATAAGCCCAGGGTAAACCAAAGAGTTTGATAAATATGGCCAAGTAAAAAGAATAAAGAGGAGTTAAAAAAGCGGAAGAAAAATATCTTAGATGAAAAAAACCTGAACTTCGGTACCCCTTTCCTGCCGCTAGATTTCTGGCAAGGTCAGTATACTCATGACCCGGAACATAAAAAAGGTCGCTGAAGAAAATTAAGCTAATTAAGCAAAAAAGAAAATTAAGAAAACAAAGAAAAAAAAGAATTTTATTTCTAGAGCTAGAGCAGAAAACTTTCACTTAAAATCCAGCTCAAAAACTTAAAGCTACTTCGTAGTACTGAGTTGATGCCACCTGACCTAAGTAAGGATCAAAGGCCTTTTTATAATGGGTAATTAAAGTGGTATAAGGATTAACTTTCAAGAAAATATCTGCCCCCAAAATCGCTCCTTGCTCAAAGGCCAAGGAACGAAAATCAGCAAAGTTGGGTTGTTTGTAGTAACCCTTAACACTTAGCTGTTCGGAAATTTTAGCCGTCAAGTCCGCAGTCAAGCTAGCATTGCTATCTTGATAACTTTCATAAAGGGCGTTTAATGATGCTAACCCTAAAGCATTAACCCCAAGTTGTGCTAAGTATCCATTCTTTGGCTTTCCCGTTGCTTCTGCCGAAGCCAAATCTACAGGGTTGGTCTCATAATCAACCCCAAAATAACCGGGAATAAAACTTTTATCCAATATCCGATATTCCGAAGAAAAAGAAGCGTTGGCTACCATCAAGTCATAGGCCCAGGAAATTCCCGCAGCTAATCCTCCACCCCAATTCAAAATTTGCCCCGCCTCGGCATAAGCTTCAAAATTTGCAGGAAGAGGCACCGTGGCATCAATTCCTATTGCCGAAACGGAAGGAAAATCCTTAGTGCCACCTCCCGCAAGGGTAATTTTTCTTCCCGTAGTGTCCGTTACAAAATACTCACCCAAAGTAAGCAAGGGATTAATTCTTTCTTCTACTCTCAAGGCATAAATATTAGAACGAGTGGCAAGCCCTCGCACCACATACTTATCCATATCTAAATAACCCTTAAACCCCATTTGCTCGTTAGTCAAAAGCACTTGGTTCCCCACACGAGTGGAATAATTTTTCATGATTAAACCATGACCCATGGTTACTCCCTCCAAAACCCCGTACCTCAAACCCTTTTTGGTATCATCATATTCAAAGTAACGTAAAACTGCATTTTCATAATTTGCGGGCTTATTTTCACCCAAAGCAAGGTTGACATCAGCTCCTAAAGCCCAGGGACCAAACTTAAAGTCCGGCCGCCAAGCCAAAGTGGTTACTTCCTGGGTTCCCACCTTTATGTACCCTATGCTAATTCCTCCAATATTTGACTGAAGCTGAGTTGGCCCACCGGGCTGGGAAGTGACGGTCGTCGACATCTGTGCAAACGACGCCGAATAGCCAGCAATATACACCAATAATGCAAAATGCAAAATGTAAAATGTAAAATGGCGGTATCGCTTCGCGCCCTCATTTTTAATTTTTAATTTTTCATTTTTCATTTAGCCCACCCCCTAGTGCCTAAAATGCCTTCTGCCGGTAAAGACCATAGCTAGGCCATGCTTATTGGCCGCTTCAATTGACTCCTGGTCCCTTTTTGATCCTCCGGGTTGAATGATAGCCGTAATCCCACTTTGCGCTGCTAATTCTACCACATCGGGAAAAGGGAAAAATCCATCCGAAGCTAAAACCGCACCTTTTGCTTTTTCCTTAGCCCTTTTTACCGCTAGTTCGGCCGATTCAATCCTGCTCATTTGCCCCGCCCCAATTCCTACGGCTTGATTATTTTTAACTAAAACAATAGCATTGGACTTAACAAATTTGGCCACTCCCCAAGCAAAGAAAAGATCTTCCATCTCTGCCATGGAGGGCTCTCTTTGGGTAACCACTTTAACCTCGTTCATACCCAATTGGGCAAGGTCTGGTTCCTCAACCAGCACACCCCCACTAATTCTTTTATAATCAAGCCCACGAAAAGGTTTGTTAATTGATTTTTCGCCCATTTCCATAATCCTTAAGTTTTCTTTCTTTTTGAGAACATCCAAAGCCATGGGAGTATAAGAAGGAGCAATCACTACTTCTACAAAAAGTTTAGAAATTTCTCTCGCCGTTGCCTCATCAATTCTTCGGTTAGCTGCAACTATTCCTCCAAAAGCAGAAACCGGATCACATTCTAAGGCCTTCTGATAAGCAGTCACTAAATTTTCCCCTTTAGCAACTCCACAAGGATTATTGTGTTTAACAATCGCCACGGTAGGCTCCACAAAATAATTGGCAATATTCCAAGCCGCTTCCATATCCAAATAATTGTTAAAAGAGAGTTCTTTCCCATGCAGTTGCTTAGCTTCAGTAACTCTTCCCGGGCCAAAGACTCCTTGCTCTCGGTAAAGTGCCGCCTTTTGATGAGGATTTTCCCCGTAACGTAAATCCTTTACTTTCTCTAGAAGTATCTCCATTTCTCGTGGGAATTCAGAGCTTGGTCCAAGACGCGAAGAAAGATAAGAAACAATCAAATTGTCGTAATGAGCCGTGTGCTTAAAGGCCTTAAGTGCTAAACGCTCCCTAATTTCCAAGCTGATTTCACCTTTTTCTTTCAACTCTTTTAAAATCTTAAAGTAGTCACTGGGATCAACGACCACTGCCACATGCTTATAATTTTTGGCTGCTCCCCTCACCATGGCTGGTCCCCCAATATCAATGTTTTCAATTGCTTCTTCATGGGCAAATTCTTTTTTAGAAATTACTTCTTCAAAAGGATAAAGATTACAAACCACCAAAGTAAAAGGCCGAATTTTAAACTTTTTAATATCTCTCTGATGATCTTCTAAAGTAGGATCGGCCAAAATCCCTCCATGGATCAAAGGATGCAAAGTTTTTACCCTTCCTCCCAACATAGGAGGATACTTAGTAATGGTTGCCACTTCTATTACTTTCACCCCGCCCTTTTTTAGAAACTTAGCTGTTCCTCCGGAAGAAATAATTTCAAATCCCAATTCCTTCAGGCCCTTAACAAAAGAAACTAAACCAGCTTTATCAGAAACCGAAACCAAAGCATAACGTTTCGGTTTTCTCATTTTGGATTTTGGATTTATTTTGGATTTTGATCTTTGGATTTTGGATTTCATAAGCCTTCTCCTCTCTATGTAGGGACAACCTTTATGGTTGCCCATTTATTCATTTTGACTCGGACAGGGATGAACCCTGTCCCTACATTGTTTTTACCCGTCGACCCTCAATCTTTAATCTTCCCTCGGCAAACAATTTTATGGCCTGGGGATAAATTTTATGTTCTTGTTCTAGAATTCTAGCCGAAAGAGTTTCTTCAGTGTCATCTTCTAAGACCGGCACTGCTGCCTGAATAATAATTGGTCCCGTATCACAACCTTCATCCACAAAATGAACAGTAGCCCCGGAAATTTTAACCCCATAGTCTAACGCTTGCTTCTGGGCATGAAGGCCGGGAAAAGAAGGAAGAAGCGCAGGATGAATATTCATCATCCTGCCTCGGTAATGCTCAAGAAGAACCGGTCCAACAATGCGCATATATCCCGCTAAACAAACTAAGTCAACCTGATATTCTCTTAAAACTTTAACCATTTCAAGCTCATAAGTATTTTTATCCTTAAACTTTCGATGATCAATTACCACCGCAGGAATATTGTGCCTCCGAGCACGCTCCAAACCGTAGGCCTCAGGATTATTTGAAATTACTACTACCACTTCCGCGGGAACCTCTTCCCTCGCCGAAGCATCAATAATTGCTTGAAGATTCGATCCTCGCCCCGAGATCAAAACTCCTAGTCTGATTTTCTTCATGGTTAGGTTTGCATCTTAAGTTTTTGATTTTTGATTTTATTTTTTATTTTCGATTTTTTATTTTTTATATTATAATGACCTCTCGGTTTCCCCGCCCTATCTCCCCGATCAAATAAGCTGTTTCTTTCTTGGCCGCTAAAAATTTAAGCAAACGGTCAACCTCTTTTGGTTCTACCACCAAGATCATTCCTATCCCCATGTTAAAAGTTTTATACATTTCTTCATGTTCTATTTCCCCAATTTTCTGAATCACGCGGAAAATTTTAGGAATCGGCCAAGAATTCAACTCAATTACCGCCTGCTTCTTCGGCGGCAAAATTCTACCCAAGTTTTCTGGGATTCCCCCACCCGTAATGTGAGCAATGCCTCGAATCTTAAATCTCTTAATAATTTCTAGAATTAGGGGAGCGTAAATCCGGGTAGGAGTTAATAATTCTTCGCCCAACGGCTTTTTAAAGTCCTCGAGTTTGTCATGAGGACTATGATGGGCAATTTCAAATAAAACTTTACGGGCCAAGGTGTAACCATTGCTGTGCAAACCATTTGAAGCCAAGCCAATAATGCGATCTCCTTCTCTAATTTTGGAACCATCAATCACCTTATCTTTTTCCACCACCCCCACCGCAAAGCCCGCCAAGTCGTATTCTCCTTCCCGATACATGTCAGTAAGTTCTGCCGTTTCACCCCCGATAATCTCCACTCCTGCAATCTTGCATCCTTCAGCAATTCCTTTAACAATTTTTTCTATCAACTTGGGGTCAACCTTTTGACAAGCAATATAATCGAGGAAAAAAAGCGGCTTTGCTCCCATGGCAACCACATCATCTACATTCATAGCTACTAAGTCAATTCCTACGGTGTGATGCTTATGAAGCATAAAAGCTAACTTCAGCTTGGTTCCCACCCCATCCGTTGCCCCCACTAAATAATGCTTTCCAAAGGGAAATAGCCCCCCGAAAAGACCAATCCCCTTAGCCACTTTTTTAATTCTTTTTATCACCTCATAGCCGGCTTCAATATCAACCCCCGCCTGCTTATAGGTTATCATAAGAACCCCCTTTTTCACGCTTCTTGATAAATCAAGAAGCTGCAAGCTCAAATAATTCTTTAACGCATATTAACGGGCAGCTTCCGAGGTAGCAGTGCCATAATAAACATCTCCGCCGCGCAAAACCACAAAGAAGCGGCAGTCCTTATTGGTGCAAGCCCAGGCCTTATACTTAATGGCCACAGCATTGTTGCTAAAATCGGAAAGCGGCACCAACACCCCTTTCTCGCACTTTAAACACTTGGGAAAATGCTCACTACTCATCCTTCTCACCTCCTATCTTAATATAGAATTCCTGTCAAGTACTTTTTTTCTCGTCGGTAGATGACCTCTGTTTTATTTTTTTATCTCTAACCGCTTACCCTATCAAATCTTACGGAGTCCCTTTCGGCTC
>Ga0123519_10001697_pt1 | contig 37578 bp, 31 predicted proteins | sample YelNatPaOPRAMG02_FD_87396 | JGI IMG/M metagenome (GOLD analysis project Ga0123519, IMG submission 87396) | Hot spring microbial communities from Yellowstone National Park - Yellowstone National Park OP-RAMG-02 (version 2) | ecosystem: Environmental > Aquatic > Thermal springs > Hot (42-90C) ...
AATTAACATCGGAGAAAATCATATTAAATTAAATACCGAATCATTTACTTCCGGCACTTATTTTATTGTTGTTACTATCGACGAAAATACTTTTACAAAAAAATTTAATATCGCAAAATAAGTTGCTCCCATAATTTAATTTAAAAGGAAAAAGGTTGCATTTCAAATTTTATGCAACCTTTTCTTTTATAAAAAACATCAAAAATTAAAATTAATTCCCATTATTTACATTGTTAGGTTTTACAAATTTTATTTGTTTATAATTTGAAAATTTATTAAACTCACTTTTTAAAGTATTTTCGTTGACTTTGTCATAAACAATATTTGATAAGTTCCATTCATTGATTTGCTCACTATTACGGAACTCCCCGATTGAAATTATTTTTACAATATCAAAATTAGTTTGGTTAAAGATAATTTCCATTTTTTGATTTTTAAATTGGTTTTCATCCGGATATATTACAGTAATAACTTTAAGATTTTTATTGCCTTTGAAATTTTTAATAGATAAATTGTTATCACTATTAACCAAAGATAGCAAAGCATTTGGTGCAATAAACGGAATGTGTATTAATTCGCAATCAGTATCTTGGTAAAATTCACCTATATCACCTTTGCTGTAATAAGTCAATTCTTTGGTTTTATGATTTATAGAATAATATTTATTTCCATCATAATATTTATCCAAAGTATCAGCCAAAGCATACCAGAAATAAACTCCAAAATTTTTATCATCAGTTCTGCGTATTAAATCAACTTTTCCTTTATAAACATCAAATATCTTTGTAAAAAGCGGTTTTATCCTGTAAACAATATCAGCCGATAAAGAATTATGCGATTGTAATTTTGATACAATATTTTTCATAGCTTCTGCCGCTTTGGGATCATCTTTGGTATAGGCAAAAGTGATTGATAAAAACATCAAGATAAAAATATATTTTTTCATATTTAATAATTTATTTAATGATTAAAAAATATTTAACGAATTAATAAAAAAAATGTTCATAAAAATATAAAAATATTTCAAGATTTACTGAAAAGCAAAATTAGGCATTTTAAACGCATAAAAAAAATCTACGAAGAAAACTATTAAGACCTCCATAAAATCTCAAATACATTCAAAATAAAAAGCAAAGTTTTCCACAATAATTAACTTCAAATGAAAATAAAGTGAAAGAAAAATAATCGTTAAAAATTCATTTCGTTTAAGCAATCCGAAAAATTATTGAAAATAATTCCAAGTTTTTTCTGTGCATATTCCGAATTTAACCCAGCTTTGATTGGTCTTTTTGCCTCAAATCCAATATCAGAAATATTTACTTCTTTAATATTATTTTTATCAAATTTAAAAAAGTTACAAATTTTTAAAGCAATTTCAAATCGGCTTAAATATTCAGGTCCTGCAAAATTAACAATTCCGGAAAACTGCTGTAAAATTAATTCTTTCACTCCAATACCAATATCTTTGGTAAAAACAGGACAAGAGTAAAGAGAATTTACTACATTTATTTGTTTTCCTTGCTTCAAATTATTATAAACTGAATTAATAAAAGTAGGATTGTATAAATCGGAATTACCATACAAAAAATTAGTCCGAATTATAGAGAAATTATTTAATTTAGATAATATGATGTTTTCAGAAGCAAATTTAGATTTTCCATAATAATTAATTGGATTTGGTTTTGCGTCTTCAGAATAAGGACCCGAATCGCCATTAAATATATAATCAGAAGAAAAATGAATAAGATGGGATTCTAAACTATTTGACAATTGAGTTAATTTTTCAACAAGAGTAACATTTAAGTTCCAACATTCAAATTTTTTTCTTTCTGCTTCATCTACATTAGTAAAAGCCGCACAGTTAATAATTATTCTTGGTTTAATTTTTAATATTTCTTTTTTCAAAACAACAAAATCAAGGATATTAATATCAACAAAATTATTTTCCCAAATATGCTTTTTTGAAGGAGAATAAGATGAAAATACAAAAAGTTCAACTCCCGGCATTGTGCTTAATGTTTTAAATACTGCATCTCCAACTCTTCCGAACCGACCTAATAGTAAAATTTTTATTTTCATAATGTTTCACGTGGAACATTTGATTTGTAACATAATGAATTATATCGTTTTATAATTTTTTACTTTAAAAACAAAGTTAATATTGAAATATCAGTTGCCGACACTCCTTGTATCCTGGCTGCCTGACCTATTGATATTGGTTTAATTTTCATCAGTTTATTCTTTGCCTCAGTTGATATTGAATGAAGTTTTGTATAATCAAAATTATCTGGTATTTTCTTATTCTCATTTTGGATGAAATATTCAATCTCTTTCATTTGCCTTTGTATATATCCTTCGTATTTGATTTCTATTTCTAACTGCTTTATTAATTCTTCGTCTTTTTTTATCTCTTCAAAAATTGCATTGTCATTTGTTAAACTTAAAAGGTCTTTCAATTTTATATTGTTCCGTTTTGTAAGTGTATAAATTGAGGTAGATTCTGATATTTCATTTTCCTGTATATTATTTAAATACTGATTTGCAATCTCCGATTTAATTTTATATTTATCTGATTCAATAAAAGCCTTTTTTAGCATCTCCTGTTTAGCTTGTATATTACCATAAGTTTTCTCATCAATCAAATTCATATCATTAGCATAATGACTCAATCTAAAATAAGCATTATCTTGTCTAAGTAATAACCGATATTCAGCATTGGAAGTAAATATTCGGTAAGGCTCATTGTGTTCTTTATTAACTAAATCATCAATTAAAACAGATATATATGCTTCGTTTCTGCTTAAAAGAAAAGGCTCTTTATCCATCAATTTTAAACTTGCATTAATACCAGCAATTAATCCTTGCGCTGCCGCTTCTTCATAACCTGATGTACCATTAATTTGACCTGCAAAATATAAGTTCTCTATATTTTTAGTTTCTAATGTTAGTTTTAATTGATATGGATTAAAGAAATCATATTCAATAGCATATCCATATCTCATAAATTTTACATTTTCAAGTCCTTTAATTAATTTCAGCCCTTTTTCTTGAACTTCTTTGGATAAACTTGTAGAAAATCCATTCACATAAACAGAAGGAGTGTTTAATCCTTCGGGTTCAAGTACAATTTTATGTGATTTTTTATCGGAAAATCTTTCAACTTTATCTTCAATTGACGGACAATATCTTGGACCAACACCATAAATCAATCCTGTAAACATCGGCGATTCTGAGAAACCTGTTCTTAAAACATCGTGGACTTCTTCAGTGGTAGCAGTAGCATAGCACATTACTTTATTTTCAACTTTATCCGTAAAAATAGAAAAAGGTATAGGAGGTTCATCTCCTGGGTGCAAAGATAATTTTGTATAATCTATTGTATCAGAATAAACTCGTGGCGGAGTGCCAGTTTTAAGCCTTGCTACTTCAAAACCATAATCTTTCAACAAATTAGATATTTTATTGTTTGCAGGTTCACCATATCTCCCACCTTTGGTTGATATTAATCCTGTCCACATAATTCCATTCAAAAAAGTTCCCGCAGTTAATATAACTGCTCTTGATTGGATAATTTCATCAGTTGAAAGTTTAATACCCGATATTTTATAATTTTTAATTAATATCTCTTGAACATTATCTTCTATAATATCCAAATTATCTTTTTCTTTTAAAAAATTATAAGCAACTATTGGATATAAATCTTTGTCAATTTGTGCACGAGGAGACCAAACAGCAGGACCTTTTGAAGTATTAAGCATTTTAAATTGAATACCTGCTCTATCAGCCAAAATTCCCATAGCACCGCCTAATGCATCAATTTCTTTTACAAGATGTCCTTTTGCACTGCCACCTACCGATGGATTACAAGAAGGTCTGCCAATAGCATTTTTATCTATTGTTATCAAAGCTACTTTAAGTCCGAATTTGCTTGCAATGTGAGAGGCTTCTATCCCGGCATGCCCCCCACCTATTACAATTATATCATATTTTTTATTTACCATATACATATTGTTCCACGTGAAACATTTTACTTGCCTATGCAAAACTTTGAAAATATTGAATTTAATATTTCCTCGTTGTAAATTTCGCCTGTTAATTCCCCTATTTTTTTTATTGCTTTTCTTATATCAATCGATATAAATTCATTTTCCATATTATTATCTATTGAATTTAATGCGTCCATTAAATTGATTTTAATCTCATACAATAAATTATACTGCCTTTGATTTATCAATTGGTCATTAACTCTTGAAATAGATTTATACGCCGAATTATACAATTTTTCTTTCAACTTATCTATTCCAATACCGTATTTAGCCGAAATCAATACTTCACTTTCATTCCTTTCTTTTATTTTTGATATATCAATTTTATTTTGTAATAATATTATTTCTTTATTTCCATAATTGCTTTTTAAATCTTTAATTAAATTATCTGAATATTCTATTCCTAAATTTGAATCATTTAGTACAAGAAGTAAATTTGATTGTTTAATTATAGAATCAACTAATTTTATTCCCTGAAGTTCAATTATATCGGATGATTTCCTTATTCCAGCAGTATCAAATAATTTTGCAGGAATGCCATTTAAATAAATATATTCTTCCAAATAATCTCTGGTTGTTCCAGGTATATCGCTAACAATTGCTCTTTTTTTATCTAACATAGTATTAAATAATGTAGATTTGCCTGTGTTCGGAAATCCTATTATAGATATATAAAAGCCTGTTCTAAGTATTTGAGAGGAATTATAATCATCTAACAATACTTGAATATAATCATATACTTCATAAATTTTTCTTTTAATTTCATTTTTATCAATAAACTCAATATCTTCTTCTGAAAAATCTAATTCCAGTTCCAATAATCCTGCAATTTCAATTAATTCTTTTTTAAATTTTTTAACTTTATTAGTAAAACTACCTTCTAATTGTCTTTCGCTTGCTTGTTCAGATAAAAAAGAAACAGAGTTAATTAAATCAGCAACTGCTTCTGCTTGCAATAAATCTAATTTACCATTAAGAAATGCTCTTTGTGTAAATTCTCCCGGTTTAGCTAATTTAGCTCCTGACTCAATAAAAGTATTGATTATCTCATTATAAACAATAATAGCACCGTGACTTGATACTTCAATTACATTTTCTCCTGTATATGAATTTGGCTCTCTAAATATAGATACCGTAACTGTATCAATAATTAATCCATCTTTTTTAACAAATTTCCCATAGTAAATTCTATGTGATTCTGATTTTGTTAAATCTATTTTAGATTGAAAATGCTTTTGTGCAATATCAATTGCATTATCTCCACTTAATCTTACAACGGCAATACCACTTAAACCAGGCGGAGTTGCCAATGCTACAATTGTTTCACTCATAATTCATTTCTTTAAATAAGATATATTTAGAAGTTATTCTTTTTATTTTATTGCATTTATTAATTTCCAATTGGCATAATGTTTGCTAATTCTAAATTTATTATGAATAGCAAAAAGTATATATTATTTTCTTTGTCTTTTATACTACTTTTAAGTAGTTGCCAATCTGTTGTGCGATTTACTAATAATGTTTATCGGAGCAATAATTCTAATAATTCTAATACTTACAATACAAACGAACATAATTCTAATAACATTAAGAAAAATGACTATTCAACAAGAACTCTAAATTCAAAACAAGCAGAACTTATAAATTCAGCAGAAAAATGGATTGGCACACCATATCAATATGGAGGAACTGGAAGTAATAGTATAGATTGCTCTGCTTTTGTTCAAAATGTATTTTCATCAATAGGCGTAACATTACCAAGAACAGCTCAACAACAATATAATTATTTGCAAAGAATATCCGAAGATGAATTACAACCGGGTGATTTAGTTTTCTTCGGTAAAAACGGTGCAATTACTCATGTTGGCATATATATTGGTAATGGGTATATGATTCACGCAAGTAGCAGTTCTGGTGTAATAAAACAAAATTTAGTAACTTATTCTGGCTATCAATCCATTGCTGGATTTGGTAGACCAAAGTTATAACTTCTTCCTTATTTTTATTTTATTATTTTTATTAAACTCCAGTTAGATTATGAATTTTTTCAATTCTAATCATATGCCTATCGCCGTCAAAATCTTCTTCAAAAAATACATCTATTATTTTTTCTGCTAATTCAATTGTAGTCATTCTTGCACCCAAACATAACACATTTGCATTATTATGCTGGCGAGCTAATCTTGCATATTCTTCATTAACACATAATGCGGCTCTAATTCCTGATACTTTATTTGCTACAATAGACATTCCAATTCCTGTTCCACAAATAACAACACCATAATCTGCAACAAGTGCCGCTACCGATTCGGCAGCTGGAAAAGCAAAATCAGGATAATCAACAGGTTCATTAGAATAAGTCCCAAAATCAAGAATTTGATGACCTTTGCTTTTTATGTATTCTATTAATTTTTTTTTATATTCAAAACCTGCATGGTCAGATGCGATTGCTATTTTCATTTTCTTTTATTTTTTTATTAACAAATTATCAACATTTTTTTTTTAAACTTAATTTTTATTGTGGAAAATTCTATTTTATCCACTTATAAATTTCATTTTTTATTTAGTTGTGGACATCTCTTTTTTGTTCACAACTATTATTTTCTTTTTCCACATTATTTTTATTTTCTAAATTAGTTGTTTTTATTCTAATTACTACATTTTCCACAGTTTCCACACAATATATATTATAAACATAAATACTTAAATATTATTTTAATATATATATTTAATCCACACAAACCTTTATAGTGCTGTTTTAAAGATTAATTGAATCAAAACCACAATATGATTTTAAAGCATTAGGAATTAGAACACTTCCATCGTTTTGTAAATAATTTTCAAGTATAGCCGCATATAAACGAGATGTAGCAACACCACTTCCGTTTAAAGTATGAACAAATTCAGGTTTAGAATTTGGAGTTCTTTTAAATTTAATATTTGCACGTCTTGCTTGGAAATCTAAGAAATTAGAACAACTGGAAACTTCTAACCATTTTTCTTCACCTGCTGACCAAATTTCTAAATCATAAGTTATTGCACTAGAAAATGAAGTATCTGCTGAACAAAGTAAAACAACTCTATAAGGTATCTCAAGAGCTTTTAATATATCTTCTGCTTCGCTTACTAATATATCAAGTTGATTATATGAATTTTCTGGTATTGAAAAGTTTACCATTTCATCTTTATTAAATTGATGAACTCTTAAAAAGCCATGCACTTCTTTTCCATAACTTCCTGATTCTCTACGAAAACAAGGAGAATAACCACATATTTTCTTAGGTAAATCTTCAATTTTTAATGTATCATCTCGGTGGAAATTTGTTAAAGGAACTTCAGCAGTTGGTATTAAATACATATCATCTGCGTTTGAATAATACATATCATCTGCCATTTTTGGTAATTGACCAGTTCCAAACATACTTGCCGGATTTACCATAAAAGGAGACCATATTTCAGTATAGTTATGCTTTTGAGTATGATAATCAATCATAAATTGAATTAACGCTCTTTCTAATGAAGCACCTTTGCCAATATAAAATGAAAAACCAGAACCAGATACTTTTGCTCCACGCTCAAAATCAATTATTCTAAGTTTTTTTGATATTTCTATGTGATTGGCTTTAAAGGGTTGAGGTTTTTTCTCGCCCCAATACCTGATTATAACATTTTCTTCTTCTGATTTTCCTGCTGGAACTTTTTCAGATAACATATTAGGTATTTTTGTTGTTATAGAATAAATTTCACCTTCTATGTTTCTTAATTCATCATCTAATTCTTTAATCTTGTCCGAAACATTTTTCATATTGTCTATCAAAGAAGTCGCATCTTTACCGTCTTTCTTTAAATTTGCTATTTCACGAGTAACTTGATTACGTTCATTTTTAAGTTGTTCAACTTCTTGAATTATTTTTCTACGTGTTTCTTCTAAATTCGAAAAATTACTTAAATCTACTTTTTCATTTTTTAATTCAATATTTCTTTTTACTAATTCTAAATTTTCACGAATAAATTTAATATCAAGCATAATAACCTTTTATAAAAAAACAAAATTACGATGAAAAATTAATATATTGAACAAAATTTAATATAATTAAATACAATTAAATTTGTTATTAAAATATAATTGTTATAATTTCGTAAATATTATTTTTAATTTAGCGATGAAAGATTTTTATCAAAATAAAATTGTTGAAATAATCTTAGAATTGTTTCCGATTGGTTTAAAAAGCCTTATTCAACCATTAAGAAACAAACTGGGACTATCCCCTATTATGCACATTGTTATGAATATGATTGAAAAAGACGAAGGAATGACAATGGGTGAAATTAGCAATAAATTATTTATGCCTAAACCAAATGTAACGGAGGTAATAAATAAATTAATAAAGAACGGATACGCCGAAAGAATTAAAGATGAACAAGATAGAAGATTGGTTAAAGTTAAATTAACAAAATCAGGAATAAAAGTTTTAAAATTAATAAAACTTTGTGTTTCAAAGCAAGTATCGAACAAATTAAAAATTTTAAGCGAAGCAGAATTAATCAAAATATATCAATCATTGAATGAAGTTAATGAATTAATAAACAAAATAACAATAAATTAAAAAATAGAAAAAACATGGAACAAACTGAACAACAAACAGTAAAAAAAACAAATTGGAAAGTCTTTATTCCACTTGCAATTGTAACAATAGCTGTATTAGTAGGTGCATTTATGTGGTATGAAGATTATATTAAGTACGTTTCAACTGATGATGCACACATCGAAGGTAATAAAGTATCTGTTAGCACAAAAATATTAGGTCGTATAATTCAATTGTATGTTGATGAAGGTGACACTGTGAAGCAAGGTCAATTACTTGTAGAATTGGATAGTTCAGATATTTTAGCAGAAAAAGAACATTCTATTTCGTTGAAAGAGCAAGCAATTGCTATGAAATCGCAATCTGTTGCTAAGTTAAATTATGATGAGGAAAATATTAAAGTTCTAAAAATTAATTTAGCAAAAGCTCAAGACGACTATAATAGAGCAGAAGAGCAATTCAAAGGTCAAGTGATTACACAAGAGCAACACGACCATATTAAAAAGGCTTATGAAGCGGCACAAGCTCAATATGATGCCGCTTTGAAACAAATTGATGTTACCAAAACGCAAATTGAGAGTGCAAGTAAAACAATAGATGTTGCACAAAAGCAAATAGATATGGTGAATGCAAAATTAAGCAATACTAAAATTTTTGCACCAATGAATGGAATTATTGCTAAGCGATGGTTGTTGCCAGGTGATGTTGTTCAGCCCGGTCAATCAATTGTTACGATTAGCAATGAAGATTCATTATGGGTTATTGTTTATATAGAGGAAACAAAACTTTCAAATTTGCATTTAAACCAAAAAGCTATGTTTAATATTGATGCATTCCCTGGTGTTACTTTCTATGGTCATATATACCAAATTGGTTCTAATACGGCTTCTGAATTTTCTTTAATTCCTCCTAATAATGCTTCTGGGAACTTTACTAAAATAACTCAACGTGTACCATTGAAAGTTTCTATTGATAACACAAATTCAAAGAAGCCTTTAAAAGATTATAAGATATTGTCCGGGATGTCTGTTGAAATAAAAATTGAAAAAGAATAGAAACATAAATGGAATTTTTACATAAAATACGGCGAATACGGCACAGCTTAACAAATTCAATAAGAAGCACGCATCCAATATTTGAGCCATCTCATTCAAGCTATAAATGGTTGCTATTAGCAAATATAATGATTGGAACATTTATGGCGGTTTTAGATGCAACAATTGTAAATGTTGGACTTCCAAAAATAATGGCATCGTTTGGTGTTAGTATTGACAAGATTGAATGGGTTGTAACTGCGTATATGCTCTCTCTTGCCATTATGTTGCCGACAGCAGGTTGGTTAGCAGATAAATTCGGATATAAGAAAATTTACTTTTTAAGTTTAGCATTATTTACATTTGGTTCAATGTTGTGTGGACTTTCTACCGATGAAAATATGCTAATTATGGCAAGAATAATACAAGGTTTGGGTGCTGGTGGAATTCAACCAATAGGAATGGCAATTATTACAAGAGAATTCCCGCCTAAACAAAGAGGAGTAGCATTAGGATTTTGGTCAATTGCTTCTGCCGCTTCCGTTTCATTCGGTCCATTAATCGGCGGTTATTTAGTAGATAATTTTTATTGGCAGTTAATTTTTGATGTTAATGTTCCAGTTGGAATTCTCGGCTTAATATCTACTTTAATTATCCAAAGGGAATATAAAAATAAAAACTTAAGAAAATTTGATATTGTTGGTTTTATTTCTGTTAGTTTATTTTTACCTTTAACTTTATATGCTTTATCGGAAGGAACTGCTCAAACAAATTCGGCAGGTTGGGATGCTCCATATATTCTTATTTGTTTTGCTATTGCTATAATAAGTTTAGCGATTTTTATTACAGCCGAATTAGTGGTTGATGAACCTTTATTAGATTTAAAACTATTGAAAGACCGTAATTTTGGTATAAGCAATATAATTATGTTCATCTTTGGTATTGGAATGTTTGGCAGCACTTTCTTGTTGCCTCTTTTTATGCAGAATTCGTTAGGTTATACTGCTTACCAAGCAGGGTTGGTTTTTCTTCCAACTGGGTTTATACAAGGTTCAGTTTCTCCTTTTGTCGGGCGATTATCTGACAAATACAACGGTAAAGTTTTCTTGGTTATAGGGATTCTTTTGCTTTCTTTTAGCTTTTATTTAAATTATTATCTATCTTATTTGACAGAAAATAGTTTTATTATGCTTTCTCTTTATATACGTGGATTTGCTATGGGTATGATTTTTACGCCGTTAAGTTCTATGTCTTTATATGGAATTAAACGAGAGAAAATGGCACAAGCATCAGGATTATTCAATGTTGTGAGGCAATTAGGTGGGAGCTTCGGAATTGCTATTTTTACTACAATCTTTACTACTCGCATCAATTACCATTTGCAAATGTACGGCACTGAAATGAACAAGAATTCCCCTACTTTTCAAAATGTAATTCATAATTTTAGTTATATGATTACCAATACAGTTGGAAGTAATTTTGCCCAAGCGGCTCAACAAGGGCAATCTTTACTTTCCGGGCATTTAAGTAATCAAGCATATATTCAAGGAATTAACGATGATTTCTTGTTATCTGCGATTATTACTTTAGTTGCAATTGTTCCTATTTTTTTCTTGCATAATAAAAATAAAAAGAGATGAGGCTAAAAAATGAAGTTTAATAAAAGTATATTTATTTTCATATTTTTTTCTATCGCAAGTATTCAAATATTTGCTCAAGCAGATTCTGTATCGTTAGAATCTCTTATTAAATTGGTTGTTACAAATTATCCTTCTGTGAACGAAGGACTTGAAAACATAAATTCTTCGGATTTTAAAATTAATTTGGCTAAATCAAACTATTTGCCTGACATTGCTTTAAACGGCTCTTATACAAGATTGGGTCCTGTTTCTGAATTAGAATTCCCCGGCTTGGGACTTTTCCAACTTTATCCAGCAAATAATTATAATGCCTCAATTGATGTTAGACAAAATTTATATGATTTTGGCAAAACGTCTTCTAAATTAGATCTAGCAATTAAAGATAAAGAATTGGCAAAATTAAATGTAGAACAAATCAAGCAAAAGTTATCATTGGTTACAATGAACACTTTTTATAATATGTTGTATTTGCAAGAAGCCATTAAAATCAAAGAAGAGCAAATCAAAACTTTGAATGACCATTTAACTTTTGTACAAAAGAAACTTGCAACAGGCTCTTCTACGAATTATGAAGTTCTTGCTACGCAAGTTAGAATTACTAATGCAGAAAGCCAAAAAACTGATTTAGAATCTGCTTATTCTATTCAATCTTCTATTTTAAATTCCTTACTAAACAATCCGGAAGGAACTGTTTATAATTTAAAGAAAGAAATTATTTCAAATAATGTTGAAATTGACAATAACAAAGATATTGAAAATGCCTTGCAAAAAAGAGATGAAATTAATATTGCAAAGCAAAAGGAATTGATTTCTCAACTAAATTACAATTTAATTGATAAGCAAGATAATCCTAATTTAAATTTAATTTTAAGTGGTGGTTATAAAAATGGATATATCCCCGATTTAAATAAATTGACAGCAAATTTTGTAGCTTCGCTTCAATTTTCATTTCCTTTGTTCGATGCTTTTAGAACAAAAAATAACTTATTAATTGCACAAACTTCAATCAATTCTTCTAAATATGAAACTGATATTACAAAAAGAAATATAACAAATGAAGTTATTGAAAGTAATATCAACTTAAAAAGCTCATTGAAAAAGATAGAACAATTTAATATGCAAGTAAAGCAAGCAGGACAAGCTTTGAATTTAGCACAAGTAAACTTTAAAGCTGGGGCAATCACAAATTTGGATTTGCTCGACGCCGAAACAAGCTTTTCTGAAAGTGAATTATTGCTCTTAAAAGCACAAATTGATTTTTCAATTAATTATTACAAAGCAAAGTTGGCAATAGGAGAAAAACTATATTAATAATAATGTTATCGCAAGCTTTGTAACGTTTATTACTACAAAAATTAAAGAATTTGAAAAATTTTTTAGAAAAATTAAAAGAAAAAGTTTCTTGATAGTAATTTTTCTTAAATTTGCAGTTTATTAGTTTTTAGAATTAAAAAACAGTAAATAATCTTTTTTAATAAATTAATTAAGGAGTCTATATGAAGAAGTCTTTGTACTTTTTAGGTTTTGCTATGATGTTTGTAGCAGTATTTGTATCCACGATGAATGCTTATCCAAGACGTTTTTTAGTGGAAGACCATTCAGGCGCATGGTGTGGTTGGTGTCCTCGTGGGATATTTGCCGCAGATAATTTACTTGCTGAATTTCAAGATAATTTTATTCCTGTAGTTTTGCATAATGGTGATAATATGGCAACAACTTTGCAATCTACAATTGCCAATGCTATGGGTATTCAAGGCTATCCAACAGGAATTATTAACAGAGTTGCTCAAAATTTTAATGGTGGTTCTGAACTTTTAATAGACCCAGATAATTGGGCTGCTGCAATTGTTCAAAACTTTCCGCAAACTTCACCAGTTAATGTAGAAGTTACATATAATTTAGACAAGCAATCTATGAAATTAACAGCAACAGTTAAAGCAACTTTTGATGCAGACGTTTCGGGACAACTTGCCTTTAACTTATATGTTATGGAAGATGATATGACTGGAACAGGAACAGGCTGGGACCAGCACAATTATTTAACAGGTCTTGCTGGTTACGAAAACAACCCATTTTATAACTTACCCAACCCAGTTACAAACTTCAAACATGAAAATGTTATGCACACTATGTTAGGTGGAGCATTTGGAATTAACGGTTCTTTCCCTGCAACAGGTGTTAAAGCTGGTGATGTTTATACACAAGATTTTACTTTTGATTTAAATACTTGCCCAGTTGCAATTCAAAATATTAATAAAGTTTGGTTCGTTGGTTTAGTTGAAAGAGCATTACCAAATTATGAAATTTTAAATTCCGTTATGGTTAATAAGACATTGCCTCGCCCTGTTTACCATAGTCGTCCTGTAATTGCAAATAATTATCTTACAGTTACTCGGGGCAAGACAACAACACAATCAATAACTTTTTCAAACTATTCCAAAGAAGATTTAACTGTTAATTTTACAATTGATAAAAATCAAGTTATTCCTACTGATTGGAATGTAACAATTGTCAATCCACAAGCAGTAATTAAATCTGGTCAAACAGCGACTGTAAATGTTCAAATTCAAGCTGGCTCAACTGCTTCATTTGCTCAAGTTCTTGTAGATGCACAAGTTGTAGGAACTGATACTTATGATGGAGCAACAGAACAAGCTTATGTTGGCGCTTTGTCCGATGGTCTTGACTATTTAGTTAATTATTATGATGGCTCAGTTAATCCTTTAATACAATCAATTAGTACGTTACCTCAAGTTGCATCAAAGACGGCATTTATTCCATATACAACATCAACAGTGCAAGCATTTGGCTCTTATCCATTCAAATTAGCTATTATTCCGGAATCTTTTAATTCCAGAGGTGCTTTGTTGAATAATGACAATATGCTTAATTATTTGAATTCTTATGTAACAAGTGGAAAACCTTTATTAATTACTTCGGTGTTGGATATGTTCTATACTGCTGGTAATGTTTCGCAAGTGTTGCCAGATGCTACAACTAAAACATTTTTCAATACAACATTAGGAATTACTGGTCCAACTCAGTCTAGTCCGCTTACTATTGCTACCCAAACTTCATCAGGAATTCAACTTTATACTTTAAATGTTAATGGTGTTACTAATGACATTACTAATGGCTGGTCAAGTGTTATAAATCAATATTCAAGTGCAAATCCATACTATACTTATTGGGTAGATCAAATAAAGATATTAGACCCAACAAAAGCAACACCAATTTTGAATTATGTTCAAAACGGGTTAACCGAAACAACTGCCGCTGTTAAAATCCAAACTGCAACTAACCGTGATATTTATATGGGGTTTAGCTTTGATTTAATTTCTGACAAAGTTGCTCGTACTACATTGCTTGGTAATATGATTACTTGGTTGCTTGGTTCAACAAGTGTTGATATTGATAACTTAAATAATGCAGGTATTACTGTAAGTCCAAATCCAGTTAATACTACTGCTAATGTGCAATTTACTGCACCAAAAGATGTTCAAAATGCAGATATTTATTTAGTTGATATTAATGGCAACAGAGTAAAAACACTTACTAACGGTAGTTTATCCGCAGGTGAACATACAATTAATTTAAACAATTCAACTTTGTCAAGTGGTAAGTATTATATCATCACAAATCTTGATGGAATTTATTCGGAAGTTCCTGTTATAATTGAAAAATAAATTCTATAATCTATGAATAGAATAATATAGAATAATAATGCGAGTTACAAGGCTGTCCCGAAATGGACAGCCTTTTTTTGTGCTTATATATCCACATAGTTATAAACATAGTTATAAACAAAATTTAATTTATCAACATTTTATTAACAATTAATTACAATAAATGTTGATAAATTTATATTTTTTCTACTTCAAAAATAAACAAGAAAACGTAAGAAGTTCTTATTTTTGCAAGATTTTATTTTTTATATTTTAGAATTTAATAAAAGAAAGAACCAAAATGAATAAAACAATATCCAAACCATTTTTATTATCATCGGAAGATCTTACCAAAGAAGATTTAGAATTAATTTTTAAACAAGCAGACTTTTTCCAAACGAGCTATAAGCCAGGCGATAAATTTGAAGATTTAAAAGGAATATCAGTAGCGTTAGCTTTTTTCGAGAATTCGACACGCACTAAATTATCTTTTGAAATAGCGGCAAAGCGGCTATCTGCGGAAGTTATGAGTTTTACGGCATCAACAAGCAGTTTGGCAAAGGGCGAATCGTTGTTGGATACATTAAAAACAATTGAAGCGATGGGTGTTCAAATTTATGTGATTAGACACGGCAGTTCAGGCTCACAACAATTTTTGCAAAGAAATACCAATGGAATTATACTGAATGCAGGTGATGGGAAGCATGAACATCCTACACAAGCACTTCTTGATAATTATACGCTATTAAAACATTTTGGGACAATTCAAGGATTGAAAATTACAATTGTTGGCGATATATTTCATAGCCGAGTAGCCCGCTCAAATATTAATGTTATGCGTACTTTGGGGGCAGAAGTGAAATTTTTAGGTCCTGGCACATTATTACCAAGACGTTTAAATCCTTGGAACGTTGACCAAATCGATTCTATTGAAGAAGCAATAGAATGGTCTGATGTTATTCTTGTTTTGCGATTGCAAAAAGAAAGGATGAACTCTGGATTGTTGCCTTCAAATGATGAATTTTCTGATTTTTATGGCGTTACCTTAAAAAGAATTTCTAAAAAACCGGGTATTGTTATAATGCACCCAGGTCCTGTTAATTATGGTGTCGAACTTGATTATGCAATTAGTTCTTACCCGAATTGCTTAATTCAAACACAAGTAACTTCGGGTGTGTTTATTCGCATGGCGGTCTTGTCGCTTCTTTCTGAATATTTAAAGAATTAATAAATTGAAAAAAATCTGGACTGTTGTTGATTTAATTCAATGGGGACAAAATTATTTTTACGAAAAGAATATTGATGCTCCTCGTTTAACTATTGAATTAATGCTTTGTGAACTGCTGGGTTGTCAAAGAATTGATTTATACTTAAGGTTCGATTATCCTTTAACAGAAATACAATTAGCCAAACTGCACAATTTCGTTCAAAGAAAAGTTAAAGATGAACCTCTTCAATATATTCTAAACTATACTTTCTTTGATTCAATGAAAATTAAGACAGATAAAAGGGCTTTAATCCCTCGTCCCGAAACTGAATTGCTTGTATATGAAGCAAAAAATAAAATTGAAGAATTATCTAAAAAAGAAATAAATGTTTTGGAAGTTGGTACTGGAACAGGTTGTATTGCCATTGCATTAGCAAAGAAATTTCCTCAAATTAATTTTACAGCAACTGAGATTTCCCCTGATTCTTTATCGTTGGCAAAAGAAAATGCTGAAATTCAAAATATTTCTAACATTGATTTTATTTTAAGTGATTTTTTCGATGATAATTTTTTTTATGATAAATTTGATATAATAATTTCAAATCCACCATATATTTCATTGCAAAATTATTTAAATTTAGATAAAGAAATATTAAAATATGAACCTAAAATCGCTTTAACTGATAATGGCGATGGATTAAAATTTTATAAAAAATTTGCAGAAATTTGGAATAATGCTAAACAAGATTTGATATTAATTTTGGAAATAGACGGGCGTAACACTCCTGAATTGAAGCAACTTTTTAAAGGCAAAATAGAAATAAAACAAGATTTTGCTGGTTTAGATAGAATATTAATTGCTCGCAACAAATAAAAAATTAAATATTAGTTTCGGGTATTTGTAAAAGTTCTTTTTCTTTTATTTTAAGTTTTTGGAATGCCCAAAATAATAAAGAAGCAGATAAAATAGAAGAAGCAAAATCACTTGCGGCACCTGCATACCAAATACCCATCAAGCCATAATAAGATGGTAAAATAAATATTAAAGGCAGAAGGAATATTAATTGTCTATTTAAAGTTAGCAATAACGATAGTTTAGCATTGCTAATTGATTGAAAATAAGTAGTTGCAATAATTTCTAAGCCAACAAGTTCAATAAACAAAGTAAAAGTTCTTAAAGCAGTTGTTCCTAAATTCAATATATTAACATCATTTGGTATAAACAAAGCAATAAGGTTTCTTGCAAATAACTGAATTAATATTAAACCTATTGTTCCAACCAAAAGTGTAACGGCGACACCTATTTTTAGAGTGGAGCGAATTCGAGAGATATCATTGGCTCCATAGTTAAAACCGATGATTGGTCTTAATCCTATGCTTAATCCGATAATAGGAACAAACATAAAAGCTTCTATACTTGATGCGATAGACATAATGGCAATTGAAGATGCACCACCATAACTATAAAGCAGTCTATTCAAAATTAATGTGATGAAACTTCCTGAAACCTGAGTAATAAACGAGCCGATACCAATGGCTAAAACAGAATATACAATTTTTTTGTTTAATATAAGTTGCTTAAATTTGATATGTATAGGTGTGTGTTTTGTAAAAAAGAAGAAAAGAACCCAAAGCATACTTACAAAAGAGCCTATATTTGTAGCCATTGCGGCGCCTTTTACTCCCCAGTTGAATTTAAATATAAACAATGAATCAAGTGCAATATTGATTAATGCTCCTATAATTTGTGTCCACATCGCTGTGTTTGGGTAACCTACAGCTCGTATCATATTGTTTAAACTGAAAGAAATCATCTGGAAAAGAATACCAAACGAAACAACGTATAAAAAATCCGATGAATACGGGCGTATGCTCCCGAAACTTCCTACTAAATTTAATATATCGTTAAAAAATATATGGATACTTGCAAATATTAATAAAGCAACAATAATTCCCATTGATAAAGCATTTGAAAGGTAATGACTTGCCTCTGAAATATTCTTCTTGCCTAATTGAATTGAAATATTGCTGTTTGCTCCAATTCCAATCATAAATGCCAATCCAAATATAATAATTTGAATTGGAAATAATACGGCAACTCCTGATAATGCGTCGGCTCCGATTTTATTGCCAACAAAAATTCTATCTACTATGTTGTAAGAAAAACTTACAATCATACCAATTGTTGCTGGTAATGAAAATTCTAAAATTAATTTCGGGATTGATTTATCTTGGAATTTATTTAATTGATTCATACTAATCTTAATCTTTCAAATATATTTTGTTAAATTCTTGTAAAAAAAATAATTATAAGATATGTCCAAAGTATTTTTGATTTGAACTATGCGATTATTTTTATTTTTAATTAAATAAAGACGTTTAATAGATAATTCCATTACAAAAATTATTTTATTGTTATTGTTACTGCGTGAAAGTCCCCAAATAAATTTTATTGAGAATTAAAAAAATATAAAATGAGATTTTAAATTTTGCAATTTTTGAAGAACAAAGGAAAATAATAAAAAAAGGCTATTCCGAAAAACAGCCTCTGAATAATATTTGAAATTATATAGTTAAACTAATTATTCTCTTTTAAAAGTCTTTGAAGAATTTAGAACGATAATCTTCAATTTCAGCATTTTCTTTAATTTTTTGATACCAAACATAGAAAGCATTTTGAGCCGCAATAGCCGCTTGTTGCTTTAAGAAATTAGGAAGATTAGCTTTGATGGTATTTTCATTTGGAATTTGGCGATTTGAAACTTGTATTATGTAGTAGCCATTTTCACCACGAATAGGACCAATAATAGCACCTAAGCTTGTATTTGGATTAAACACCGTTTCGTTTACAACAACATCTTTTGGAAGTCCGGGTATACCACCATTTCCTCTAAATCCGTTGGCAACATATACATTTAAAGTAGAATCTTGTAGCTTTGCTTGTTCTAAATCTGAGAAATTACGAACTTTGTTATAAACTTGATTAGCTTGTTCTTTAAGCATATCTAATTGTTTTCTATGAATTAAGATATTTTTAATTTCATCTTTTTTATCTTCAAGTGGAGCAATTCCAGGTTTTCTTTTACCTGAAACTTGTGCAACAATGATACCGTACATTTTTAATTCAATAGGTTCAATAACTTTTCCAACTTCTAAATCAAAAGATTGATTAGTCAAATACCAAGAATTGAAAATAGGTCTTTCTTTTGTAAAGAAAGGAGTTTCAACTGCTTTTTTGTTAATTCTTTTAGCCAATGTATCAATGCTTGTACCTTCTTCAATTTGTTTAGAAATAGAATAAGCTTCACGTAAAATAGAGTTTTTAGTTGCATTTGAAATAGTTGGTTTGATAGAAATAGTGCTGTATTTAATTTCAGTGCTATTTTTATCAGTAACCTTAATTATATGGTATCCGAACTGGGATTCAACAGGACCAACAATTTCGCCAACATTAGCAGCAAAAGCGGCTTCTTCAAAAGGTTTAACCATCTGTCCTTTGCCGAAAAATCCTAAATCGCCGCCGTTAATAGCAGAACCTTTATCTTCGGAATAAGTTTTTGCTAAATCTGCGAAATTTGCACCGCTACGAGCTTTCTTTAAGATTTCTTTAGCAACGGCAAGAGCACTATCTTTATTATTATTAAATTTTATTAAAATATGGCTTGCTTTAATAACGGGATTAGTTCCTTCACGTTTTGCATCAAAACGAATGAAAGTCATACCTTCTGGTTTGTTTATAGGACCAACAATTTGTTTTTCAGAAACTTGTTCAAGATATTTTGATATTTGTGGGTCTAATTGATTAATTGGTTTAAAATCTGTAGTTTCGCCGCCATACTCGCTCATCTTAATGTCAAAAATTGAATCTTTGGCTTCTAACCCAGTTGCAGAAGATAATGCTTGTTCAATATCATAAAGATGTTTTGCCGCACGTAAAGAATCATCTTTTGAAGGTTGAATTGGGAAGCTAATATATTTAATTCTTGCTTCATTTTTTTGTGTATAATAATCTTTATGTGCATCGTAATATTTTTGTATTTCTTGGTCAGAAACTTTTACATCTTCAAATTTAATTAAATTAGTTCTTAATGCAATTAATTTCACATCAGCACTTTCGCTATCTGCTTGAATTTTATTCATCGCAAAAGTAGGAGAAATAAATGAACTGGACAAACCAACTGTTGTTTGTATAGTTTTGTAAAGTTTTGATTTGCGGATATAATCTTCTACCTCAATTAAATCTTTTCTTAACCTATTAACAGCGGCATCCTTATCTTCTTGGGACATCTTGTTAGGGTCTGAACCCAAATATTTTACATAAGATTGAGGATTAGTAATTAATTCAAGATAAACATCTTTCAAAAATCTACCTGATGAATCCACAAAAGATTTTTTCAAGAAATCAGGAGGATTATCAATTAACTCATCTCTAATTTCTTCGGCAGTAACGTTAATGCCCATTTTCTTTGCTTCTTGGTTGATTAGTATATTGTCCACCATTTGGTCCCATACTTGTTGACGGATTTTTGTTTCGTCAACTTGTGCTTCGGGATCGTTTTGTTGAGACTTCTCCTGTTCAATTTGCTGCCGCACCTTCTCTTCGTATTCTTTGTAAGAGATTGTTTCGCCATTAACTTTTCCTATTGAAGCATTTTGCAATGTTTGTCCTTTGCGGATTAAAGTGCTGATGTCTGCATCGCTTAACACCATAAATCCGACAAATACTAAGGCAAATAAACCTAATGCATAAGGTGATACTTTTCTAAATGTTTGTAATGTTCCCATTATAATAAAATGTTTAAAATCAAAAATATACGAACTACAAATTTAACAAAGTATTACCTTATAACAAAATTTATTGTGTTGTTTTTTGATTTTTTTTCTTTGTTTTCCTCCTACAAATTTTTTTTCTCATTTTTTTGGTTTAATTCCTAATTTTGTTTTAATTTAAATTTATTTTGATTTATGATATGCAAAAAATAATTTATGTCCTATTCTTGCTCGTATTTATTGCAATTATTGTTTCAAAATCATTGATTGCTCAACAACTTGTTATTAATGAAATTATGTTTAATCCTATAAATTCTGAACCTGAATGGATTGAACTTCTTAATAACACAAACTCCCCTATTCTAAATTCTCCTTTTCTTATATCTGACCCAACAAAAATATATAATTTTAAAATTGATTCTTTAGGAAAGAACTGCTACTGTATTTTAGTTAAAGATACAAATTTAATTAAACAATATCGTCAAATTCCTGACACAGTTAAATTGATTCAAGCCAAAATTCCTTCTTTAAATAACGATAAAGATAGTTTGAGGTTATTTACTGCTGATACTGTTGAAATAGATTATTTTTTTTACAAAGGAACTTGGGCTGCAAAAGGAATTTCATTAGAAAGAGCATCTCCGGATTTGCCTGCAGATAATGAAAACAACTTAAAGCAATGCAAATCTATAGATTCGGCAACTTGCGGTAAAATGAACAGTTGCTTTCAAAGTAGTCATATTGATACCATAATTGCAAATGATATTACTATTAAACCTAATCCATTTTCCCCTAACTCAACAAACGGGAAATCAAAATGCGTGATAAACATAAGTAGCGATAAAGTTATTAAAAAGTTAAATATAAAAATATATAATTTACAAGGTAATTTAATTAAAACTATATTAGATGAAACGAATTTGATGAAATCAGGTAAATTTATTTATGAATGGGATGGAACAAATGAAAATGGTTTTATTCAGCAAGTGGGAGTATATCCAATTTTAATCGAATTAGAATATGATGGGGTAAGAGCAACTTTAACAGCGAAGAAATTAATCGTGCTGGCAGGTTGAAATTTTACTTTAATATACTAAATCAAGCTTATAATAAGTTCTAAAAAAATTTTTTAATAACTAAATAAAATATTTAAGAAATAAACATTATTATTATTTTTTTTCATAAATTAGAAATAAAATTTTTGCAGGAGGACGAAATGCTAAAAAACACTAAAATTGAAGACATAATGTCTCAAAATGTATTTAATGTGGATATCACAGATAGTTTAAGTAAAGCTGATGAAATTATAAGGCGGGAAAATTTCCATCATATTCCCGTTCTCGACGGCACAAAGTATGTGGGTATGTTAACAAAGCAAAAAATTGGAGAATATACATTAAGGCACTTATATGATTTTAATGAATCTTTGGAAAATTTTATAGATACTCCAATTATTGATTTTGAAAATTTAATTGACAAGAATTTGCATCTCCTTTATCCCGAAGATAGCATTCAAAAAGCCGTAGAGCTTTTTGCTAAATATCAATATGACTGTTTGCCTGTTGTAGATTGGGATAAAAATTTGCTCGGGATTTTAAGTACAATAGATTTGCTGCTGTTTTTCAATAAAAAGATAAAAGAAGAAAAATAAAAGAACATAAGAACAAAAGAACAAAAATAAATGTATTCAAAATTATTTTCTGCATCTCTGATTGGCATTAGTGCTTATATCGTAGAAATTGAGACGCATATAGATACAGGGTTACCCTCTTTTCAGGTAGTAGGTTTGCCTGATACCACTGTTAAAGAATCTCGAGAAAGAGTTATTGCTGCGATGAAAAATTCGGGCATCCCTTTTCCAAATAAAAAAATAACAATAAATTTAGCACCTGCAAATATCAAAAAAGAAGGCAGTGGATTTGATTTCCCAATTGCAATTGGCATTTTAACGGCACTTAGTTATATCCAACAAGAGTACACGAACAAAATCCTTTTTCTTGGAGAATTGGCACTTGATGGGAGTTTAAGACCGATAACAGGAACTTTAGCAATAACACTGGAAGCAAAAAAAGAAGGATATGAGAAAATATTAGTGCCAACTGAGAATTCCAAAGAAGCGGCATTAGTGCAAGGGATACAATCTATTCCAATTAATAATTTAGATGAAGCCGTAAAATTTTTAAATAATGAATTTGCGATTGAGCCTGTGGTTTTTGATGTAGATGCTTTATTTCAAAATTCGCAGACAACTACAAATTTGGATATGAGTGATGTAAAAGGTCAAGAAAACGTGAAGCGTGCATTGGAAGTTGCCGCTGCTGGTGGACACAATATTTTAATGATTGGACCACCAGGCTCCGGTAAGACAATGCTTGCGAAACGCATAACAACAATATTGCCTCCGCTTTCATTGGAAGAAGCTTTGGAAACAACAAAAATTCATTCAATTGCGGGGATATTGCCTAATGATGAGCCATTACTTACAATGAGACCTTTCCGTTCCCCACATCATACAATTTCAGATGCTGCACTTGTCGGTGGTGGTATGATGAAAATTAAACCTGGTGAAATTTCTTTGGCTCATCACGGAATGTTATTCTTAGATGAATTACCTGAATTTGCCCGAAATGTCCTCGAAGTATTAAGGCAACCTTTGGAAGATAAAAAAATTACAATTTCTCGAACTAAACAAACTATTAGTTACCCCGCTAATTTTATGCTCGTTTGTTCAATGAATCCTTGTCCTTGTGGGCATTATGGAGACCCTTACCATAGTTGTTCATGCTCAACTACTTCAATCCAAAGATATATTGGTAAAATTTCGGGACCTCTTTTAGATAGAATTGATATTCATATAGAAGTTCCTGCTGTAAATTATCAAGAAATTTCTTCAAAACGAGTTGGGGAATCGTCCGAACAAATCAGGAATCGTATTATTAAAGCAAGGGAAATTCAGCAAGACAGATTTAAATCTTTTAAACATATTTTTAAAAATTCTGATATGAATTCAAAATTATTAAGGAAATATTGCGAACTTGATTCTTCTTCAAACGAACTTTTAAAAATTGCTATGGATAAATTAGGGCTTTCTGCACGGGCTTACGATAGAATATTAAAAGTTTCTCGAACAATTGCTGATTTGGAAGGTGTTGAAAATATAAATTCGGCTCACATAAGTGAAGCAATTCAATATCGTTCCCTTGACCGGGACTATTGGAATTTGCATTAATTGTTGCAACTATATATGTCTTTTTACAATCGAATTTTTCTCGTTCAATTAATTTTGTTATTATTTTTAGTTATTTCTTCGTATTCTTCTTTTGTTAAAGGCATAACAGACAAACGACTTTGCTTAATTAACGCAATATTAGATAATTTTGGATTGTTTTTAATTTCGTCAAGTGATATAGGTTTAATTAAATCAGAATAGTATTGCAAATCAACAGCTACCCAATTTTTATTATCGTCGCTTGTAGGGTCAGGATAATATTCTTTAACAACTTTGGTAATTCCAACAATAGATTTGTCGCTTTGACTATGGTAAAATAAAACTAAGTCGCCTTTTTTCATTGCCTTTAAATTATTCCGTGCTTGATAATTCCTAACACCAGTCCAAATGGTAGTGTTTTCATTTTTCATATCGTCCCAAGAATAAGTTTCAGGGTCGGATTTGACAAGCCAATAGTTCATACTTTGCCTTTTATAATATTGAGATTAATTCGTATCAATACTTAAATTATTGTTAATATTTAAACTTGAAAATTTTTAAAATTTCAAAGCTTTTTTAATTTTGCCATCTGCTTTTTTTAATAATTCTTTTGCAGTATTGTAATCAGTATTTTTCAAATACATTACTATTGCTGTTTTTACATTATTGTCGGCATTTACTAACAAATTGGTAGCAACGTCATAATCTACATTGCAAATTTTCATAATGGTGTTTTTAGACCGTTCAACTAATTTTGCGTTAGTTTGCTGTAAATCTACCATTACATTGCCAAAAGTTTTGCCAAGTTGAATCATAGAAGTTGTGGTAAGCATATTTAGAACAAGTTTTTGCGCAGTGCCTGATTTCATTCTTGTAGAGCCAGCAATAACTTCTGCACCGACATAAGGGCAAATAAAAACATCTGCTTTAATGCCTTTTTTTAATACTTCTTCACGTTTTGAAGTAGAAACCATAATAGTAGAACAGCCGATTGATTTTGCAAAATTAATAGCAGAAATAACAAAAGGTGTTCTTCCCGATGCCGCAATTCCGCAGACAACATCACTTTGTTTCAAATTAATTTTAGTTAAATCAGATATGGCACTATCTTGGTTGTCTTCCGCACCTTCTTGTGCAATAAACATAGCTTTTTCCCCGCCAGCAATAATTCCTTGTACCATCTTCGGGTCTGTTCCAAAAGTCGGAGGACATTCTGCGGCATCAATTACTCCTAATCTACCGCTTGTGCCTGCACCGACATATATTAGTCTTCCGTTCTTTTTAAAACTTTCTACAATTAATTCTACGGCTTGAGCAATAAAAGGTATTTCTTTTTCTATTGCAAATGGGACTGTTTTGTCTTCCTCGTTTATTAGTTTGAGTGCATCAACAATTGATAATTCATCAATTTGCTGTGTCCTCTCGTTTACTTGTTCAGTGGGCAAGGATATTATTTCTTGGAAAAAATCATTCACTTTATTCTTTCTTATTCTATATGGTTAAGATTATAATTATTCATTCAATTAGCAATATAGAGCAAATTTTGTTCCAAATTCTGTATTAATTCTGTATAAAAGTTTTTAACATTTGATAAAGTTTTGACACAGGCAATCCTACAATATTATAATAACAACCTGAAATATTTGAAACAAATACTGCTCCAAAGTCGTCTTGAATGCCATAAGCACCTGCTTTATCGAGCGGAGAGCCTGTTTTGATGTAAGCATCAATTTCTTTTTCGTCAAGTTCTCTAAATGTTACTTCTGTAACGGCGTAATCTGTGATTTGCTTTGCTTCTACTAAGTTAAAAAGAGTTATTCCTGTAAAAACTTTATGTGTATTATTGCTTAACTTTTGCAACATCATTTTTGCTTCTTTGGCATCTCTTGGTTTGGATAAAATTTCATTATTGAGCCAGACGATGGTGTCGGCGGCAATAATAATTGCATCTTTATGCTTTTCTCCAATTGCCTTTGCTTTTAAGCGGGATAATTCTTTCACTAATTCATCAGGATTTTGTATGGACAAATATTCTTCATCAATATTTGAGGGAATAATATCAAATTTTAACCCAATCAGTTCAAGCAAAAATTTCCTTCTTGGCGATTGAGAAGCTAAAATTATTTGTTTGTTTATTTTTAACAATTGGTCTATGTTTTCCATTAATTATACCAAAAGAAAAATTAAGTCATTATAATTTAAACAAGAATATAACTAAATATGTTAATTTCGTTTTTTACAAAATTAATGTTTTGCAAAATTATGAATAAATTACGACTTGCAGTTTTTGCATCGCACGAAGGTTCTAATATGCAATCAATTATAGATGCCTCAAAACAAGATAAATTACAGGCAGAAGTAGTATGCGTTATTTCTAATAACTCCTCTTCGGGAGCATTAAAAAGAGCAGAAAAAGAAGGGATTGCGTTTTATCACGTTAGTGCAAAAACACACCCCATTGAAAAGGATTTTTCCGATAAAATTCTTGAAATTTTAAATTTGCATAAAGTATATTTAATAATTTTAGCTGGTTATATGAAAAAAATTCCTGTTGATATTTTAAGGGCTTATCACAATAAAATATTAAACATTCACCCGGCTCTTCTTCCGAAATTTGGAGGGAAAGATATGTATGGTATGAATGTGCATAAAGCCGTTATTGCAAGTGGAGAAAAAAAATCTGGGGCAACGGTGCATATTGTTGATGAAAACTATGACCAAGGAAAAATTTTAAATCAAATAGAAGTTGCTGTCTTATCCGACGATACACCTGAAACCCTTGCTCAAAGAGTCTTAAAAGTGGAACATAAAATTTATGTGGAAACTATACAAAAAATTATAGACGGAAGTATTTTATTGCAGTAAAATTTTCGTTGTTTTTAGGTAAATTGTTTTATGAAAAAAAGTTTACAAATATTTTATATTTTTATTTCATTTTCTTTCTTTTTTGTTGCTTGTGAAAGTAATAAAAACAAAGAACCTGAAAAATTAGGCTCACAAATTATTGAGTTGCATACAATAGACACAACAAAATTGAAAGACGCAAAAGAATTGACCGGACAATTTCCATTTAAAATTACGTCTAATTTTTCTATTGCATATTTTTCAAGTTCAAAAAAGGAAATTTATTTAAAACTTGATGCTCAAAAGAACAGTTACTTTTATACAAAATGTGAGATTGATACAGCATTTGAAGCAGATTTATTAAATTTATATAAAAAGCAGATAATTTATAGAGGTTCTTTTTCTTTACCGGGGAACCCTGTAATCAAATTGACTTTTATTGCAATAAACGTTTATTACCCAAAAGATGGAACATATCGCAATTTATTTAACGATTATGTTTTGGTAGAAAAAAGTCAAGATTTGCATTTTGAAGTTGCAGATGATTTTATTGAAGATGAATACGGTGCATTAATTTGTAGTTATAAAGAAGGTTCGGGTGATTATTTAGATTTTAAGATTTATGGTTTAAATAAAGACAAATTTTCAGAAATATATGAACCGTATTCTCCTTTGGAAAATGGATACATAAGAGCGGATAGTGGTAAAATCTTTATTATTTCTAACCTTACAGCAAATAAATTGTCTTGGGTTAATGACAGCATGCAAGTAGAAAAATTAAAAGAAACACCTTTAATTGATTTTAATGAAGGGGATAAAGTTTTAAAGATTGAATTTCAAAATGATAAAATTAGTACTCCTAAATTAATCATTATTTCCCAGAATGCGGTTTTACATTTGCTCCAGAAGGGAGAAAATTCTGAATATCAAATTAATTATGACAATGATTTTTGGGACAGGAACTTTAATCAGTTAATTCCTAAGAAAAAAGGTATAACTTCTATTACAATAGAAAATACGTTCCACGAAATTGAAAGACGAATAAAAATATTAATTATATAACAAAAATTAAACAAAAATTATGGCATTTACTTTCTTTTTTAGAGACAGACATACACTAAACCATTTAGTGAATTTTTTAAAACAGAATCTTAAAACACAAGATAAAATACGCATCTGGGACGCCGGTTGTGCTATGGGGCAAGAACCTTACACTTTATCCATCCTTTTTGCGGAAGCATTAAATAGCGATGAATTTAAAAGGATTAAAATTGAGGCAACCGATATTGACGAACAAGGAAATTATGGTGAAGTTATACGAAAAGGAATTTATCCACTTGACCAATTGTCTCGTTTGCCTGATGGGATTTTAGAAAAATACTTTGTTAAATACGACGAAGCAAATAATTATAAATTAATTACTAAAATATTAGATTCTCTTGAATACCAACGGCATAATTTGTTGGAATATCAAGCGATTGGGCAAAATTTTGATGCTGTTGTTTGTAAAAATGTTTTGCTACATTTTCAATTTCCCGATCAAGTTAAAGTAATAAATATGTTCTTTGACAGCTTAAAAGTAGGTGGGTATTTAATTACTGAACAAACACAAGCCTTGCCAGCTGAACTTTTGCACCGATACGAAAAAATAATTACAGATGCAAATATTTTTAGAAAAATTCAATAGTTATTTGTTCCAATATTTTTTTAATAAATTTTTTAATAAATAAAATACTTATGTTAATTGGAGAAATAGCCGCACTTGCAACGGCGACATTTTGGGCGTTTTCATCTTTGTTCTTTACTTTTGCAGTAAAAAAAGTAGGTGTAATACAGGTAAATGTTGATAGGCTCTTTTTTGCCGCATTATATATATTTTCAACAATAGTTGTGTTTGGGATAAAGCCTGATATTGACTTAACTCAAATCTTTTATTTGATTCTAAGTTCTATTGCGGGATTAGTTCTGGGGGACACTTTTTTATTTAAAGCATTTTCTGAAATTGGTCCTAGAATATCATTGTTAATAATGACTTTTGCTCCACCTTTTTCGGCAATATTTGCATATTTTTTCTTAGGGGAAGCATTAGGCGCTTTTGCGATAGCAGGTATTTTAGTTACAACTTTTGGAGTGGCACTCGTTGTTCTTGAAAAAGTAGAAGGAACAAATAAATTTAAAATAAAAAATAAGTTAGGTCTCTTTTGGGCGACACTTGGAATGTTAGGGCAAGCCTCTGGACTGATATTAGCTAAATATGCATTAATGGAACATCCTTTAAATGCTTTTCTTGCAAGTTTTACAAGAACTTTCTCAGCTTGGTTGATGCTTTTGCCTATTGGGTTTATTACACGGAGATACCAATTTGGATATAAAGTTTATTTTAAGCATCCTCGTTCAATATTAGGTCCTACAATTGGTGCTATATTAGGACCTTATCTTGGAATCACTTTAAGCTTAATTGCAATTAATTATGCAAAAGTAGGGATTGCCTCTACTTTGATGTCTATAACTCCAATTTTAATGTTGCCTATTTCTCATTTTTATTTTAAAGAAAAACTGCCTTGGCAATCTTATGCCGGTTCGGTTATTGCTATTATTGGAATTGCCATTTTATTTCTTAAATGAGAATAATATTTTATCTATCGTTACTAATTAACATAGAATATCTTTTTAATTAAGTAAACTTTATATATTATATTAATAAACCCTCTGAAGATTTCAAATCTTTCGTAGATATTGCTTTTTACGTCTTCCAGTTAATCAAAATGATAAACTGAAAGAAATATAACTAGCTTTACTTGTTCGTTGGCAAATAAAAAACAATAGAAAAGTTCAATATATTTGCACCTAATATTTCAAAAATTTATAATTTAAAACATTCCCTTGAAATTTTAATACTAAAAGGAACAGAGAATTTTTAAGGTTATTTGTCGGGATATTGAAATTAGCTTTTATAGTATTATTACCAATTATTTCAGAAGAAACAATTTGGCTACCTTCCATTTCCGCCTGACCATAATAATTATAAATTGAATACTGGATTGGGAAGTTTGGCGATTTGTTTAAGTTAAAAACTAACGAAACATCAATATTCTCAGTATTTATATTGTAATTTAAGTGAGAATTGATTAAATAACCGCCATTTAGTATATCTATGGTTTTACCTGCAAGTTTTACATCGCATTTAGAGGGTGCATTATAATAGTTTGGCGAACCAATTCCTGAAAGAGGGATAAGAAGACTATCGCAATTATTAGGGATAAGAAGTGTATCTACGATATTTCCTAATTTTGTTGGAGTGAAGCAAACTGCAATAGTTTTAGTTTCGTGTGGCAGTAATATCAATGGTAATTGGCTTTGAGGTATTGAAAAGTCAATATTATATTTGAGAAATACTTTCTCAAGGTTTTGAGGCAAATCAGAAATATTAGTAATAGAAATTTGTTTACAATTTGTTGTAGCATAAGTAACAGAATCGAAACCTAATGATTTATTATCCTCAAAAGCAAGTGTAAAATAATCCTGACAAGGATTTGCTAATTTTTTCACTTCTTCATCAGATAATGCTTTATTGAAAATTTTGACTTCGTCTATATCGCCGGTAAAACGGGCAGATTGCCGTTCAAACCCGTTATACGTCCACCAGTGTGAACCTAAAGCAGATAAATTCCTGCTAACTTGTAATGTTTGTTGTAATGAATCGATTAAAACTCCATCAATATATGCTTTGGTTTTACCACTTTTATTGTATGTCATTACATAATTTACCCAGCGATTTGAATCTCTTTGTAAATCAAAGAATTGTTGCATAACTTGGTCAAATTCATTCCCTCCAGCAGTAAAGAAAATACGTAGTTTATAATCATACAGATATTGATTAATATGATTCATAATTCCCAGCCACCACTCTGTATGATAACCAGCATAATAATACGCTTCTCCACCTGTTGTTATTCCTTGGAATCTAACCCATAAACTAATAGTAAGTTCATTATATTTTGAATAATCGATAAGAGGTAATTCAACATAAGAGCCGATTAAACTAATAGACTGTCCCTTGTTAATGTAATCTCCTTTACCAATAAGATGTATGGCTTTGCCTGATATTCCAGGGACATAAGTAGGTTCATTGATAGGATTTCCATCATAATGATTGCCGGAATAATCCAAGCAGTTTTCATCATCAAAAGGATAATAAACTATTAAAGAATCCCCTGCTGAATACAGATTAAAGGTAAAAATGAAAAAGAAAATGATGTAAATATAAATTTTCATTTTGTTCACACTCTTTTGCTATTTTATATTAAGACAAAATTATTAAGCAAAAATTACATATTATCTAATATTTTTTTTTAATTTGCTTTTTTTTTAATTTTTAAGATAATATGATTAAACCAAAAAGATTAAACCAAAAAGACTTTAAATTTGTTCAACAATCTTTAATTGATTTTTACAATGAAAGGCCAGATGAATACGGATTAATGGAACGACCTCAAAAAGTTTATGAAGAATATGCTAATTTTATTAATACTATCGTAGACAATAATTCTAAAATTTTAGATATTGGTTCCGGTTCTTGGCGTATTCCAGATGAAATCGCTAAATATGGTTATTCTGAAGTAATTGGTTTAGATTATTTTTCACCTGAAAAATTACAAGAATTTTCAAAGGAAATAAAGAATACAAATGCAAAATTAGTTGCTTATATTGATGATAAAATTCCTTTTACTGATAATTCATTTGATGCAATTAGTTCTTTGTGTGTAATTGAACATATTGTCTATGTAGAAGAGTTCTTCAATGAAATGGATAGGGTATTAAAACCAAATGGTTTCGTAATAATAAGTTGCCCAAATTGGTCGAGTCCGCTTCCTATGATTACAGGGTTGTACCATACCCTTCTTAAAAAAAATAGATTTTGGCAAATAGACAATCCTTTTGAAGCAATTATTGGTCTTTTTAGAAGTCTTTTTTGGTATATAGAAAATCTTTTTATTAAAAATCCCAGATTTATTATGATTTATCCTAAAATGGTAGGTCAAAAAATTAATTTTGAAAGAAGTGATGATGATGCGGTTCATTTATGTCAACCCCTTTCAATAAAAAAATACTTTAAACAAAAAGGGTACAAAGTAATTCATTATAATAGAGGATTTGGTTCAACTAAATTTACTTATCTGTTTAATTGGCTATTTCCTTCTTTTGCTTCTACAAATGTACTTGTTTTTCAAAAGAAATAGTAATTTTTTTATTTTAATTTGTTATAAATTTCCATAATTAAATCGTATTTTTTAGACCAAGAATAATTTTTAACAACAAATTCTCTTGCATTTTTCCCTAATTGCTTTGCTAATTGAGGCTCTTCCAAAATTTTAAAAACTTTTTCAGCAAGAGAGTTTGGATTATTTTCTTCCATAACTAATGAATTGTTTTCGTCAAGGCAAACATCAGCAAGCTGTCCAATATTTGTAGTAACGATAGGTTTTCCCATAGCCATATACTCAAAAGTTTTTATAGGGCTATTAAAAAAAGTTGTATTATGTGTTGATTTGAATGGACTTGCAAGGATATCGCAAGCGGCTAAATATTGAGGGACTTCATTAAAAGGAACTAATCCCGTTACAATAATTTTGTCTTTTAGGTTATTTTTTTCTACAAATTCATCAACATATTTTCTATATTCTCCATCCCCAATTAGTAAAAATTTAGCATTTTTTATTTTGTTGTTAATAATTTTAGATGCTTGAATTAAATTATCAATTCCGTGATATAAATTAAAGACTCCGGAATAGCCTATTACTATAGAATCATCTAATCCATATTTTTTACGAATTATCGAACCATCAATGTTCGGATTAAATAAGTCAGTATCTGCGCCATTTGTTGAAACGTAAATTTTATCTTTGTCCACATTGTAAAAATCGATTAATTGTTCCTTTAATACATCGGAAATAACAATAATCACATCTGCGGCTTTTACTTCAATTTGTTCACACCATTTTAAATAATTGCCTAAATATAATTTGCCCCAATTCTTTTTAACCCAGTATTCAACTGAATCGACGTGTAAAATTATTGGAATTCCTGTTTCTTTTTTGACCTTATAACCACCGAAGTGAAAATCGTGGTGATGCAAATAAATGAAATCAATATTTTCTTTATATATTAACTCTTTAATTTGCTTTGATGATTTATAATTATACGTCAAATTATGTACTTCTGGCAAGTTGCGAAATATTTTGCTATATTCAATTAAATGTTGTTGAACTCCATTTGGCAACCTCATCGGTCCGCCTGATGCAAAATGTACTTTGTGCGATTTTTTTACAAATTCATTTGTTATAGAATAATATAATGTGCCAACGCCTCCTTCGGTCAAAGCCCCGTAAAATCCTGTTCGCCAAAATAGTGGTGTTATGTTTTGTAAACTTCCCATTTGTGTATTCTTATAATTGGAAAAAAAATGATAACGACTATTGCACTATAAATCATTTCAAAAATAAATAAAGGGATTGAAATAAAGAGAAATTTAAAAAGATTAAAGATTTCTTTATCTCCTTTTTCATCAATTATGGCGCCTTTCCAATAAAAACTTAAAAATAAATATAATTTAATGAAGAATTGAAATCGCTGAAAGTTCAAATCAATTGTGCCGAAATAAACATTTTCGTATTTTTTTCTCTTAATTAAATTTAACATAAATTTTGGCTTTGAGAGTTCCTTTTCATCAATTTTTATTATTTCAAAATTTGATTTATCTAAATTGTTCGCCAAAATCATTTGTTCTGCATTGCCGACCAAATTAATTAATAGATTCATTTTTACCTCAGCGATAATACACGTTCATATTCCATTTTCATTAATTTTTCCTCCTCTGGTGTAAGTTCTTTGTTCCTGCGTTTCATCACAATTCGAGCAGTTTCAATCGCTTTATCTACTTTGTAAATTGGCGAGTTTTTGCCACCGCCCCAAGAAAAGGACGGAATAAAATTAGGCAAGAACCATTCTCTGACCAATATTCCACAAATACCAACAACAGAACCTGTTGTAAACATTGTGTTAATACCACTTTTTGTATGATCCCCACAAAGCAAGCCCAAAAATGTCTTTTTTGTATCGATTTCCTTATTTTCAATTCTAATTTTAATATTTGAATAAGTATTTTTTAAATCGCTTGTATTAGTATCAGCACCTAAATTTACCCACTCGCCTAAAAAAGAATGTCCCAAAAACCCTTCGTGTTGTTTATTGGAATAGCCCTGTACAATTGATTCTTCAACTTCGCCGCCAATTTTACACCACTCGCCAAAAGAATTGTTATGGTAAATTTTTGCTCCAATTTTAATAATTGTATTTTTACCAATATAAGTAGGTCCAAGAATAGTTGCTTGTGGCATTATTGTTACTTCATCATCAATAATAATTGGTCCATCGGTTGCATCAAGAACAGCATTTGGCATGATTGTTACATCTTGTCCTACAAACACATTGTCTGGATTTAATATGCTAAAAAAACTATTGCTCTGAATTTTATTATAGTCAGAAAAATACTTTGCATCTTCAATCAAAGACTCTCTGTTTAAATAAATTGCATCAAACAGATAGTTTAATTTTTTTATTTGCGAAAATTCTATTTTGGGAAACTTTGAAAATAAATTTACGTTTAAATCTGCCAGGAGCTCTTTTCTTGTAAATTCATCGCTTTTTGAAGCATCTTTCTCTGTTAAATAAATGCCGCAAGGTTCATTATCAAAGGTAAAGATAAAGGAATTATTAATATTCTCGGCAATTGTTTTATTGATTTGAGTAAAAAAATAATTGTTTGGGAACACAGATGAATTAATTGCTAAAAGATTTCCTTTGATAAAGTTTTTCCTAATTTCATTGTTACGCTTCAAAAAAGATTGAGTTTGTGCACTATTCCCAAAATACAGCAAATTTGAATTCGGGAATTCTAATTTAAATCTCTCAAATAATTTCAATGCGCCTATCCGCATTTCCCAAATCGGATGTAAAATAGAAAAGGGATAATAATCATCTCTATTTTTCGGCTCAAATAATAATATATTCTGTATCATAAAATTAAAAGTTTGTAAATCAAGTAATTACAAAAATACTTAAATAAATTAACATATATTATATTCTTATATTTGATATAGAATGTTCAGTCTAATAATTATTTTTTGCTTTAATTTTCTGTTATTATACCAAAAATCATTCGTTCACTTTTGATTATTTAAAAATCATATTCACAACTACTTTATTTTTAAGCATATTAGAATATATATAAAAAAAACAAGAATATTTTGTTAATTGGATTATTTTTTATATTTTTGTGTTTTAAAAATGTAGTAGTAAAGATTATAAGTTGTAGTAATCTTATTACAATATTTATGATTTGCAATAAGTAAAATAAAAGTAAATTTGTAGTAATTTTTGTGGAGTTTTATATGAAAAAAGTTCTTTTACTTTTTCTTTTTTTGCTTGCAATTACAAGCGTATGGGCGTCGCCAACAGTAGTTACGTCGCCCAAAACAAATTCTCAATTCTTTATTGAGAATAAAGGACAATGGAATAAAGACGCATTATACCTTGCGAGGTTAAATGGTCTTAACTACTGGATTACAAAAACTGGTGTTGTATCTGATTATATTAGAATTGAAGATACGGCAAATTACGAAGACCCTCGTACTATCGAAGACCCTGATTTACCGCAAAAACGTAAAATCTATGGGCACGTGATTAAAACTACATTGGTTGATTTAAACACTAATTTTGCTGTTCGCCCTGATGGAATCAAGGAAGGATATTTCAATTACATTATTGACAATGACCCTTCAAAATGGCAAACTTACGTTCACCTTTATAGTTCTGTTAAATTGGAAAATGTTTACAATGGTATTGATGTAGTATATTTTTATACTCCTGAAAATCAAATACGTTATGATTATTATGTCGCTCCTAATGCTGACCTAAGTCAAATTAAAATGAAATTTGAAGGACAAGATGGATTAGAATTAGCTCCAAATGGCGATTTAATATTCAAAACAAGTTTGGGCGATATTGCTCACGGTAAGCTTTATGCATATCAAGAAGTAAATGGCACCCAACAACAAATTTCTTGCAACTTCAAAATAATCGATAATAATGTCGTAACTTTCCAAGTTTCAAATTATGACAAGAATTTACCAATTATTATTGACCCTACTGTCAATTATGTTACCTACTTCGGTGGATCAAGTACTGATTACAGTTATACAACAGGTATAGACCCAAGTGGAAATGCAATAATTGCTGGATATACTTATTCAGCTAATTTACCAGTAACTACAGGTGCATATCAAACCTCAATACCATATTCATACTGTGGTTATGTTACTAAAATGAATGCAAATGGAAATGGTTTAGTTTTTTGCACTTATCTTGGAGCATCCGGAGGGTATAATTACATTTATGGATGTGGTAGCGATCAATATGGAAATACTTATGTTTCTGGTTATACAGGTGCGTCGAACTTCCCTGTTACATCAGGTGCTTTCCAAACAACAATGAGTCTTTCACCTGATATTTTTGTTACAAAATTAAATACCACAGGAACAGGATTGATTTATTCAACTTTTTTGGGTGGAAATAATTCTGATTATGTTTATGGTATGTATGTAGATAAAGATGGTTATGCTTATATGACGGGTTATACATACTCCACAAATTTCCCAGTAAGTTCAGGTGCATATAAAACTTCACCACCTTATTCTGGTTCAGCAAATGTTTTTGTAACTAAATTAAACCCAACAGGCACAGCACTTGCAATGTCGTCATATTTAGGTGGAACTTCGAGTTACAGTTATGGCTATGGTATTTCTGCAGACCCAGATGGTAATCCTTATGTTACCGGCTATACATACGCAACAAACTTCCCAACCACATCTGGTGCATATAAAACAACAACAACTTATACACCGGCTAATTTTGTAACAAAATTTAACGCAAGTGGCACAAGTTTGTCGTATTCAACTTTTATCCCAGCAAGTAACTCTACTTACGCTTATGGAATTTGCGTTAACTCAAATGGCGAAGCCGCTATTACAGGATATACTTATGCAACTGATTTTCCGGTTACTGCTGGAGCTTTACAAACTACAATTAGCACAACTCCAGACGCTTTTGTTTTGAAATTAAATTCTACTGGGTCAGGACTTGTTTTTTCAACTTATTTAGGAGGGAATTCTACTGATTATGGACGAGGTATAGCAACAGATGCAACTGGTAATATTTATGTAGCAGGTTACGATTACTCAACGAATTTCCCTGGTATTACTGCTGATGGATATCAAAAAGTTTTAAGCACTACGCCAGATGCATTTTTAACAGCTTTTTCTCCAACTGGAACTTTATTATATGGGACATTCATTGGCGGTAACAACTCTGATTTAGCATATTATTTTGGATGTGTTGCAACAAATTCGTTGAACCAAGTAGCAGTTGGTGGCTATACATATTCAACCAATTTACCAGTTACAGCAGGAGCTTACCAAACTACCGCTTCGACAACACCAGATGCTTGGGTTGCTAAATTCC
>Ga0123519_10001700_pt1 | contig 37555 bp, 33 predicted proteins | sample YelNatPaOPRAMG02_FD_87396 | JGI IMG/M metagenome (GOLD analysis project Ga0123519, IMG submission 87396) | Hot spring microbial communities from Yellowstone National Park - Yellowstone National Park OP-RAMG-02 (version 2) | ecosystem: Environmental > Aquatic > Thermal springs > Hot (42-90C) ...
TTGTTAGAAAGCATTTTTGGAGATAAATTTTCAGAAGACATAATTAAAATAAGTTTAAGTTAAAGTTAATGAAGGAAATTATAAAACTTGTCTATAACGAAAGTAAAGTATTATAAGTAATACGATAAAAGTGAATTATATATTTACAGATACCCTTGTTTTTCCAGTTGTTCTTTTAATTCCGCTGGTAATGTCATTGTGTTTTCTGATGTAGGTGTTTCCTTTTTGTGAGAAGTACTCTCAATTGATTCCATTAATTCAGAAACAATTTCAGGATGTCTTTCATATACATTGGTTAATTCCTTAGGGTCTTCCGTAAGATTGTATAATTCAATTTTATTTGTATTTCTGTCCAATATAAGTTTCCAAGGATATTTCATAATTCCCTTTAGGTTTAATCCCATATCTTTCCATGGACCCCATGTAACCATTTCAATCCTTGTGCTTTTATCTTTTTCTTCTAATAGATTGTAACCTTCGAACTGTGAAGGTGGAGGCAAATCAACCAGAGAAACAACTGTTTTCGCAAAACCAGCGATAGAAATAGGTGTATCTATTTTTTTAGGTTTTATTCCTCTCCCATGAATAATTACAGGCACACGAATTTGTTCTTCATAAAGAGAAGTTCCATGTCCAGCCCCCTTATGTTCCCAAAATTCTTCACCATGGTCTGCAAGAATGAAAAAGATTGTATTAGGATATTTTTTCTTTATGATAGTTACCAATTTCTCCACTTCTGCATCAGTAAATCGTATTTCTGCATGATACCTTCTTCGGAGTTCCTTTTTTTCCTGTTCTGTAAAATCATGAGATGGAGGTTCCGAGCGTTTTCCAAGGTTGTAATATACAAGTTCCATTAGGTAATTAATAATTACATTGGGTGCTATATATGTCTCATCAACAACGGCACCATCTGAATTCTTTAGTAAATTTAAATATTGAGACGGTGGATTATAAGGTAGGTGGGGGTCCATAAAATGGCTATAAAGAAAAAAAGGACGCTTTGTTTTATTAATAAATTGAATCGATTTCTCCGTTACAACCGAAGCCGGTGCATCATTTTGGAAAATAAAATGGTCCTCACGAAATCCCTGTGCAAAACCCAATAATGGAGCCAGGTTAGCGTTGCTTTGAACTGCGTATGTCTCATATCCCTGTTGGGATAAATATTCCGGAAGGGTAGTAAAGGTATCGTTCAAAACATCACTTACAGGTGCATTGGGGTCCTCATTTCTAACACTATATCGAACGCCATGTTTTTCCGTAGGTAAACCCGTTAACAAAGTTGCCATTGTAGGCTTTGTCCAACTGCAAGGTGTTACCGCACAAGAAAAATATATAGATTGTTGGGCAAGTTTAGATAGGAAAGGTGTAATGGGGTTAGGTTCTACATCAGGATTAATACAATCTGCCCTTAATGTATCTATAAGTATAAATACAATATTAGGCTTTGAAACATAATTTTTTTGAAAGTAGTATCCAAAGAGGATAATTACACTACCTATTGCAATGATAAATATTATTAAAAAAATTTGTCTAAAAGACATAACAAAACGGATTAAGTTTCTGTTTCAATTTCAAGGTCATAAACGAATGTTTGTTCTCCCTGTAGAGGGCATTGCACCAACCATCTGCCTTCGGGGGACATTATTCCGGAAGGACAATTGATTACACCATGTTCAGATGCAGAATTTACAGTTACTATGTAGCATTTACTTTCCCTAGCCCTTAGTCGTAAATTAATATCATAATAAGGAAGGTAAGTCTGGTCTATGCCTGTGTTTATAAGATGAAAAATAATCTGTGCCCCGCGTTTTCCCAACTGATACGATAACCTTGGGTCCGGGTATGGACCAAAACCAGGTGCCACCCATAAATCATTTCCCAACAAACATCCAAAATTTATTCCCTTATACTTAAATAATCGTAATTCTTCACCAGGACGACACCATTTACGGTCCTCTTCTGTTGGAACCAGTTTTTCCTGTGTTCCTAAAAGTTTCCCTTCATCTGTATAAATTCTCGCTTGAATGTATGTATTCCCATCCATTCGCACACCCGTTCCTATAATGCTTGAAACATAAGATTTTTTGCATGCTGAAGCGATTTGTTTCCATGCCTCTGTAGTTCGGGTATCACTAAAATTGTTGTTATATCCTGTTAAACTCATTTCAGGAAAGATGATAATATCACAATCTCCCTTCTGTATATGCTCAAGTATTTTAGGAAGGTTTTCTTTCTTTGTATTTGCCACTTTCATTTGAACGCCTTTAATTCTTAATACAGTCATAGGATACTCCTTATTATTTAAATTCCATAAATATATTATCTCAAAGATAATGAAATGATTTAAATTTATAAAATTTATCTTCATATACAAAATAACATTATTCTTATTTAGAATATGCCGTTTTATAAAATTTTGTCAGTGTTTTTCTAAATTCCCAAAAAAATATTTTTTGAAAAAAAGTTTGTATAATTTATATAAAAAAATTGATATACATGACTATTTTTTTATATTATATAATGTTAGAGATTTTGTAAAGGTTGGTATATGAGTAAATTTGCATAAAGACTATTTAGAAGAATATATTTTTTACTAAAGTGATAAGAATAATTATAACAGGAAGGCTGTAGACAATTAGGATATAAAATTGCTTATTAATCAACCCGAAAATAATGACCCATTAGAAGCCATAGAAAAGGAGATTATTGAGTGGGGAAGATATTATGGAGAAATTTATCTCCGTTTTTCCCAGGTAATAGACCGTCTAAAGGATAAACTTCCCCGGTTAAGAATGCTTCTGAGAAATCGCAAGAATTTAAATACATATTTTCAAAGGGTTCAAGAGACTTTATCGAAAACAACCACGCGAGAAGAACAATTTTTGTTACAGAGAAAAGTTCTAAACCAGGTTCGTGAGATGCGTTCGGCATTAGCCCATTGTTATACCGCTATAATTGCTTTTGAAGATGCTTTTGACCGAACAGTAGCGATGATAGAAAGATTTCCTGAGGATATTGTCTCTTTGACAACTGTTTCCCCGCAATCAACTGAGAAAATGGTTTCTGAAGAAGAATTATTACAAGAATTGCAAAAGGTTCATGGTTTGATTTCGGGTATTGATGCTGTTCAACGGGGTGTCGAATATTCAGGAGATTTAAAGAAAAAAGAAGAAGATAATTGGGAAAAATTAAGAATTGGGGATATCTTGCTAAAAGAAGGGATAATTACGGAGGAACAATTGAACAAAGCTCTTATATATCAAAAACAAAGTAGTTATAAAGAACATCTGGGAACGGTTTTAGTTCGATTAGGTTTTGTGGATGATACAACAATTGCAAAAGTCCTCGCAAAACAGAGTGGCTATCCTTTTATAGAGGATTTAAGAAAAGAGATTGTACATCCCATAGCCTTAAGAGTTATCCCGGAAAGAATGGCAAGACAACATGAATGTATGCCCATACAAATACGAGGAAATACTCTTCGAGTGGCAATAGCCAATCCCTATAATTTATTAGCATTTGAAGATTTAAAATTGGCTTCGAATTGCACTCTGGATATTATAATAGCCCCACGAAATCAGATTATTTCTATGATACAAAGATATTATGCTTCGTAGTAAAAAACAATTTATCTCAAAATGATTTTTTAATCACGATGTATATGGCTTTCTAATATCAGACGATTACGAGCACTCAGAATACGATAATCTTCTATATGAAAATCAGAAACTGATTCGATAAGAATCTCTTTCTGGAATTCCTTCTGCAAACTTTCAAGAAGAGGTTCATTTTCTTCTCGTAATCTTTTCGCAATATCAGGGTGGGTTTGAAGTATAAACTTTTTTTCTTTGTTGACCACAAACATACTTTTTAATTTGCGAAGTATATCTAATAAAACCGTCGTGATAGATTTTATATGTCCCCGTCCATAGCAATAAGGACAGGGTTGAGATAATGTTTTGATTACATTTTGTTTTAACCGCTGTCGCGTCATTTCTATCATACCAAGTTCACTGATTTCAGATACAGTGATTCGTGCACGGTCATTTTTTAGTAAATTAATAAAATGATTTAAAAGCTTTTTGCGGTTCTGTTCTAATGCCATATCAATAAAGTCAATTACTATAATTCCATTCAAGTCCCGAAGCCGTACCTGCCTGGCGATTTCTTCCGCTGCTTCAAGATTTGTTTGAAGAATTGTCTCCTCTAATTCCTTTTTCCCTGTAAAACTTCCCGTATTCACATCAATGGCGACCAAGGCTTCTGTTAAATCAATTGTAATATACCCGCCTGATTTGAGTTGCACATTCCGTTGGAGAATTTTATCAATTTCCCGTTCAATATTCATTTTTTCAAATATAGGGTTTTTTAATTTATAAAGTCGCACCCTTTTTTTAAGTGCAGGTTCGAGTATATCGAGAAAATTAATGATTTTTTCATACTGGGAAGAATTGTCTATAGTCAATCGTTGAATTTCTTTTGTAAATCGGTCCCGAACAATTCGCAATATGGGATTTAAATCCTCCCGTACAAGCCCAGTTCCTTTCAATGTATGATACTTTTCATTAACTTCTTCCCATACGCGTAGCAAATACATAACATCATTTTCTAAATCCTCGCGAGGTTTATTTTCTGCGGCTGTTCTAAAAACAATACCCATTCCCTTGGGTTTAATTTGATTCATAATTTTCCGTAATCGCTCCCGCTCCTTTTCCGATTCGATTTTCCTCGAAATACCGGTAGCATTAATAGTAGGGAATAAGACTACATATCTTCCGGGAATCGTTATAAATGTAGTAAGTCGAGCTCCTTTATTCCCTATTTGGTCCTTAACCACCTGGACCATAAGATTTTGATTTGTATGGAGTATATTTTGAATTCGTGGCGGACCTGTTACCGTTTTCCGATGAAGAGGACGCGGAACCATTCCTTCATCAAGAATAATATCTTCAAAATCTGTAGATATATCCGAAACATATAAGAAACCATTTTTCTTTATGCCTATATCTATAAATGCTGCCTGAATACCAGGGATAATAGAGTCTACTCTCCCTTTGTAAATATTCCCAACAATAGACGGAGCTTCAGCCCGTTCTATCATCAATTCGGTTAATTTTTGATTTTCTAATAAGGCAATGCGAGTTTCCAATGGTTCTACATTTATTACTAATTCTTTCATAACATTTTATCCTGCAAATAAATAAGATTTTTCCCGAGGAACACTATATATTAAACCTATACCCGTTATACAAGTAAGATAAAAAGAACGACCCCAACTTAGAAAAGGCAAAGGCAACCCAGTTACAGGAAGTATTCCCATAGTAATAGCAATATTTATAAAAATATGAAACAAGAATATTATAGTAATCCCTGTAATCAATAATTTTCCTTTCAGTTCCGTAGCATATATTGCTAATTGCAAACATCGAAGAAGAAATAATCCATATAAAATAATAAGTAAGGCAGATTTATAAAAGCCATGTTCTTCAGCAAATAATGAAAAAATGAAATCCGTATGGTGTTCAGGTAAATATTTTAATCGAGTTTGGGTTCCCTGACGAAATCCTTTTCCATGAATTCCACCACTTCCGATAGTAATTCTACTTTGATAGGTTTGCCATCCTCCACCTTGTATATCTGCTTCAGGATTAAAAAATGTATAAATCCTCATTAATTGATGGGGTTTAAGAGGTAAAAAGTCAGGGTGTTCACCCGCCTGTATTTGTTCTGGCGTAAGACTATTTACTTCAAAGAAAATAAAGCCAATTAAGATAACACCAGCAAGAACAGTTGCCAACCAATGCCATACCCGACAACCTGCTATCCATAACATTATCATCGTTATAGGAACAAGACACATCGCAGTTCCAAGGTTCGGTTGCAAAAAAATTAAGATAATAGGAACCCCAGAAATTATAAAAGTTAATATATACCAATGAAGTTTTTTTATCTTATCACCAATTTTTCCAAAGTACCATGCGAGTGTAAGTACAATGATAATTTTATTTATTTCCGATGGCTGAAATCGTATAGGTCCTACGGGTATCCATCGTTCACTCCCTTTTGCCTGAACACCAAAAAACAGCACAACAACAAGAAATAAAATGGAAAGAGAATAAAGAATGGGAGCAGAAGCAATTATAATTCGGTAGTCAATCATTGTTAGGAAAAACAAAATAGGAAGGCTAATAAAAAAAATCAAAACATGTTTTACAAAATAAGAATAATCCTCATTTTGACTGGCACTATACATATTAACCCAACCGATTACAACCAGCATCAGCATTAATAGAAAAAGAACAGGGTCAATACGATTTAACCTACGCCAGTTTATAATATGTACACCACCATCTTCTATTTCGAACTGTATTTTAGGTGGTTGAGTTATGTTTTCTATAGAACTCAATGTTGAACCCCTTCCGTTGATTCTTGGGCTATGAGTTGGACATCTTGTTTAATTTCCCGATTATAAAAGAAATGAATGACTTTTTGTGCTAAGGGTGCTGCCGCAGAAGAACCATGATGCCCATGTTCTACAAGTATACATAGGGCTATTTTAGGCTTTTTATCTGTAACCCCTGCTATAAACCATGCATGGTCTTTCATTTCCCAGGGGATTTCCTCTTCGCTTTTGTATTTTTTATGATGTTCTAAGGACATAATTTGAGCAGAACCCGTTTTACCAATAACGGTAATTCCATCAACTTTAGCAAGTTTACCTGTCCCTGCCCTTGCTTCCCCTATGGATTCAACACACAATCTCATTCCATCTATCACTATTTCTAATGTCTTCTTTGAATATATTTGTTCTTCAGGTTGAGGCGGGACAAAGTCAGCATTTAAATGAGGATATATCCGATGTCCCCCGTTGATAATAGTTGCCATCAACACGGCATTTTGTAAAGGTGTTGTAGCACAACTTCCCTGTCCAATACTCAAATTTACAGTATCCCCCGGATACCATTTTTGTTCCCATATAGGTTTTTGAGCATTTATTTTTGCTTTCCATGCACGGTCTGGAATTAACCCCGACACTTCACCCGGTAAATCAATACCTGTTTTTTCTCCCAGGCCTATTTTGTGGCAATACTCTGATATAGCATCAACTCCTAATTTAAGACCTACATTATAAAAAAATACATCACAGGAATAAGCAAGGGCTTCACGAACTGTAACCGAGCCATGCCCATACTTCTGCCAGCATTTCCATTCTCTACCGGTTCCACCAATTTTGAATGACCCCGGACAGAAAAAGGTGGTCTTCGGAGTAATAACCCCTTTTTCAAGAGCAGTTGCAGCAAGAAATACTTTAAATACAGAACCGGGAGGATATTGCTCACTTATGGCACGATTTGTCATTCGATTAGGTTGGTTGTTCTGTAAAAGTTCCAATCTTTCAGCATCTTTCCCTTTAGTAACAAATATATTCGGGTCATAATTAGGACTACTTGCCATTGCCAAAACGGCTCCTGTGTCTGCGTCTAAAACAACTATGGACCCCGGTTGACTTGCCAGCAAATCCTCGCAGAGATTTTGCAGTTCAATATCCAAAGTTAAGACGAGGTTTTTACCCGGCGTTGGTAGTTGACGAAGCCCTGTCTCTTCAGTTAATAAGTGCCCTCGTGTATCTTTTCGAACAAGAAGCAGATTTCCATAGCGGTCTGTGCGTAATTGAGGTCTCCCGGATGCATATTTTGTAACGGTCATATATCCGTCAATTCCTTTGAGAATATTTTCATAATACCGCTCAATTCCAGTCCTTCCAATAAAATCACCAGGAAAATACTTTCCTTCATATAGAACCAGTTCATCACTATTTGTTTCATTTATATACCCGATAATCTGCCCCGCTGTATTTCCTAATGGGTATCTTCTTTGAGGTTGAACGGTAACATATACCCCAGGAAGTTGAAAATTATTTTCCTCAATCCGTATCCAATCAGAACGAGATATATCTCTTTTGAGTGTTATTTGCGTAAAAGGTTCTGTTTTAAAATTTTCAACTTGTTCTAAAACCCAGAAAGAAGGAACATTAATAAGTTTTTCTAAAGTTTCTGCAACACTTTTATATCGGTTTGACGGACAATCTCCGGGAACAAATATCACATCTGCTGAAGGGCGATTATCTGCCAAAATGGTTCCATCTTTTGTAAGTATTTTCCCACGGTCGGCTTTCATTCGTTGAGGCCAGATACGATTATTTTCTGCCTTTTCTCGATAAAGTTCCGCATCTCGCACCTGTATCGTCCACAAACGGAATATGAGAATTGCCATACTAAAAATTACAAGGAATATGACCAATGAGAAACGATAAAAAAAATTCTTTTGTGTCGTATGGTTCCTATTCATATTATTTCCCCGGAGAATATGCTGAGAAAAAATCTGTAAATCGGAAAATCTGTTGTAATAACCAGAAAACAAAAGGAGTCATTAATGCACTATAAAAAGCAGATGGCACTGTGTTTATAAAAATTACATAAGTAAAATTTGTATAAGGGTCCTGAAGATATACAATTATATTAAATAAGATACCATGTAAAATAGCACCACCAAAAACCAATGCCGATTTAATAGCCGGATGTTCACTGATTAACCGCCCGGATAATTTACCAAAAATAAAACCTGTAATCACAAGACAGAGGATATGATGCCCCAGTGGGGTGTTACTTGCAATGTCCTGATATATCCCGGCAAATAAACCTGTAAACATAGCCCGCTCTTCACCATAGAATAAAGCAAAATAAATTACCATAATCAATCCGAGGTCAGGAGTTACCCCCTGAACCCTTAATATATCCGGCCAGCCGGTTTGCAATATAGAGAGAATTAGAACAATTATTATCCAGATAATATGATTAATGTTCATGGATTAAGACTCTTATTAGGGTGCTAACAATTCCTGTATTGGGGTTTGGGATTCTGTTTTCTCATTATCTATTTTCCCTTCATTTATATGGGCATTATCATAATCCGCAATATTCAATGGGTCTATTTTGTCGAGTATAATAAAAACACAATCCAGTTTATATGGGTCTACTATGGGGGTTATATCGGCACTTTTCCATAGTGTTCCCGATTCATGAATTGCCTGAATAATCCCGATAGGCAATCCCGGTGGAAAGGTGCTTTCCGAACTGGTGACTACATAATCTCCAACACGAACTTTGTCATATATATCAATATAATTCATGGTGCAAATTTTGCGTAAATCCCCAGAGGGATAAATGACACCATCATAAGGGTGTAATCTTTCGCGTTGTATCATGGCTCCAATTCGGCATTCACGATGATGTAATGTTGCAACGACGGACGAAAATAGAGAAGTTTCTATTATAATTCCCACAACACCTTCCGGGACCACTACAGGTTGAGAAATAGAAATGCCATCACGGGAACCGCGGTCTATTCGCAAGGCTCCTTGATAAGTCTCTAAAACATTTGCCTGCAATAATTTTAAGGACTTCCATTCCTCCGGAAGAGTTGCCATTTTTAGTTTCTTCTCCAATTGATAATTTTTTTCCCCTTTCTCAATAAGGGCTAATCGTAATCGAAGGATGTCCTCTTTCAATGTTTTATTTTCATTTTTCAAATAATCGGTTTCAAAGAAAACAGTCACAATATAATCTAAAAATTTTCCCGTTTGTGCTTTTAAGCTTATTAGAGGATGGGTTGTTAAATAAATTCCTTGTTTAAGGAAATTACGGATAGGAGTTGAGGGTGTTTCTGTAAGGAGAGAGATAATACATAATAAGCATATTACCACAAAAATAATGGTTGACCGATATGCTTTTGATGTATCTAATGTATTCATTTTTTTATTAGATTTTAATATATATTAAAACTTTTTACCCTCTTCTCACTTCATACAATTATGTTACAAGAACAAGTTGAACAAAATTAAAGTTTTTCTTCGGGGTAGTTTTTCAATTCTTCGAGGAATTTTCCTCCACCAAGCACGACTGCTGAGAGAGGGTCTTCTGCAATAGATACATGAAGCCCTGTTTCTTTAGAAAGCAATTGGTCTAATCCTCTTAGGAGAGCACCACCTCCGGCGAGGACAACGCCACGGTCCACAATATCTGCTGACAATTCAGGGGGAGTTCGTTCAAGTGTATAACGAACGGCTTCTATAATCTGGCTGACAGGGTCTTTTAAAGACTCCCGAATCTCTTCCGATGTGATTGTAATAATTCGAGGCAATCCCAATACCTGGTCTCTTCCTTTTACTTGCAATTCAAGTTCTTGTTTCAAAGGAAAAGCCGAACCGATAGCTATTTTTATTTCTTCTGCAGTTCGTTCCCCAATCATCATATTATACGAACGTTTCATGTGATTAATAATAGCCTGGTCCATTTCATCACCCGCTGTGCGGACAGATTTCGAAAAGACAATACCCCCTAAAGAAATTACGGCTACTTCGGTTGTTCCCCCACCAATATCTACAATCATACTTCCTTGAGGTTCATGAACAGGTAGTCCTGCTCCAATTGCTGCTGCCATAGGTTCTTCAATAATATATACCTTCTTGGCACCGGCTTGCATAGCACTTTCCGTTACCGCTCTTCGCTCTACAGCTGTTATGCCCGAAGGAACGCCCACAGCCACACGAGGCCAAATGAGCCGACGGCGGTTATGAACCTTCTGAATAAAATATCGAAGCATTTGCTGTGTCGTTTCAAAGTCTGCTATAACGCCATCTTTCATTGGACGAATAGCTACGATATTGCCCGGAGTGCGACCAATCATATTTTTGGCTTCATTCCCTACTGCTCGAACCCTTCCGGTATCTTTATTAATTGCTACCACAGAAGGTTCACTTAAAACAATACCCTGTCCTTTTACATAGACAAGCGTATTGGCTGTCCCTAAATCTATAGCCATATCGTGGGAAAATAACCACGGTATTTGTCGAACCATTTGTAACACAGGATTTTTCTCCTAATTTTTTTTGTTTATTAAATATTACGATATAAGAGAATAGAGTCTTTAAAATTTGAGGTTTTATTATACCAAAATTGTAAAGTTTTTTGTAATTGTATTACCAACTTAATTTGCACAAAAAATCCATTTTGATATTAATTGCTCTATGAAAACAATTTATGCCGTAAAAAACAAATCTTAAAGAATTGTTTTATCAGGTCATATTTGTTATCATATAAGTAAGATATATCATGATAATTTTGAGATGTAAATCCAATATTTCGTCATTTATTTATTGACGGTTTTCGTTAAATATTAGAATAATTAAAGATTTACAAAGGTTTTGTGTTTGAATGAATAGTTTTTTAAAGCAAATATCGTTATGGGTGGTATTTTTAATTATTATGGTTCTTGTGCTGTCCAACTTTTCAAAAGTGAAAGGACCTCATAAAGAACTTCTGGAACCCGATTTTGTTCAGCAACTACAACAAGGAAATATTAAAACAGTAACTATTCGTGAATCGGGAAATAACCTCAAACAAGTATATGCGGAGTTGAAAAATGAAGTAGAGGGACAGAAAAAAATTCAGTTTAATACCGATAATTTTAAGGAGGAATGGAAAACACAATTAGAACAACAGGGGGTAGTATATAAATATGAAACAGATAATCCCTTGTGGCAAGGAATTTTAATCAATGTCCTTCCCTTGCTCATTATTATGGGGTTGTTTTGGTTCCTAATGTTTAGACAGGTTCAGGGCGGTAGTAACAAAGCTTTATCATTTGGAAAAAGCCGTGCGCGTTTGGTTAATCAAAGCGATAAAGTAGTCACTTTTAATGATGTAGCCGGTGTAGATGAAGCAAAAGAAGAATTAAAAGAAATTGTAGAATACTTAAAAGACCCCAAAAAGTTTTCCCGATTAGGGGGTAGAATACCCAGAGGTGTTTTATTAGTAGGTCCGCCGGGTTCCGGAAAAACCTTATTAGCCCGAGCAGTAGCCGGTGAAGCCAATGTCCCATTTTTTAGTATCAGTGGTTCCGATTTTGTAGAAATGTTTGTGGGTGTAGGAGCAAGTCGCGTTCGGGATTTGTTCCAGCAGGGATATAAAAATGCCCCCTGTATTATTTTTATTGATGAAATTGATGCCGTAGGAAGACAAAGAGGTGCTGGATTGGGTGGCGGACATGATGAAAGAGAGCAGACTTTAAACCAGTTATTGGTGGAGATGGATGGTTTCAATAGCAATGAGGGCGTCATTTTGATGGCAGCAACAAATCGTCCCGATGTCCTGGATAGGGCTTTACTTCGTCCAGGACGATTTGACCGTCAGATTGTAGTTGCTAATCCCGATATCCGTGGTAGAAAACAAATATTAGAGGTGCATATACGAAATCAAAAAGTTCCTATAGATGATGATGTTGACCTCGAAGTATTAGCAAGAAGTACCCCCGGATTTTCAGGTGCTGACCTTGCAAATATGGTAAACGAAGCAGCACTACTCGCAGCAAGACGAAATAAAGAAAAAGTAAGCATGATTGATTTTGAAGATGCCAAAGACCGTGTTTTAATGGGTCCTGCCCGAAAGAGTTTGGTGTTAAGTGCTAAAGAAAAATTACAAACAGCATATCACGAAGCAGGACATGTCTTAATCGGTCGTTTATTACCCGATGCCGACCCTATACACAAAGCAACTATTATTCCGCGAGGTCCTTCCTTAGGTGTTACCAGTTTCTTACCCGAGGAAGATAGACACAATCTTACATTGAAATGGTGTTTAGCAACCATACGAGTTACTATGGGAGGACGCGCCGCGGAAGAAATTGTATTTAATGAATTTACAAGTGGTTGTGCCAATGACCTCCAACAAGCCACCCGATTAGCCCATTCAATGGTTTGTGAATGGGGTATGAGTTCCTTAGGACCCATTGCCTTCGGTAAAAATGACGAAGTATTTTTAGGCCGTGATTTCGTCCGAATGCGAGAATTTAGCGAAGAAACGGCCGCTTCTGTTGACCGAGAAGTTCATAAAATTATTGAAGAGGCTTACAAAGATACTCGGGAACTTTTGGAAAAGCACAAAGATATATTAGATGCCTTAGCCAAAGCATTAAACGAAAAAGAGACATTAGAATCCCATGAAATTGATGATATAATTTGCTCTATTGGAGGTGAGCATGTTCTCCCTGAACGATGGAAGAAGGAAAGACAGAAAAAAACAACAGAAGAAGCAATACCTCAGGAACCCAAAACTGAAGATTTACAAGAATTACCTACACCTTCTCAACCCCCTTTGCCTGACTTAGCTTAGTTCTTATTAATAGTGGGATGGAAAAATATTAAAATGTCAAAACGCACAAAGGTTATTGGTATCTTAAATGTTACCTTAGACTCATTTTACGATGGGGGACATTATTTTTCATTAGAAAGTGCCTATAACCATGCCATCCAGATGATTAAAGACGGGTGTGATTATATAGATATTGGCGGGGAATCCTCTCGTCCCGGTTCCGAACCGGTGGGAGCCGAAGAAGAACAACGAAGAGTTTTACCTGTATTGGAAAAACTACAAGGTATTGCCGTTCCATGTTCTATAGATACTTATCGTTCAGATACCGCCCGTAAAGCATTGAAATATGGTGTCTCAATGATTAATGATATATCTGCTTTCCGATTTGACCCGGAATTAGCAGAAGTTGTTGCAGAAGCAGGTTGTGAATATGTTTTAATGCATATGCAAGGAACTCCAAAAACAATGCAATTGCAACCCCATTATAACGATGTTGTATCGGATATATGTGCCTTCTTTGAAGAACGATTAAATTTTGCAGAAAAGCAGGGTATAAACAGAGATAAAATATGGCTCGACCCCGGTTTTGGGTTCGGTAAAACTGTGGAGCAAAATTTAATTATACTTCGCCGAATTAAAGAATTTTTTCAATTTGGGTTGCCTATTTTAATAGGAACTTCCAATAAATCGACCATAGGAACCGTTTTGGATTTACCTGTAGACCAAAGAGTAGAAGGGACATCGGCTACTGTCGCATGGGCTGTATTTCAAGGAGTGCATGCAGTAAGAGTTCATCAGGTAAAAGAGATGGTTCGAGTTGTGCGTATGAGTGAGGCTATAATTTATGGAATGGATAAAGGATGAAGGACTATGAAAAAACGATTATTTGGAACCGATGGCGTTCGTGGAATAGCCAATGTCCACCCGATGACTACCGAGATGGCTTTAAAAATCGGGCGGGCTACAGGAACTATTTTCCAACGAGAAAACCGACAGCATACCATACTTATTGGTAAAGATACCCGCCGTTCATGTTATATGCTTGAAAATGCATTAACGGCAGGGTTGTGTTCGGTAGGGGTGCGAGTTTTACTTACAGGTCCCCTTCCAACACCAGGGGTCTCTTATATTATGCGGAGTTTACGCTGTGATGGAGCGATTATGATAAGTGCCTCTCATAACCCCTATCATGATAATGGCATAAAAATTTTCGGTCCAGACGGATACAAAATTCCCGACGAGATTGAAGATGAAATTGAACGATTAATTCAAACAGGTGAAGTAGACCAACTCCGACCTACAGGTGAAAAAATTGGAACCGCAAAGCGGATTGATGATGCGGTAGGTAGATATATTGAATTTGTGAAAGCAACCTTTCCCAAAGGTATGCGTTTGGATGGCTTACGGATAGTTGTTGACTGTGCCAATGGAGCAATGTATCGTGTTGGACCGGATACTTTATCCGAATTAGGTGCAGAAGTAATTCCTATCGGAGATGAGCCTAACGGAATCAATATTAACGACAAGTGCGGCTCTGTATACCCCGAAGAAATGCGGGCACAGGTTATTCGTGAAAAGGCAGATGTAGGCATTGCTTTTGATGGCGATGGAGACAGGTTGGTAATGGCTGATGCTCATGGGAGATTATTGGATGGGAATGCTATTCTTGCTATTTTAGGAGTGGATTATTTGAAAAGAGAAATATTAGGAAATAAAACACTTGTAACTACTGTGATGGCAAACGCAGGATTAGAACGAGCAATAAAACCTTATGGTGGGCGTGTAGTGCGAACTGGTGTTGGGGATAGAGCCGTTTCGGAAGCATTAAAAAAAGAGAACTCCAATTTGGGCGGTGAACCTTCCGGCCATATTGTCCTGTTAGACTACAATGTCACGGGTGATGCGATGATTTCTGCTTTACAGGTGTTATCTATAATGATACGAACAGACCAACCCCTTTCAGAATTAGGAAAAATTTACCAGCCTTTACCTGAGCAACATGGTAAAGTTCCCTGTGAAGGTAAGGAAAGATTAACCAAAGAGCAATTGGATAAAGTTTCAGAAGAGATAGAAAAGGAATTAAATGGCGAAGGGAAGGTAGTCGTCCGTTATTCAGGTACAGAGCCTATTATTCGAGTTATGGTGCAACATGAAGAGTTAAGGAAAGCCGAAATTTATTGTAAAAAATTAATCGAAAAAATTACTGTTTTGCTTAAATCCTAAATAGATTTGGAGGTATTTAATATGATTGAGTTGGGCGTGAATATAGACCATGTAGCCACATTAAGAGAAGCGAGAAAAGGGAAAGCCCCGGATGTTATAACCGCAGCCAAGATATGTGAGATTGCAGGTGCTCATCAAATTACAGTTCATCTGCGTCAGGATAGACGACATATTCAAGATAAAGATGTTGAATTACTAAAAGAAGTATTGTTAGTGCGTATGAATTTAGAAATGGCGGGAGTGCCCGAAATTATAAAAATTGCACATCGAATTGCCCCTTATACTGTGTGTCTTGTTCCGGAAAATCGACAGGAAATTACCACAGAAGGCGGTTTAGATGTGGCAGGACAAAAGGATAATTTAAAAAAAGTCGTAGATGGAATGCATGAAAAAGGTATAAAAGTAAGTATGTTTGTTGACCCGGATATAGAACAAGTTCATGCCAGTGCAGAGATAGGCGCCGATAGTGTTGAATTACACACAGGAGCATACGCAAATGCAGAAGGAGAACAAATTAACAAAGAATTAAATCGGCTTTATGAAGCCAGTAAGGTAGCAATCCAATTAGGATTATCTCTCCATGCGGGACATGGTTTAACAGTGCGAAATTTAGAACCTGTGGCAAAAATCCCGGGGCTTAAAGAGGTAAATATAGGACATGACATTATAGCCCGTGCTATCTTTATTGGGTTAGATTCTGCAGTAAAAGAAATTCTCGCTATATTGGAAAAAGCAAGTAATAAATAAAATTACCTTTTTTAGGAACAATGAAAAGAATGTCAGAACCAAAAACAAGAATAACACTTTTAAATGTTTTGCATGAGCCTTATGATAAAAGAATGTATCATAAATTAGCGCGTAGTTTTGTGGCTAATGGATATAAAGTTACTTCGGTCTGTCCCTATTCAGGCACAGAACCTCCCGAGAGCGATATAGGAGTTCAGTTCATTGTATTTCCATACAAGAAAGGATGGTGGAGCCGAATAAAATCGGTTTATACCCTCTTTAAATTAGGTAGGAAAATTCCTACAGACATTTATATCGCACCCGAACCCGAATCATGGGTCTCTGCCATCATGATTAAATTATTTAAGGGCGGTAAAATAATATTTGATATGCATGAACATAACCCGAATAAAATGGCTCAGTTTTTCCCAAAGTTTTTACATAAACCAATAGAATACCTCACACTTAAAGTAATGAGAATATTTGCCCGTTACACGGACATGATTATTCTGACACGAGAAAGTTTTGAGCCTTTATGGAAAGGAATAAAAACTCCTCGAATTACTATCCTTAATACAAACCATTTGCAACCTATTTGTTCCGATATACCTTTATCCTTAATAGAAAAATATGCAAACGCTCCCACAGTTATTCATCAAGGGGTATTTGGGACCATACGGGGTTCTTATCAATTACTAAATGCCGTTGAACTGGTCGTTAAAGAAATTCCTGATTTCCGTTGTATTGTCCTCGGAGAATATGTTTATGGAAGTGTCGAAGAGTATCGGCAGGCAATACAAAGGAAAAAATTAGAAGAAAATATACATCTGTTAGGTGTAGTTCCTTTTGAGGAGGTTCCCAAATACATCCGTGTATCAAAAATAGGTTTAATCCTATTCCAACCGGGCTTTTTAAATCATACTTTAGCAATGCCCCATAAACTTTTTGATTACATGCGTGAAGAAATACCCGTAATTGTTCCAGATTTTTCTATAGAAGTTTCAAAAATCGTTCGGGAAAGTGATTGCGGTTTATGTGTAGATGTTACTAAACCAGAAGATATTGCCAATGCCATTATTTTCCTACTCCGCAATCCCGAAGAAGCAACTCGTTTGGGAAAAAATGGGCGAAAAGCAGTGGAAATAAGGTATAATTGGCAAAGAGAAGAACAAGTTCTTTTGGACGGGATTAGCAGTCTTATATCCTGAGATTAGAAAAAATTATTTTTTAAATATACAAAAGGGATTTTTATGCGTTTAAAATTTGATATACATTTGCATACCAGTATTTACTCCCCATGTAGTTTGATGGAGCCAGAGGAAATGGTAGAGAGTGCTATATCCACAGGTTTAGATGGTATTGTTATTACAGAACATCATTACCAATGGACGGACAAAGAAATTGAGGAATTGAAAAAGAAAGTATTTGTAAACGGATTAATTATTTTTTCAGGGGCAGAGATTACTACAGATGCAGGAGACCTACTCGTTTTTGGATTGCCTGGAAAAACCATTTCAAATTGGAAAAATTTCGTTTCTGTGGAAGAAGTAATTGCAGAAGTAAATAAGCATAATGGATTTTGCATTGCTGCCCATCCGACACGAAACTATCACCATTTTGACCACCGTTTAGAAGCATTACCTATTCCTGCTATGGAGGTAATGAGTGTGAATATGAATGTTGCGGAGCAAGAAAAAGCAAGTTTATGGGCAAACAAACTAAATCGGATGCAAATTTGTGCAAGTGATGCCCATCGTGCCTTTCATGTAGGTAAATACTGGATTGAGGTTGAAATGGAAAAGCCGGATAGGATAGATTTTATATCAGCATTAAAGAATGGGCGATTTCGTATGGGGTCGCCGAATACAAATATGAAAAAATGTCAATCTTATGAGTAGCGAAACAGAAGAAATAAAAAACGAAACAAGCCAACAAGAATCACCTACTAATAATGGGGATTCTGTTTTAAGTGAAATAGTTGCTTTTATTAAGTTGCTCCTTCTATTTGTTTTTTGTGTTTGGTTTATACATTCCTTTGTCGTCGAAGGTTATGAAGTTTGGGGACCATCTATGAAAGAAACCTTAAACGAAGGTGACCGTATTTTAGTGTTTAAACTGCCCTGTGTTTTAAAACGGTTTCCTTTCTTGCCCGAACAATGGAAAGTGCACGAAGGAGATATTATCGTTTTTGAAGGAAAAGGGGAAGATGACCGCAGGTATGTAAAAAGAGTTATAGCAATGGTTCCATCCGACTCCTCAACTAAAATTGTAAGTGCCTCCGAACACACTTCGCAGGAAACTCATCAGAAAAAAGTTGAATACTCAAAAAATAGGGTATATGTGAACAATAATCTTGTAGAGGAACCCTATTTGGATAGCCAGAATAAAAATTCGGATGAGGAAGACATGGTATACCTACACCCTGGTGAATATTATGTATTGGGTGATAATCGAAGAATTAGTAAAGATAGTCGTTATTTTGGTCCTATTAGCGAGGACCAGATTATAGGTAAAGCCGTATTTCGTTTTTGGCCCTTAAATAAGATAGGTTGGCTGTGAATTTTGATATTATATTATCGGATGTTCACTTAAAAGTAGGGGAGAAGTATTTATCTCATCGCAAGCAATTTGAAACTTTCTTGCACAGTTTAGCGGAAAATCCTCCCCGACGGATTATTTGTTTGGGAGATATTTTTGATTTCTGGTTTGAATATAAACATGTGATCTTTTCAGGATACCTGGAAATATTAAACGCTTTTTATGAACTTAATCGCAAGGGAGTAGACCTGTTTTTTATTGGAGGAAATCATGATTTCTGGGCAGGGAAAAACCTCGAAAGAATTGGTTTTCATATTTTACAATCTGGAGTAATATTCGATTTTGATGGGTGTAAAACCATGTTAATTCATGGAGATGGACTTAATAAAAAAGATTGGGGATACCGGTTATTTAAGACTTTAGCAAGAAATCCTTTTCTAATTTTTGCTTTTCGTTTAATTCATCCCGATTGGGCAATGGGGCTGGCACAATTCCTTAGCAAAGGTAGTCGCCAATTACAAAAAAATAATGTATCTGGACATTATCGAGAGGCAGAATCCATAAAATCCTATGCGATAGAAAAAATGAAAAATTCGTTGTGTGATGCAGTTATATCGGGTCATTGCCATAAACCGGAATGTTCGGTATTACAAATTAATGGCCATCAGTGTTGGTATATCAATTCCGGCGATTGGATAGAAAATAGAACCTATGTAAAATGGGATGGCGAAAATTTTCATCTATGCCATTATATACAGAATGAAAAATAAATTCTGGAAATAAGAGTTATCTACCACGCCAATTTCAAAAGGGATTAAATTTATAAATTGTTTTTCAAAATAATGTAGGGATAATTCATGAATTAGCCCTAAAAATATACATCCCTTCTATCAAAAAAATATTCAGATTTAATGTAATCAGGATAATCTTGTTTCATAAATAAAAAAGGGAGGCATACACATCCATGTTCTGCCTCCCTCGGAAAAGGACAGATTGAGTGCTAAGCCAGCACATCGAGGTCGTGCCCCTCCGACTCATTAAGCGACAGAGTCCGAAGTATAAGTTCCAGAGTCGCTGTCCCCAAGTCTGTAGAAGGCATAGGTTGCTCCTTCAATCCTACTCCCTCTGCAGATTGGGACTGCAGTCGAAACTGGCTTAGTCCGGCCCCGACGATGCTGACTGATGCGATTGAGTTTGTATTCATTGTCAGTCTCCTTATTTCGTCGGGTTCCTTTTCCAACATAAAGTTACATTTATTATTTCGGCAAAAAAGGCAATTTTCTTTAATTATAATAGGATGAATACAAAGGGATTTTATGCCTGTTTCTTACTGGGAGTGAGATTGTTAGAAGGACGATTTAAAAATCGCTCACGAAATACCATGGCTATCCATAACATAAATGGCATTGTAAGGTAAAACTGAATTACAGCCATTGGTAATTCACTATATGCCTTTAATACTTCCTGATAACGAAGCACTATGACAATAAAAAGAATATGACCCAGTATGATTATACTTACACCCCATAATATCTTTTTCAAACGACTTATCCATGATATACGCGTAATTAACATCAGCGAAATAAAAGGAGGTAGATTTGTTATTAACAACGCAATAGGCGATGTTTTTTCAAACTCATACCCCTGTATTACAAAATAAATTACAGAAGCCGTATTCAGAAAACCAGAAGGTCGTATTCCACCCGCCACGATTGGCACACCCATTATAAATCTCAAAATAGAACCCGATATCTGGACAAGTATCCACCCATACACAGGAATCAATGCCCACCAGATACATACCAGCGGAACAACCACAAGAATAAATTTTACACAGAATAGCAAAGTCTGAAATAGAGGAACCAAAGTTTTCTTCTGGAAAATCTGTATGATACGGTCTCGGAAAGACATTCCTTCCTTGACTTCTGCATAGACAACAAACTCAATCCATGCAAGCCATACGGCTACCACAAAAACAATATATACAGCCTGCCAGACATAATAATGTAAAAATTCAAACCATTTTCCCCCTGCGTTTAATGCCCCTACAATTGCTAAAAAAGTCAAACGAAAAATATTAACAAAATACATTAAAGGTATCCCGACAACTATTCCCAATAACTTCTTCCGAAAAAGTGTGGGGTATGCAATTACCGCAGCAAAAAATATCGCCATAATCTCTATGGCACCACATTCCGAAATAATAATAAACGGAAAAATATATCCACTAACCTGCCGATTTTCTTTGGAATTTTTTTGGGCTTCCGCATACTGTACTCTTAACGCTTGTAATTCTATATTATACTTTGCTAACAGGCTCGCTTTTTCGGGTTCCGATAGAGTTGAATTGCGATTTAATTCTTTTATTTTCTCTTCCAATCTTGTTATTTTAGATAATAAACCCTCCTTCAAAACAAATACAACACGTGGACCCAACTTTGTTTGCCCCCCTTGTTTCCTCGCCTTTTGAGCACGAAAAGACCATTGTTCCCACGGCGTTAAAGGTTCCTTGCTAACATTAATATAATCCTCAGGAGCAGGTTGATTGGCACCTCTTGCCCAGGCAGATAACCATGCTCTACATTCCTCAGGAGATGTATTCTGTGGAAGCCCTTCTAATGTGGCATTATCCCCTATTTTATTCAATACCCAACATGTATTTCTGGCTAATGTAAAAAGATAACGGTCGTTCCATGTCGTGCGAATTAAATAACGATATGCTGTTAAAAAACTAACAACTACAATTATAAAAAATACAACGAACCGTAATGCTGGACTTTTATACCATACTTCCTTATCTTCAGAAGATACACGGCCTATATTCTCTTTTTGGGGATTATTTGCCGACATTCTTTCCTATTCCCTTTGTACTTCTATGAAAATATAGCGATTAAAAAATTATAAAAATAAATTATTTTTGATAATATTACATCAGAAGTATTATAATATCATATCCTCGTTTTGATTACATAAATAAAATCAGTAGCATTGTTCAACAATTCCTTAGAAAGAAGGGGCTTTTAGTTTTTAGATACAAATTTACGGTCAAAAAATATATAAACAATTAAACCTATAATACAGGAGAAAAAAATTTATGAGTAAAAAGTTTGTTTATTTCTTTGGTGGAGGCAAGGCAGAAGGCCGTGCCGATATGAAAGAAATTCTCGGTGGCAAAGGAGCCAATCTTGCTGAAATGGCTAATTTAGGCATTCCTGTCCCCGCAGGATTCACGATTTCAACAGAAATGTGTACTGAATATTACGCCAATAAAGGAAAACTCCCCTCTTCCCTCGTTGATGAAGTTAAAAAGGCATTACAAAGAGTTGAAAAGACAATGGGCAAAAAATTTGGTGACCCTAAAAATCCTCTGTTAGTATCTGTTCGCTCCGGTGCCCGTATTTCCATGCCTGGAATGATGGAAACAGTTCTAAATGTCGGTCTTTGCTCTAAAACAATCCCCGGACTTATTGAAAAAACAAAGAATGAACGCTTCGTATACGACTCTTATCGCCGTCTTATTATGATGTATGCCGATGTCGTTATGGAAAAAGCCGCAGGTATTGAACCCGAAAAAGAAGAGATGGCCGTCCGTAAACAAATGGAAGCGGCAATGGACGAATTAAAAAAGCAAAAGGGAGTAAAACTGGATACCGAACTTACCGCAGAAGACCTAAAAGAATTAAGCGAAAAATTCAAGCAAATCGTTAAAGATACATTAAAGAAAGAATTCCCAGATGACCCCCATGAGCAATTATGGGGTGCTATTAAAGCAGTATTCCAATCATGGAACGGCAAACGGGCTATTGCTTATCGTCGTATCGAGAAAATTCCCGATGATTGGGGAACAGCCGTAAATGTGCAATCGATGGTCTTTGGTAATTTAGGTGAAACCTCTGCAACAGGCGTTGCTTTCACTCGAAATCCGGCTACAGGTGAAAATAAATTCTATGGTGAATGGCTTGTCAATGCACAAGGCGAAGATGTCGTTGCAGGTATTCGCACACCTTATCCATTAAACGAAGCCACAAAAAGTCAGGAAAATCAACATCTTCCTTCATTAGAAAAACTAATGCCCAAAACATATAAAGAGTTAGTAGGTATTCGCAATAAGTTAGAAAAGCATTTTACAGATATGCAAGATATAGAGTTTACTATTGAAGAAGGTAAACTCTTTATGTTGCAAACACGAACCGGAAAACGCACCGGTATGGCAGCCGTTCGGATTGCTGTGGATATGGCAAATGAAAAATTGATTGATAAGAAAACAGCCATTATGCGTGTAAAACCCTCACAACTCGACGAATTCTTGCATCCAATGCTTGACCCCGCAGAAGAACAAAAAGCAAAAGTTATTGCTAAAGGATTACCTGCAGGACCCGGTGGCGCCGTAGGAAAAATCGTATTGACTGCAGATGATGCAGAAGCATGGGCAAAGAAAGGCGAAAAAGTTATCCTTGTCCGTGAAGAAACCTCTCCCGAAGATGTCCATGGCATGCACGCAGCAGAAGCTATCCTTACCGCAAGAGGCGGCATGACCTCTCACGCCGCATTGGTTGCTCGTGGTTGGGGAAAATGCTGTATCGTAGGTTGTGGTAGTTTACATATTGACCTTGAGAAAAAAGAAATCCATGTTGCTGGAGAAGTTCTGAAAGAAGGAGACTGGATTTCCATGAACGGTAGCCTTGGAAAGGTTTACAAGGGCGCACTCAAGGTTATCCCAGCTCAACCCGAAAAGAATAAATGGTTCGCTTCTATTATGAAATGGGCTGATGAAATTCGTGTATTGAAAGTTCGCACCAATGCAGAACGCCCCGATGATGCCGCTAAAGCCGTAGAATTTGGTGCAGAAGGTATCGGTCTGGCACGCACCGAACACATGTTCTTCCAGCCAGAACGAATTATACACATGCGTGAAATGATTCTCGCTAAGAATCAAGAAGAACGCCGTTCCGCCGTTATGAAACTTTTACCTTTCCAGAAAGAAGATTTCATCGGTATTTTCAAAGCCATGAACGGCAGACCAGTAACGGTTCGTTTGCTCGACCCGCCATTACATGAGTTTGTCGGTAGCCTCCTGGAAGACCCTGAAGAACTTCAAAATCTGGCAAAGGTTTGTAATGTAACTGTTGAAGAAATCAAAGCACGTGTTGAAAAACTACACGAAATGAACCCCATGTTAGGACATCGCGGTTGCCGTTTAGGTATTACCTATCCCGAAATTACTGAAATGCAAGCCCGTGCTATCCTTGAAGCCGCAGGAACCTTGATTAAACAAAAAATGAAGGTGTTGCCCGAAATTATGGTCCCGCTCGTTGGCTCAAAACGAGAATTAGATAATCAAGTTGAAATCATTCATAAAGTAGCAAAAGATGTCATGAAAGAAATGGGTGTAAAAATTACCTATATGGTTGGTACCATGATTGAAGTTCCTCGAGCCGCCTTAACCGCGGATAAGATTGCAGAAACTGCAGAATTCTTTAGCTTCGGAACGAACGACCTTACCCAGATGGGCTTTGGCTTCTCTCGTGATGATATCGGCAGCTTCTTGCCTGTTTACTTAGAAAACAAAATCCTTCCTTCCGACCCATTTGAAGTTTTAGACCAGGAAGGAATTGGACAACTTATTCAAATGGCTGTAGAAAAAGGAAGAGCCACTCGTCCCGACTTGAAATGTGGTATATGCGGTGAACATGGTGGCGAACCTTCATCCGTGAAATTCTGTCATCGTGTTGGCTTAAATTATGTAAGTTGCAGTCCTTACCGTGTCCCTATTGCAAGGTTTGCCGCAGCACAGGCTGAAATAGAAACCCCTCGAAACAAGTCTGCAAAATCAGCCAAACCCGCTAAGAAAGGCAAAGAAAAGAAATCCTCACGCAAAAAGTAAATTTATACAGTTAACTTGTTAATATCATAAATAGCAAACCGCTTCTGAACACCAGAAGCGGTTTGCATTTTACAAACCCGATACTATTTCTTGTCGTTTGCTTTTAATTCTTCTACAAGGTCAATATACATCTGCATGGCTTGTTCCTGCGATGTCCCTTCCAATGCTTTCCATGCATCGTATTTCGCCCTGCCTATAAAATCCATCATACCAGGACGGGAACCTTTGCAATTCCCTTCGGAAGCCTGCTTATATAAAGCATACAATCTTAATTTGGTTTGAGCATCAGGTGCTTCTGACAATTGAGTTACATCTTTAGAAGCCTGTTCAAATTTTGCTTTTAATTCTTCTGACATGTTAAACCCTTTCATTTTTTATAAAGTTAAGTTTTAATTTATACTTACCATTAAGTATATTCTTATATTAAAAAATAATTATACCCCTTGTCAACTCAAAACAGTTATAATTTAACATTATTTTCATAATATAATATATCAATTAAATAAAAGAAAGGAACAGCAAATGAAACACGTATTTATCATTGATGCTTTAAGAACGCCTGTTGGAAGTTTAAATGGTATCTTGGCAGAAGTATCAGCAGTTCAGTTGGGAACTATTGTCGTGAAAGAATTACTTCGCCGACATCCAGAAATTTCTACTGAACAAATTGATGAAGTCATTTTTGGTGAAGTATTAACCGCAGGGTTAGGACAAAACCCCTCTCGTCAGGTTTCTATTTACAGTGAAATATCTCAGTCCACACCGGCATATACAGTAAACATGGTCTGTGGCTCCGGGATGAAAGCCATTGAATTGGCTTGGCAAAGTATTCGCACAGAGCGTGCAAATATTGTTATTGCAGGTGGTATGGAAAATATGTCACAGGCACCATACCTTTTAAAAACTTTAAGACGCGGTTCACGAATGGGCGATACTACTGCTATTGACAGCATGATTTATGATGGGCTCTGGGATATCTTCAATCAATACCACATGGGAATAACCGCTGAAAATATTGCCGAAAAATTTGGAGTATCCAGAGAAGCACAAGACCAATTTGCGTATGAAAGTCAGATGAAATGCGCACATGCATTTGAAAAAGGATTGTTCCACCAAGAAATTGTGCCTATTAATTTGGAAACTAAAAAAGGGACAGTTGTCTTGGATAAAGATGAACATCCTCGTCCAGATACAACATTAGAAAAGTTAAGTAAACTTAAACCTGCTTTTAAACCCAATGGAACGGTTACTGCGGGAAACGCTTCGGGTATTAATGATGGAGCAGCCGCCCTTATACTTGTTTCTGAAGATATTCTGTCTAAAATAAACCCCGCTTTCAATCCTGTTCGCATTATAGATATTCAGTCAATGGGCTGTGCCCCTTCCTATATGGGATTAGGACCTATATTTGCTACTCGGAAACTATTGGATAAAAATAAATTGACAATCAATGATATTGACCTATGGGAAATTAACGAAGCTTTTTCCGCTCAATCCATTCCTTGCATACAACAGTTAGGTATGCAGACAGATATTGTAAATGTTAATGGAGGTGCCATTGCCTTAGGACATCCTATTGGTTGCTCTGGTGCACGAATTACAACAACCCTAATCTATGAAATGCAACGGAGAAAATCAAGAAAAGGTATCGCTACCATGTGTATTGGCGGAGGAATGGGAATTAGTGGATTGTTTGAATTAGTGTAATATTTTTGCAGACCTATCTGACATCTTTGATTTGTCTTATGCATTTGTCAGATAGGTCTGGCTATTAAAACTAACTCTTTGAAATAATTGGGGCAAGTGCAGACAATAAACCTGCAATAGCGGTAAGAACTGTTGCAACAATGGAAATAATTGTAGCGGCAGACGCTGTTTCTAAATTGGAAACTTTTTGTGTCATTAATTTTGTATGTTTCATTTAAGACCTCCTTATAATGTTTAAAAAATATTGAACAGATAATATATTATCATTTATTATACAAACTTTATAAAATAATATTACAAACTAAATCAATATAACAAGAGCATAATACAACTTGCGATTGAAAATACAATAGAAAATGATACTTGCGATTATTTTATTAGCATTCAGTCCTGCTTTGTTACTTTTTTTACTTTTTCCAATTAAAAAACCTTTACAAAGCGTAATTATTAGCATTCCACCTTTATTGGCACTTTTTATTTCAATTTTATACTTCCACCAGAGGGAAGCCTTATCATATCAATTAAATTGGCTGCCGTCCTTAGGTCTCCAATTATCTTTTGAAAGTTCTTATTTCCAACTCCTTTTCGGAATTTTTATTTTAGCCATAGGTATACTAATTCATTTCTTTGCAATCATCTATTTGCAAAAAGACACATCTCTGAACAGTTGGTTTTTCTGGTTCTTCGTCTTTATGGGTTCTATGTTAGGTATTGTCTTTTCTGCAAATTTGTTTCTCCTTTTCCTTTTCTGGGAGTTAACCAGTTTAGCTTCCTTTTTCCTCATAGGACATTACCATGAACAGGAAGAAGCAAGAAAAAGTGCCTGGGAGGCATTGCTTATTACGGGTGGGGGAGGGCTTTGTCTTCTTGCAGGATTTATTATGTTATTTATAAGCACAGGAACGGTGAATGTTTCAGACCTTCAAGGTAAGTTTGATTTTTCTTCTCAATCTCTCTTTTTAAATATATCTGTCTTCTTAATAATTTTAGGGATAATGACGAAATCTGCTCAGTACCCATTTCATTTCTGGTTACCTGACGCAATGACAGCACCAGCACCTGCCAGTGCTTATTTACACTCTGCTACAATGGTCAAGGCAGGAGTATTTTTGGCATTTCGATTATCTCCTATATTTTCCAATATACCTCTATGGCATATAGTTTTAATCATATCTGGAGGTTTTACCTTCTTTTGGGGGGCATTCTGTAGTGTAAAAGAAGACTCCATCAAAAAAGCATTGGCATATACTACAATAAGCACTTTAGGATTACTTACCTGCTTAATAGGTATCGGTACCCCTGAAACTATTTATAGCGCTATGCTTATACTATTTGCTCACGCTATATACAAAGCAGGCTTATTCTTATTTGCAGGAACTATAGAGTTTTCAACCCATCGTAAGTATCTCTCAAAAATAAGAGGGTTATGGAAAAAACAGCCTTTATTCTTTATTATTGCGTTTTTATCCTTATGTTCTCTTGTTGGCCTACCTTACACCTTTGGTTTTTATGCAAAGGAAGAATTTATCCATTCCCTTTTTCATTTAAATTCCTTGTATTTAGCGATAATTTTATTACTGATAGTTATCGGGAATTGCTTGATAACAGGTTTTGCAGTGCGATTTTTATTAACACCCTTATACAAAAAAGATGAAATAGAAGAAGAAATCCATTTCGGAATTTTGTCCTATTTACTTGCAAGTATTCCTTTGTTTTTCGCCATATTTAGTATAAGTATTTCTTTTTCACCTTATTTAAAAGATATTTTTCACAACCTTTCAAATGACCTTCTATCAAATATAACAATCCGTGGACAACCTGAAAATATTAAAGAGCATAACCCTTATTTAATGTTATTACCAAGCATTGTAGCATGGTTTGGAGGTTTTGCACTTGGACTTTACCTGGTATGGCAGAAAAATAAAGCAGAAGAACACGCTATAACAGTATTGGCTACAAGAATATATCAGCAGACAATTAATCAATTACTACTACAATCAGACCGCATTACTCGCTTTTTCCAGAATGGAAAACTCCGTTCCTACCTACAAACATTTGCATTCGCAGTCCTTATTGTTACTTTTGTTGCTATGATTGCGGAATGGGAAATTATTCAGAATAATATTGTATCTCATATCTTTCATCCCGAACATAAAACTACCTTATATGACTTTGTTTTATTTTCAATTATTATTGCAGGAATTATGGGAGTTATTTATGCACAAACGAAATTAACAGCAGTGATATGCCTTGGAATAGTAGGCTATGGGATGGCGGTTGTCTTTCTTATTTATAGTGCACCCGATTTAGCCATGACACAATTTATTATTGAAACATTAACCGTATCCTTATTTGTTTTTGTCTTCTATCATTTACCGGAACAACATTTACGACGAAGAAAATTTACCAAATATCAAAATGTTTTTATCAGTGTTCTTTTCGGTATCGTAATGGGCTTTCTAACTCTTTCTGCTTCCAGTATACAGACCCATCCTTCTATATCGTCTTATTTCACAACGAAAAGCCTTCACGAAGCCCACGGAGGCAATATTGTAAATGTTATCCTTGTAGATTTCCGTGGTTTTGATACTCTGGGTGAAATAACTGTTCTGGCAATAGCCGGTATTGGCACTTATGCATTACTCCGTTATCAGAGGTTAAGGAAACATGAATAGTTTAATATTAAAAATCGCCGGAAAATATATTGCTCCCTTACTATTTTTATTTGCTATTTATCTTTTATTAACAGGTCATAATCAACCGGGAGGTGGATTTTCAGGAGGATTGGTGGCTTCTGCTTCGTTTATATTGCTTGCTTTTGCATACGGTGTAGAACGAACACAAAACTGGATGAGAATATCCCCTGTATATATTATTGCATTGGGTTTGCTATTGGCATGTGGGAGTGGACTTATCTCCATATTATTTGGACAACCCTTTATGACAGGAATATGGATAACTTTTAATTCACTATCCTTAGGCACACCGATGTTATTTGATACAGGTGTTTTTTGTGTCGTTTCAGGGACTACTTTATTAATTATTCTTGAACTTATCAAAGAGGTATAAGATTACTATTATGGAATGGCTATTTGCTATTTTGGTTGGTGGTTTATACTCCGCAGGACTGTATCTCATGCTCCAGAGAAATATGTTTAAATTAATATTAGGTATGTGTCTGGTTAGTCACGGAGCCAACCTATTAATATTTACCGCAGGTGGACTTACAAGAAATTTGCCACCCATATTTAGTGAGACGACCTCCCTCCCATCACAAATAACCGACCCCCTTCCTCAAGCATTTGTATTAACTGCTATTGTGATTAGTTTCGGCGTTACAGCCTTTTTGTTAGTTTTGGTTCACCGAACACATAAAACATTAAACACAGATGATGTAGATGATTTAATCAAAACGGATTTGCAATGAAAATACTGGTCATTCTACCCATAATTCTACCACTGCTTACGGCAAGTATTTGCCTTGTTACTAACAAGATGCCCCGTTTGCAGTGGTTTTTTGTGTGGTTTGGAAACATTGCCTATTTTCTTGTTGCCTTGAAATTCCTCTGGAATACTTATCATGGAAATTATTATTCTGTGCAAATTGGAAATTGGCAAGCACCCTTTGGGATAACAATTGTTATTGACCTTTTCAGTTCTATCATGCTTGTAATTACCTCGTTACTTGTATTTTGTTCTTTTCTATATACTCGCTCAATGACATCCAGAGAGGAATTCCGTTTGGGTTATCTTTCCTTAACCTTCTTCTTAATGATGGGGGTATCGGGTGCTTTTACAACAGGTGATTTATTCAATTTATATGTTTGGTTTGAAGTTATGCTTATGTCTTCTTTTGTATTGATGTCGTTTGGAGGTGAACAAAGACAATTAGAAGGTTCCATAAAATATGTCATTCTCAATCTTATGTCTTCAGCAATATTTCTTGCATCTACCGGCATTTTATACGGCATGGTTGGGACAATGAATTTGGCTGACCTTTCGATAAAACTTTCCATGATAGAGCAACAATACCCAAAACTCATTGTTAGTTCTTTGTTATTGGTTGCCTTTGGAATAAAAGCCGGCTTATTCCCTTTATATTTCTGGCTCCCTGCATCTTATCATACCCCCCCGCCGGGGATTTCCGCACTGTTTTCTGGCTTGCTTACAAAAGTAGGAATATATTCTATCATTCGCACCTTTACTTTATTTTATCGAGAAATAGACACTCCCACACAGAATACTCTTTTGATAATTGCCAGTCTTACCATGCTCATAGGAGTTCTCGGTGCTGTATCTCAAAATGAAATTCGGCGTATTCTTTCCTTTCATATCATATCTCAGATTGGTTATATGCTTATGGGACTTGCTTTATGGACTACATTAGGAGTTGCCGGTGCCATCTACTTTATTGTCCACAATATTGTTGCTAAATCAAATCTATTCTTTATAAGCGGTATCATTAACGAAAAAACAGGCAGTTATCACCTTAAATCGCAAGGAAATCTATATAAAGAACTACCAATGCTTTCGGCTTGTTTTCTCTGTTCCGCATTATCTCTTGCTGGTTTACCTCCTCTGTCGGGTTTCGTCGGTAAATTGGCATTAATAATAGCAGGTATTCATGCAGGTGCTTATATTACCGTTTTCATATCCATACTTGTAAGTTTCCTTACTTTATTTTCAATGACAAAAATATGGATATATACCTTTTGGGGAACATCAAATTATAAAAAAGAAATTTCCACTGAACCCGAGAAAAATTTATTTTTTGCATACAGTGCTGTGATAATACTTGCTTTACTGACTGTTTTATTGGGTGTATTTGGAGAAACTTTTATTGATATATCCGAAAAGTCCGCTCAAAGTTTACTTCAGCCATTGACTTATATAGAAAAGGTTATGGAGTATTAGTATGAATTCCAACTTGTTTCTGGCAAATGTTCTTTTAAGTTTAATCTGGGCCTCTATCTCAGGTACTTTGTCTTTTGCAAGTATCCTATTGGGATTTGTTATTGGATATATGATTTTATTTGTCATATATGGCAAAGAAGCAGATTATTTTCTTAAAGTCATTCGTATTTTTTTGTTTGCATTTCGTTTTATTTGGCTATTATTTTTATCAAATATTGAAGTAGCCATTGAGGTGCTTCGCATTCGTCCAAAATCCGCCCCCGGAATTATTGCTTATCAACTTCATTCTACCAATCCGTTGGAAATAACTTTATTTGCAAATTTTATATCATTAACTCCCGGAACCCTAAGCGTGGATATTTCAGAAGACAATAAGGTTCTTTATATTCACGCTTTGTTTGCTAATAATCCTGAAAAATTGAAAAAAGATATTGAAGAACAATTGGAAAAACCATTAAACACAATTTTTAACTGATATATGATTTTTTCGAGTATAGTTATATTTACAATTATGGTTGTTGTAGGGATAATTTTTGCCCTGATACGACTTGCTATAGGTCCTACTCTGGCAGACCGTGTAGTGGCTTTAGACCTGATAACAACTCAAATTGTCGGCATAATCGCTGTTTATTCCATTGCCATATCAAACTCCACATACCTGATTGATGCAATAACAATTACTATTCTTTCCTTTTTAGGGACAGTAACCTTTGCCTATTATTTAGGAATTGGAGGGAAACCATGATAAAAGAAATCCTCACCTCGCTATTTTTACTTTTGGGTGGTTTTTTTATGTTATTAGCCGGTTTCGGAATACTGCGTTTTCCTGATGTATATACTCGGATGCATGCTGCCACAAAAAGCGGAACTTTAGGTGTTACAGGAGCCTTAATTGCATTGTCTCTTTATTTTTGGGATACAGAAATTACAGTGCGTGCTATGTTACCCATCCTATTTACTCTTATTACGGCACCTGTTGCAGCACATTGTATTAGTCGTTCTGCATTCAAAAGCGGTGTAGAACTGTCAGAGAACAGCGTTATAAACGAGTTTGAACAAAATCAAGAAATTTCAACAGACGAACAAATTAAATAGATGGTTTTGTTTCAGCAGTTTCAGGTTTGTTGATAGTATCTCCCTGTTTTAAATCTACAGCTTCTTTTACAAGAGGGGCAATTTGTTCTGCGGGTAAAACAATAATTAATGAATTAGTCTCTACCTCATCTTTCCATTCCTGCACTACCCGTAAAGTCCCCATACCCACAAATTTCCCATCCATTGAAAATAAAGGCGAACTCAAAATATCAAAAGAACGGCTCTGGCTTAATGTGTAAAAAAGAAAAGGTTTTTCAATAATACTCTCTACTCTCAATACGGTTGCACTATGAGTGCGACGAGCCACTTTCCCATGTTGCATAATTAATAACAAGGGGTCTAATAATTGGGGTGCCGCAATATCATCTTTCTCTAAGGATACCTTGACTAAATCTTCTGGAATTGGTTCTTTGGCTCGGATAACCATAACATCGCGTTCTTTATCCTGTAAAAGCACTTCAGCGGGAATTTCTTTTTCATCTTTCAAAATCATCTTTATAGAAGCGATACGGATATTAATTGTATTTCGTAATTCCTGGTCTAACAATATTGATGGGTCAAGTGCCGAAAGAGCAAGAATTGCCATACCAGCAGGCTTTACCAACACTGCAGTGCATTGCCCAACAGTTTCTTCATCTCCATCCGATGAGGTAATTAATAAATTGGCTCTAACTGTAATGACAGAAGAGGCATATTGTTGAAAGACTTTTCTACCTGATTCCGCTATTTCATCAGCAAAAATATTAACAACAACAAATATAAAATTAGCCACCAAAATAAAAATAGGGAAAGATTTTATAAACTTCATAAAAACTTCTTTACTTTACATGTATTAAATAATGAATTAAAATGAACTTAAACTGTGTTTTATTATAACACAACCTTATAAAATTCATACAGTGGGATATTTAAGAGACATCTATGTTATTATATTAGCAAGAGTGAAGAGGTTTTTATTGGAAATTTAAAATATGGCTATTCTTGAAAATATAAATTCACCTAAAGATATTAAAACCCTTTCTTTAGACCAGTTAGAACTATTGGCGGAAGAAATTCGCAAAAAAATTATTTCTACGGTCTTAATCAATGGGGGGCATTTGGCATCTCCCCTGGGAGTAGTGGAACTGACTATTGCATTACATTATGTTTTTGACATCGGTAAAGATATTCTTATATGGGATGTCGGACATCAATCTTATGCTCATAAAATACTTACGGGAAGAAACCACAATTTTGATACACTCCGAAGAAAAGGGGGAATTAGTGGCTATCCGCGTCGTGAGGAAAGCCCCCTTGATTTTTTTGGCACGGGTCATAGTTCCACATCTATATCTTCTGCATTAGGGATGGCTATTGCTCGTGATATAGAAAAAGAAAATAATCATGTTATAGCAGTTATTGGAGATGGAGCCATGACAGGGGGCATGGCAATGGAAGCATTAAGTCATGCGGGGCACCTTGGAACAAATCTGCTGGTAATATTGAATGATAATGAAATGTCTATCGCTCCCAATACAGGGGCTTTAGCAAAATATTTTAATCGCCTTATTATGGCTTACCCTTATAAAAGGGCAAAAGAAGATGTTGGAAGTTTCGTAAAACGAATTGTAGGAGAACGCGTTACCCGAACCATTCAGGATTTGGAGAAATCGGTAAAAGGCTTTATTACAAAAGGTTCCTTATTCCAAGAATTGGGTTTTAATTATATCGGTCCTGCCGATGGACATGATTTACCTTTATTAATGGAATGTTTTCAAAATCTGAAGTATTTTGCGGGTCCTGTTTTGTTTCACTGTCGAACGGAAAAAGGGAAAGGATACAAAGAGGCGGAAAAAGACCCTCAAAAATATCACGGAATTAAACCTAAAAAAATTTACAAATCCGATGAAGAAGGGGATGGAATTCTATTAACCCAACCTGTTGAAGAAATAGGAAAAAGTTTTACAGAACATTTTAGCGATGCAATATGTAAACTCGCTGAAAAAGATAATCGAATTGTTGCTATAACTGCCGCAATGCCAGCAGGTACGGGATTGACTACTTTTGCGGAAAAATTCCCACAACGATTTTTCGATGTAGGAATATGCGAACAGCATGCGGTAACTCTTGCCGCTGGGCTTGCCTGTAAAGGATTTCGACCTGTGGTTGCTATTTATTCGACTTTTTTACAACGGGCTTATGACCAGATTATTCATGATGTTTGTTTGCAAAATTTGCCCGTTATTTTCGCTATAGACCGTGCCGGGCTTGTTGGTGAAGATGGTCCCACTCACATGGGGACTTTTGACCTTTCCTTTTTGCGGGTCATACCCCAATTAAAGATTTGTTCACCTCGCGATGGCTTTGATTTAGAAAAACTTTTAGAAATAGCCCTCCTTCAAGAAGGACCCATTGCAATTCGTTATCCCAAAGCACAATCTATACTTACAGGGTCAACGACAGAACGGAATTACATGGGAGCAGATGTCCTTTCAACAGGAACTGATGGCTATTTTCTTGCCGTGGGAACCAAAGTCCATACCTGCCTGAAAGTATCCCAAAAATTACAAAAAGCAGGTATATCTATCGGTGTTATTGATATGAGATGGGTAAAACCCCTCGATATACAGATACTGAAAAAACTTTCTACCCCGCGTATTTTTACGGTCGAAGAAAATACTTTAATAGGTGGCTTTGGAAGTGCTATCCTTGAATACTTCAATGATAGTTCTTTAATAGAAGAGACAAAGATATATCGTTTAGGGATATCGGATGTTTTTTGTGAACATGCTTCTCGTGAAGAACAATTAAAAATGTTTGGACTAACCGTTGATGAATTATCTGATAAAGTACTTGAAATTTTTGAGATAAATCAACATACGCATGTACCCACTATGTCCTGAACATACAATATTCCTGAAAATTCTTGTTAAATTCAAAAGTTGTAAAAAAATGTGGATTTATGGTAATCTTTTAAACCCCAATGTTTATTAGCATGAGGGGCGAGTGGCGGAATTGGCAGACGCGCTGGACTTAGGATCCAGTACCGCGAGGTGTGCGGGTTCAACTCCCGCCTCGCCCACATTACTATTGAATTTTAATAGATAATTAATGAATCATAAAACAACTTAAATATAGGTCAATAATCATGATGGAACAAAAAAACAACAACGAAAATAACATTACTCCCTCTGAATCAGAACAAAAAGATGAGTTGCAAAATGCAACGGAAACTACTTCGGAACAAACAACAACAGAGGAATTGCATGAGCATAAACACCATCACCATGCCCATGATACAGCCGAAGAAGAATTTAAATTTGAAAAAGACCCCGAATATGAAATTGATTACAAAGGAGACTGTTTATATTCCGTAAAGATTTCTATTCCTGCGGTAAATACTAAATCACAGATAAATAAAAATCTGGAAGAAGTAAAAGAACATGCAGAATTGCCCGGTTTTCGTAAAGGGAAAGCCCCCATGTGGTTAGTTGAAAACAAATTTGGCAAAATAGCTCGAAAAGAAGCCCTTGATAAGGTTATAACCGAATCCGTTAAAAAATTAATGGAAGACAATAAATTACGGGCATTTTCTACCCCGCAATTTGAAGGGTTAGAAGAACTTGACAAATTACCAGAAGATAAGGATATATCTTTTCAGGTTTCTTTTGAAGTAGCACCAAGATGCGAATTAGGTAAGTATCGTGGGCTTGAGTTAGAACGAAAAGTCCTTGAACCTGATGAAAATATGATTGCAGAACGGCTGGAACTTTTGCGGAACCGTTTTGCAATTTATCAGTCTATTCCTGATGCAGAAATAGCCAATGGTGACCAGGCAATTATTGATTTTAATGGAACTATAGATGGGGAAAGTTTCCCCGGTGGAACTGCCAACAATTATCCTTACATAGTCGGTTCTAAGAGATTTTTCGGTAAATTTGAAGAAGCACTTATTGGTGCTAAAGTTGGTGAAACGAAAACCTGTGAAGTTGAATTTCCGATAGATTACACGAACAAGAGCCTTGCCGGTAAAAAAGCAATATTCGAAATTAAAATTAAAGACATCAAACGGAAAGAAATGCCTGCATTAGATGATGAATTTGCAAAACAAGCCGGGGCAGAAAATCTTGAAGACTTGAAACAAAAAATTAAGAAAGAACTGGAAGATGCTATATCGGAAGAAACTGATTATCAATTAGAGACAGATGCAATTGAACAGGTTATTGCAAACAGCACATTTGAAATTCCCAAATCACTCATTGAAGAGGTAGCCAAAAATCAGGTAGAAGAACAAATCCAACGAATGATACAAATGCGTATCCCTGTGTCGGAAATTGAAAAACAACGCGAAGAGTTGGAAAAGGATGCTAAAGAAAAAGCAGAAAAAACAATTAAGTGGTATACTGTGGCAAATGAAATAGCCGAAGCAGAAGGGATAGAAATTACAGATAGTGACTACGAGGACGAAGCACAAAACATACAAGGAAGAACAGGGATAGATATAGAAACCATTCGTAACTATATTCAGGAACAAGGCAAAGAAGATGTAAACGATACCATTATTCGAAAAAAAGTAGTTAAACTTATTTTAGACAGTGCCAAAATTGAGACAAAAACTATTTCCCGTGAAGAATGGGAAAAAAAATCTGATTAAGAGAATTAAAAACTATGCATGAAGCAATAGAAAAATTGTTCAAACATGGAATTAACCCTTATTCCGAAAATCCTATTAACCCTCAGGCTGTAACAATATATCAGCAAACCAGTCGGGGAGAAAGGGCTTACGATATTTACTCCCGATTGCTTGAAGACCGAATTATTTTTTTGGGTATGCCTATTGACGACTATGTTGCTAACTATATCATTGCCCAATTACTTTATTTAGAAGCAGAAGACCCCGATAAAGACATAAATCTTTATATCAATAGCCCGGGTGGTAGTGTTACAGCAGGTTTGGCAATATACGATACCATGCAGTTTATCCGTCCCGAAATTACAACCATCTGCCTTGGACAGGCAGCCAGTATGGCAGCAGTCCTTATGTCCGCAGGAACTCCCGGAAAACGCTATGCGCTTCCTTATTCTCGCTTCCTGTTGCATCAATTAATGGGGGGTGTTCGCGGACAGGCTACTGACATCGCTATTCAGGCACAGGAAATTGTTCGGATAGGTGAAACTATTGACCAAATCCTCGCCAGACATACAGGACAACCCATTGAAGTTATCCGAAGAGATACCGACCGCGACTTATTTCTCAGTGCAGACGAAGCAAAAA
>Ga0123519_10001707_pt1 | contig 37506 bp, 24 predicted proteins | sample YelNatPaOPRAMG02_FD_87396 | JGI IMG/M metagenome (GOLD analysis project Ga0123519, IMG submission 87396) | Hot spring microbial communities from Yellowstone National Park - Yellowstone National Park OP-RAMG-02 (version 2) | ecosystem: Environmental > Aquatic > Thermal springs > Hot (42-90C) ...
CATCATCGCGGCGGAACGCGGCATTAACCACCACCCCCGCATCGCTTTTCTCAGCCTTTGTATCCACCGCGCGCACCCACACGCTGATCTTGAACTTTTCACCCACAGCCACCGGGATTCCATGGTTCACGAGAAGGGTAAATCCGCCCTCAGGGACATCCATTCGGAAGCTGCGCGCGCCGGAGTGGAAGACGGCTGTATCTATGGAGCACTTGACCTTACCATGATCCTGCTCCCACAACCACCAATCCGCGGGTATGCCGGAAGCATCGGTCCCGAGCTCAAAGCCGGGATTGGGGAACAAATTACCTGGAGCACAGTGAGCAATCCCGGAGGTAAGAACCAGGAGAGTAATGATGGAAACCAGCAGTGCAGAGCGCATTGTTAACCTCACGTAAATCTTTGATCTTATATTGAGTAGTGATTAGTGAGCAATGAATATTGGATTTGGGTGGTAGCCTGTATTGGCACAGGTACCATAAAGATAACCGATGGTGCTGAGTATAGGGACTCTCGTGATTCCTTCGGAACACTGTCGTCCGAGGGATACACTCGCATACGGCTCGCACTCAGTGCTATCGGATATCTTACTTGCTGATCCTTTATTGGTACTGTTGGTTTGACTATAGATTGTAAGTCAATCTCTCACACAAAAGCGCCGGACGTGGCGTATTTCAAAGGCGCTTCGTTCAAAAATTGAGCCGGTTTCGTGATGTGTTGAATCAGTATGAATCCCTCAACGAATAGACTTTTGTTTTTGCCAGTGTGGATTCTTCGATCTCCGATTCCGGACGGACTATAACAGTCCTGCCGGCGGGGAGATCGAAGCAATTATCGGAGAAGACCACGTCTTTTTTCGGCACGCTCAGACAGACCCATCTCGCCATCACATCGGAACGGACTTCGAGATACGGACCGATATCGTCCGATTTCACTTCGACATTCACCTTCGCGGGTGGCAGTTCGAGATGCTTGGGAGCGATAAACGAAGTCACGCTCGAACCGGCGGGCTTGCCGTTTACCAGCAGCTCCGTAACGAGCACCGCCTGGCGGATCATATCGCCTTCGAGCTCATCAGCAAAATCGAGGCTTGCGAGGAGCTTGTTTTTTTCGCCCTCGATCTTCGTCTTGATCTTGCTCCTGCGCAGGACCGTGCCGTCGAATTTCTCCAGCGCCCACCTGACCTCGATCTTCGCGGGTTTGGTGGTATCGTTGGAAACGTGGATTTCGGCGGTCTTGCCCTCCTCGGCGACGGAGAGCAGGATCGGGGAATAGAACCGCTTCGCAACATATTGGAGGGCTTTCCACCTGCCGAAATAGTCGATACTCGCCCAGCTCGATACGGGCCAGCAATCGTTAAGCTGCCAGTAGAGCGTGCCCATGCATCTTCCGCGATTGCGGCGCCAGTGCTCGACTCCGTATCTCATCGCCTCAGCCTGCAGGAGCTGGCTGACATAGCACATCATCTCGAAGTTCTTGGGAAACCGGAAGGTCTGAGCCATGTAATAGAGAATAAGCCCGTTGCCCGCACGGTTCTTCTGGTGACATTCCATAATGTGACTTGTCATATTGAGATGCTCGGACGGGCAGAAGGTCTTGACAGTCTCAATGGAGGGCATCGACTCGAACCCAAACTCACTCATAAAGCGATAATAGAGCTTGCGATAAGATGTGAACGGCTCGCGCCCATGCCACACACCCCAGTAATGCCCATCACCCGCGATCTGCCCGTTCGGATCCTCAAACGGCTTCTGCATACCGTTGGAAGGAGAGCTCGGCCAATAGAACGTATCGGGATCGAGCCTGGAGCAGATGGAGGGAAGGAGATCGTGGAAGATTTTCGAATATTGCTTTCTCCACTGCTCGTTCCTCTCGCCGCCGATTCCATTATAAAGGAACCACTCCATCTCGTTGTTCCCGCACCACAGGGCAAGGCACGCGCGGTTACGCAGGCGAACGACGTTGTATTCAGCGTCTTTCCTGCAGTTTTCCAGGTAAGCCTTATCAGCAGGATAATGAGCGCAGGAGAACATAAAATCGTGCCAGATAAGGATGCCGTAGCGATCGCAGAGGTCGTAGAACCGCTCGTCCTCATAGTATCCTCCACCCCAAATTCGGAGCATGTTCATATTAGCCTTCGCTGTGCTCCAGACAAGGTGGTGGTAGTGCTGATCGGATATGCGCGCTGGGAACTGGTCCGCGGGAATCCAGTCGGCGCCCTTAGCAAAGATCGGGACATCGTTTACGATGAAGGTGAACGCGCGGCCGTAGTCATCCTTGCGCTGGTCGACCTTGATTGTGCGCAGACCGATCTGCCTTATAAACGAGTGCAGCTCCTGATCGCCAGATTTCAGGACAGCTTCGATTTTATAAAGTGGGTGATCGCCATAACCATTGGGCCACCAGAGCTTTGGCTTGGCAATGTTTATGGAGCATTTACCGGTCGATGAGACCGACTTGATCTCGTGCTCCTCAATTTTGCCGTCGGGATGAGTAAGCTTGATAGTAACAGAGGTGGATGTGCGCTTGTATTTTTCGATTGCGACTTCGATGCTGAGCGTGACCTGGCCCGAGGAGCGATGGTTTTGGCGGATTCTCACGTCATCGATGCGGCCGGTCCGATAGCTCGCGAGCCTGATCGAGCGCCAGATGCCGCTTGTGGGGATTTGAGGACCCCAGTCCCAGCCCCACTGCGAGGGAGACTTGCGGGTGTAAATGGAACCGGGGATCGAATCTCCCGGGCTCATCAGTGGTTCCTTTGCGACCAGGGGTTTGGTATGGTTTACGGGAGATTTGAACCTGATGCGGATGTGGTTCTCGGTCGGGAGCAGCTTTCCGGTAACATCGAAGCGATGCTGGATATACATATTATCGACATGGCCGAGGATGTGACCATTGAGAATCACATCAGCCAGCGTATCCAGGCCATCGCATTCCAGATAGATCCTGTCCGTATCGAAAAGCTTTTCATCGACTTTGAACTCGCGTGAATACTCCCAATCGTTCTCATGGACCCATGAGACGCGGAATTCATTGTCACCATAGAACGGGTCCTCGATAATTCCCGCGCGCATGAGGTCAAGGTGGACATGACCAGGCACCTGAGCCTTTACAATGTCATCCGAGCCATGCTGCCGAAGCTCCCAAACACCATCAAGTGATTGAACAAACATAGTCGCAATCTACCCCCGAACGATTATAACAACCCCAAGCGCTGAAAGGAAGGGCATAATGGGTAATCGGTGAAAGAAATAGTTGTCGGTTTTCTTTTTAGCTGCCAGGCTATTACAGGTAGTCTTGATTACCACGAGCAGTAAGCTTTTTGAATCGTAGATGGATGCAAAGTCTGTACCGGTGTTTCGGATTTGAGGGTTGGAGAGATGAGTTAGCATATAACCCACTAAACTTTCATCCCAACCCGGAAATCCCGAAACTTACGTTACTGCAGATGAAAAGATGTGCAGGGTACAAACCCGCTCATACCTGGTCCGGGATTGCAAATCCTGACCATCGTAATTGCTGCCTTTAATGATAAAGACTAGCAATGAGATCACTGACAGCTGAAAGCTGATAGCTAAAAAAGGAGGATCAATCGATGAAACGATATTTGATACCGGTTTGGGTGGTTCTACTGGTCGTGATGATTTTGGGATGCTCTCAGCAAGGTGGAAGCAGCTCCGCCCGCAGCGGTAGAACAAGTGGCTCGGGGAAGTGTTCGTGGTCGGTCTATTTCAGCCCTAACGGGGGAGCGACCCAGGCAGTGGTGAACGCCGTCAACGGGGCGAAGAAGACAGTTCTGGTGCAGGCTTATTCGTTTACCTCGACCCCGATAGCGAAAGCTCTGGTCGATGCGCACAAGAGAGGGGTGGATGTGAAGATCATCCTGGATAAAAGCCAGGTGACACAGCGATACTCGGCGGCGGATTTCTTCCATAACCTGGGAGTTCCACTGCGGATCGATTACAAGCACGCAATCGCGCATAACAAGGTGATGGTAATCGACGGCAATACGGTGCTGACAGGATCGTTCAACTTCACCAAGGCGGCAGAATCGAAAAACGCGGAAAACCTGCTTGTTATTCACGATAAGGCTCTTGCGGACAAGTACGCTGCAAACTGGAAAATCCATTGGAACCATTCGGAACCATATACAGGAAGGGGAGCAGGCGGGGAAAGGACAAGAAGTCATAGATATAAAGGTGGAGAGTAGTTATAGATATTCAACATTTAATTCTAATGAGTTTTGCATAATGATGTGACATACTGGCGGGTCGAATCGAGCACGAAGCCTTTTGCCAGGTTGTCACTACATTACCTGAAACTCAGTAGTGGAGCCAATTGATGAACCCTAAAGATATCACAGTTTATATGATCGGCAATGCGCACATCGATCCGGTTTGGTTGTGGAAGTGGCAGGAGGGGTTTGCGGAGGTGCATGCTACTTGCCGCAGCGCGCTCGACCGGATGAATGAGTATCCGGATTTCGTTTTCACGCGCGCTGATGCAGCTACCTATAAGTGGATCGAAGACTCGTGCCCGGAGATGTTCGAGGAGATACGGCAGAGGGTTAAGGAAGGGCGTTGGAGCATTGTCGGCGGGTGGTGGGAACAGCCGGATTGCAACATTCCGAGCGGAGAATCGTTCGTAAGGCACGAACTTTATGGGAAGAGATACTTCCTAGATAAGTTCGGGGTGGATGTGAAGACCGGATATAACGTGGACTCATTCGGGCATAACGCCGGGCTCCCGCAGATATTATCAAAGGCAGGGATTAAATATTACGTCTTTATGCGGCCCGAGCAGCATGAAAAAGAGCTGCCCAATTCTCTATTTTGGTGGGAAGGGCCGGACGGATCGCGGGTACTTGTGTTGAGGCTCAGAGGACCTTATTGCATCTGGGGTCATGACCTTGCCGCGTTCGTTAATGAAGCTATCGAAGATCGGCCGAAGGGGACGGATGTCACCGCTCGATTTTACGGGGTCGGGAACCACGGCGGCGGACCGACCATCGAAAACCTCGAGCAGATACGGAAGCTGCAGGCGGACCCGGACGCGCCTGATGTCATATTCGGAACGCTGGAGCAGTTCTTCGAGCATGTGATGAGAGAAAAGCCGGATATACCGGTGGTGAAGGGCGACCTGCAGCACCACGCGGTCGGATGTTATACCGCTCATTCCGGCGTAAAGATGTGGAACCGAAGGGCTGAGAATGCGCTCGGAGCTGCGGAGAGATCATGCGCGATGGCGAAGATCGGAAGTGGCAGGGGCTTTCCTAAGGCAAGGTTCGCCGAAGCCTGGCAGAAGGTGTTGTTCAATCAGTTCCACGATATCCTCGCCGGGACGAGCCTGGATGTCGCCTATGAAGATGTGCGAAACTCGATGGGCGCGGTGATCGACACGGCGGAATATGAGATGACCGCGGCTCTGCAGAGCATCGCTTGCAAGATAAACGTAGACGGCGAGGGGGACGCGTTCGTGGTCTTCAATCCGCATATACATGCGATCAGGAGCATGATTTACTTCGATGAGAATGGGCGCTCGCTCAGGGACTGCGGCGGACGAGCGATTCCGGTGCAGACCGCGACGCCGTTCTATGAGCACACGGGACCGCGTGCGAAGAAAGTGTTCGTCGATACGCTGCCCCCGCTCGGTTACAGGCTCTATTACTCCGGTAATTGGGATGAGGCTCCGGCTGCAAACAGGCTCACGGCCGATACGAGCGCGCTGGAAAATGACTTCTACCGGGTGGAGATCGACGGCGATTCGGGTGAGATCGTTAAAATTACCGACCTGCGGACAAATACGAATGTGCTCGATGCTCCCGCGGGGGCGGTGGTGATCGAGGATAAATCGGATACCTGGAGCCACGGGGTGGTTTCGTATAACGAGGTCGCCGGCAGGTTCGGGGACGCTAAAATCGAGCTCATCGAGAACGGGCCCGTACGGGCAACGCTAAGGATCGAGTCACGCTTCGGGGAATCGGTCATGTGGCGGGATGTGTCGCTGTATGCGGAGCTGCCGCTCATCGAGTTCAGAGTAAACCTGGACTGGCATGAAAAGCATAAGGTGCTGAAGTTCGAGTTCCCGCTCGATCTGGAAGATTGCGCGGCGAGTTACGATGCGGCGTATTCGTTCGCCACTCATCCCACCGACGGCGCCGAGAACCCGGGGCAGAAGTGGATCGATGTTACAGGGCGAAGCGGTGAGGAAGTTTACGGAGTCAGTCTGCTAAATGACGGTAAATATGGGTTCGACGTGGAGGACTCGACGATGCGGCTTACAGCGCTTCGGAGCCCGATCTATGCTTTCCACGATCCGCGGCAGGTCGAGGAGGGCAAACGGTATCACTACATGGACCAGGGGATGCACAGCTTCACCTTCGCGCTCCTCCCGCACCAGGGCTTATGGCAGGAAGCCGGAACCGTGCGCGAGGCTGAGGTGATGAATATGCCGCCGGTCGCGGTTGAGACATCGCAGCACCCGGGCGAGTGGCTCGGTGAGCGGTCGTTCGGATGGGTGAAAAAGCCGAATATCGACGTGTGCGCGATAAAGGAAGCTGAGGAAGACGATTCGCTGATAGTGCGAGTCCGCGAGACCGAGGGAAAGGCTCTCGGCGAGGCAAAGCTGATCCTCGATGGTTCGAAATATTCGTTCTCAATTGAGGCTTATGAGCTCAAGACGTTGAGGATTAAGGGCGGGGATTGTAGAGAGGTGGATTTGGTGGAGCGGAAGTAGAACGCACGAATGACGCGATCATTGACATGTGAATCATAACTGCTATGCCGTTTTCGCTCCTGCTGGTCAGGTGATCGTAGTTCAGTATTGCTTGATAAGCCGGAAGAATATCTCTATTTCCCAGTGTCTCCGGTAGATGTCTGCTACTTCATGGAAACTGTAAGGACCAGCTTTGCCCTTTTGTCCATTCAGCGCCTAATACAAATGGCTGCCAGCTCTTTTTACACATGTCCCAGCGGTAGCAGTGGATCACGAGTATACGCATTGACTTTAGGTCTTTTACACCGCTCCACTTATTGGAGAAAGTGGCAACTTCGACCTTATGAACTACGCAGTGAAAGTTTGGTTGTCTGCGTATGTTAGAGGTTTACGAGAGGCGCAATTGATATTGATTGGCTAAACAGCCCAACATGGGGATGCTTTGCCTGGATGAGTAGTTATATGTTTCGGAGGGCTTTTTCATCGAAGCAGGAGCGGCGGATTAGACACAAGTCGTGCAGAAACATAGAAACACCAGCCTGCCACTGGCCCGATCTTGGTCAACTGCCCGGAGCTACTTCTTCCCGTAATGCTCTTCCAAATAAGCGATGATTGCGTCGTCATCGTCGGCTATTATTTTTCCGTCGTCGGTTACGAGCGTGGGGACGCCTGTTTGGCCGGAGACTTCCATTAGTTCTTTACGGTCAGCTTTGGAGCGGGGAACGTTGATGTTTATGTAGGTGAGCTCGAGGTCGGTCATTTTCGAGCGGACTCGGGCGCAGTATGGACACCATTCGGCCTGGTATAGTTTGAGCATCGGGTTCCTCCGGATCAACTAACTGTTATCGTATGAGCATCAGGCTCTTTCGAATTAATCGGTCGGATGTTTTTTACCCTCAAAATCGGTATATGAAGACGTATCGCTCTCCCAAAACTCCAGCGGGACGGGGATTTTTCCGCTGCCGTCGGGGGCGTCGATTACGTAGGTCGGATACGCGAGGCCCGAAAGGCTGCGGCGGAGCTGGGTCATGATCCTGCGCTCCTTATCGAAATCCGCGCGGAAGTGGTTGGCTCCGGGGATCGGGTCGCAGCGGTAGATGTAGTATGGCCGCACTCCGATCTCCAGGAGCGTGGTGAAGAGCTCGTGGAGGGTGCGAAAGTCGTCGTTTACGCCCCTTAAGAAGACGCTTTGCGAGTAGAGAATCGCGCCCGCGCTGATCAGGTCCTTCACGCAGCGGACCGTGCGCCTGGTGATTTCAGATGGGTGCTCGAAATGGATTCCGACATAGACAGGCTGATCGACCCGTCGTATCGCCTCGAGCTTGCGGCAGGTGATCAGGCACGGGTCGCTTACCGGAGCGCGAGTCCCGATCCGCATAACCTTGATCGAATCGATCGAGGAAAGCTGCTCAAGTGCGTATTCAAAAAGATCGTCCGCGACTATGAACGGATCGCCACCGGACATGATCACCTCGCGCACTCCGGGGTGGTCGGTTAAGTACCGGACCCACTGATCAATGTGAGAGCGGTCGATGCGGCCCTCATCGATGTTGGAGACGAGCCTGCGGCGGGTGCAGAACCTGCAATAGGCGGCGCACTCGGCTGTAAGCAGGCACAAGACGCGGTTGCCGTATTTGTTGATCATCCCCGGGGCAACTTCGTGCTCTTTCTCCCGGAGAGGGTCCGCGTCGCAGGTGTAGTCGTCACTAAGCTCCAGATCACTTATCTCGAACTGCCTGCGGATAGCTTCCTGGCAGATCATCAGGCTCTCGATATGCTCGGATGTTTTCTGCTCCATATCGAATTGACTCACTTTCGCAAACTGCACGGTGAAATAATCGCATCCACCATGCCGTGGATAAGCTTTTTATCCCTGGGGACGGATGTAGCGAGGACTCCTCCCATCTCCGCTCTACCATCGATCACAAAATAATAAGGACACAAGCGGACCCTCGCCCGCATTTCGCGAATCGCTCCGCCCGGTTCTTCACAATACTTTACCCCAATAAGCAACGTATCGAGGAACTGCTGCAGCACATAAGGCGTGCTGCCAAAGCTTGCAAGCGCCGTATCGACCGCCTCGGCCCATTCCTCCTGCGGCATATCATGACCGACTTTAACACCTCTACTTCCCCACGCAAGCGGCGAAAAGCCCGAGGGCTTGATTACGAACTGCCGCTCCTTCTGGGTGCCCTCACTCATCACTCGCCAATCGCGAATAGGTCTGCCTTTCCAGCGAAATCCGCTGATCTCGGCATACGGCGGGACAGGGCGGTTGTCCAGTATAAACGTCGGTACGATAGCCCTTTTCAGCAAAGCAAATTTTTCATTACCAAGCGACGTGCGCCAGTAGTCCTCCAACGCGGAGTGGTGCAGGAGGGCGAGAAGCATCTTCTCTTCGAGGTAGGGCTTATAAGGCGGAGTGACGGTGACGAGTTTTTTGCGAGCGGCGTAGGAGACAAGCTCGGCTTTGGGGATGTTCAATAGATCGAAAAGCTCGAAGAAACGATACAGGACATCGATGCGCACCTGCTCGCCCTCGCAATCGATATAAAGACCCTCTTCTGTGAAAACCACTTCTCTGGGTCGAACGGTCCACGCCCTCAGCCCGATCTCGCGCAGCTCACCGGCAAGATATGCCATCTCCGGCAGATAATCGATAGATTCATCGGAGACCATTATCGCGCATACCGGATCAGCCGTGCCCGATGCGCCGCGGAGCATATCGGCAAAGAGGTCGCGGACCCCGCGCGCCGAGCCGATAAGATCGAAACCCGAGCCGACGTAGGCTGCGGAGAGGCAGTCGAGATGGCCGAATCCACCAGGAACGCTGTCGAGTTCGGTAATCTTGAAGCCGTTATCGGTGATAAGGATATCGGGGCGGATAATGCCGGGAAGCGCGCTTTTCTGATATTTCATGCGAGCGTGGCGCAGGAGGTCGTCGGGTTTGCCGATATCGAGATACTCATTTACCCACTTGTTGCCCGCGCGAAGGTAGAGATCGTTCATCGCGGAATAGAATGCAAGGAGCGCATCACCAAGGGCACGGAGCTCATCCACCTGAGCGGATGTCAGCTGGAATGGTTCGGGGGAGATTATGTGAGTGCGAGTGCTATCCTGATCGGCGCCGGGGATGCGCCAGAGATTCGCCGAACGGATATGGTTACGCACCCGTCCGCAGACATCATCCGGCTTCTCAGCCAGCTTACAATCAGCCCAGTCCCCCAAAACGATCTTCCCTCCGGCAACAAAACGGCGGCTTGTTACCAGCTCTGCTTACAGTCTATACCCTACCCGCTTATGCCGCAAACTCAGCAAGCCGGCGAGCACAAGGTCAGTTTAGTGCAACCTGGCGCAAAGGTCAAGCGGAGCCGTTTAAGATCTATAATTAAGAATTACGAGTTAGGAATGGTCGGTATACCAGGTTTAATGCCTGAAAACTGGCGGAACAATATCGAAAGCTCCGGCGTATTTCATAACGTATAATTTTAGGGGTTGCGCTTCAGGCAATTCCGGCCGATAATGGTCGTGTCGGGAGGTCGACACTTGCAGCAAAAAGATCTACTTCAGCAGATAGATGAGTTAAAAGATAAGCTCAACAAGGCGCAGCGCCAGGTGACAGGGCTCAGGCAGAAGAGCAAGTACCTGGAGATGCAGTATGAAGACTCACGCACCCGCGAGCAAAACAATAATGGGCTTGTGATGGAGCTTCTCGAGAGGCAGCGCGAGCTTAATGTCATGCTCAACCGCGCTAATATAATGCTCAATCGAACCCAGGAAGCGATGGCTCTGAGCTCGATGGAGCTTAACGAGATGGCTAAGGCTCTCCCGGAGCCGAAAAAGGCCGAGTGGGCTGATCGGGTAGCAAAGGTCAATGAGCTTTTCAAAAAGACGGGCATTCAGGATGCCGAACTCGGCGCGCTCGAAAGCTCGAACCCCGAGCATCCCAGTGATTCATTCAATCGAGAAGAGCTCAAGAAAGAATCTGAGGAAGCATTCGGCAGGAAGCAATCGATATGGAACTGCGGAGTGAAACCTCAGCCTCCTCGCGTGGAAGCGGAGATCGTGGAAGAAGCACCTTCGGTCGAGCCGATCAGTGATGTAAAAATTATAACTGAAGACAAGCCGGAGATGCATGAGCCGGAGATCATCGATATAGACGAACACGATGATCAAATCAATGAAGATCAACTGATCTTCCCACCGCGAAAGAAATCGTGGTGGCAGAGGCTGGCAGGGTAGATTTAACGAATAATTAGTGATAAATAGCGGCCGGAGTCGAGGGCTCCGGCCGTTTTTCGTAATACAAGAACCCAGATTGAATGATCGGTTACTACTGAGTTTCAAGTAGTGTAGTGACAATCTGGCAGGAAGTTTCGTGCATAATCTGATCTACCATTACGTCACATCGTTATATGAAACTCAATAAGCGAACATAATAGAATGAATGCATGGCAACTGAAGCCTTAATAAGAGGCTAATATTCATTGGTGTGAGTGCAAATCTCCAAACGCAATATTTACCTGGGGAGCCTGGAGTAGAGTTTATACTTAATGAGTATCGCATAACGATGTGACGTACTGGCGGGTCGGATCGAGCACGAAACCTTCTGCCAGGTTGTCACTACATTACTTGAAACTCAGTAGTTCGATGCACTCTTAAAATTGGATCGCTTCTCCTCTGTTCGCCGGGTGCAAGGGTTACGTAGGGAGCGACTTCCCACCTCGGGACCAAATCCAGTTACACTATGCCATTGCTTGTGGTATAGTCAAGCATCATTCTTTAGGCTGCTTGGCAGAGCATAACATTCATATTGAGAAGAGAAAGGATTTTTTAAAGCAACAGATGTTTTAGTAGATTGCTGGATAGATAAGGCGGTGGGAGTCGCCGCAATTCAAGGCGTTTCGCTCAATCATCATTGGTATGAATCTTGAGACAAGTCCGGAATGGCGTATATGTAAGCCGGCATGACGTATTTTATAAGATTCATTACTCGACTGTTTGCTTGACGCTCGTTAGCCGGGTGAGTAGAATAACATACAGATGAGGTGTCTAAATCGGCACGGTCGGGAAAAGGCTATATGGGGCTTTTTCCCATTTTGTTGTGTGGGGTATTAGAGGATGGGAAACTGGCGGAGACTTGGGGTGGCTCTTGCCATCGTTTTAACGATTATTCTTACCGGAACAGTTTACGCAAGCATTAAACCAAAGGTAAGCGCGAAGACATCGGGCGGGATATGCGCTCTTATAATTAACGGTAAGCCGGCGGTGCGTTTCGCAAAGGGCAACGGTAACCTGACCGCGGCTCAGAGAGCTCAGATCACCAGCGATAGACTCTCTCAGCTGGTCGACCTAAGGCTCGATCCGGCTACAATCTACGTAAGAAGCGACAAGCATGCGGCGCGAATCTACGTGGGCGAAACGATGCTTTGTATAGCGACTGCGGCTGACGCCAAACACAGCGGCGCCACACCAGCCGAACTTGCTAACTCCTGGATGTCCAACATCAAGTCGCTTCTCATGATGCCTGCGATCATATTGAATCCCAAAGATCTTGTGGTTCCGGTTGGAGAAACCAGGCGGGTCGAGATAACCGGCGCGGCTGTCGGGCCGGTCTACGCAAAAACCGATAACGAGGATATCGCGATCGCCGTTCCCGCAACTGATGGCAAATATATCACGGTTATGGGTAAGAAGCTGGGCGCCGTTCAGATCGACGTAAGCATGGAAGGCGAGCACATGATCCTGCCGGTTTCTATAAAGAAATATGCGGGATCAATGCCGACGATAGCCATTGCCGAAGTCACCGGGAACCCGTGCCCCGCGCAGCTCGCATGCTACGCCGCACGGCAAGCCGTAGCCCAGAACGCGCAGCTCGAACCAGGCTCGACGCTCGAAGTCGGCCGGGTGCTGTGCTCGAATCAGCCGCTGGGCCGTGGACAAGTCAGGCAAATGCGGGCCGAGGTCAGGATCAGCGGGCCAAATCTTATCCCATTCTTTACAAGGGCTAATGTCGAGGTTCACAACATAGTCCTGCCGTCCGAGGACGTTCAGGAGCTCTTCTACAGCAACGATCCTGAGCGGATACAGAAATACCAGACCCTGTTTGCGGGGAAGCTGCAGCCGGATACGGCTACACGAATCCTCTACCACCACCAGAATATGATGGGAAAACGGGTCCATCTTATCGTAGAAGTGATCAATCCGAGCGATCAACCGACGAAGGTAAGAGTGTTCCGCGGGATCTCGGCGCCGTCCGTCGATACGGTGGCGGTGGGGCATATCGCGGGGTCGGCTTTTCTGAAGGAATGCCAGAACGACGTAAGCGTGCTGGAAATCATCCCACCGCAGTCGCGCCTCGTTCTCGTCTCGGATATCCTCGGCAATAAGGAGACAGCGAGCGGAATCCTGCAGGTTCACCAGATGAGCGGTGGAGACGGATATGTGAGAATAACCGCCGCCGAACCATACGTCGATAATGTCGAGCGCGGCACCATCGCGCGCGCCCCGAGTATCTTATCGCTCCCGCTTTCAGACGATATCTATCCCGCTCCCATAAAGACGGTGAACGCGGAGTATGTGGTGGGAAGCAGGTGGGCGTTCATACCCATCGGCCAGGATCCCCTGAGCACGGACGGCAGTCAGAAAAAGCTCTATGGTAACTACGGTGTGACCTATAATATCAACGTTCGGATATCGAACCCGACGGGTGAGCCGAAGAAAGTCATATTCGCGTTCGACCCGACCGCGGGCATCGCATCGGGCGTGTTCCTGATCGACGGTAAATTCACCATGGCAAGAAGCGCTCAACCGCCAAGCGATGTCCCGCTGGCGTCTTATACCGTGCAGCCTGGCGAGACAAGGAGTTTCCGGGTAGTGACGGTGCCGCTCGCGGGTTCGAATTATCCGGCTACACTGGTGGTCAGGTCGTAGCTGTTTAATGCCTTTCAAATCAATAATAATGGGGATCTTGCTGATGTTTATCTCCTCGAATGCAGTAACAGGCAGCGTAGCGAATAAGGTGGCGAAGCAGGCGGGCGCTCAGGCTCGCATAATGTGGTTCGATGCGGAAGCCAATGTATGGGAGCTCTCGACCCGGGCGGGAGTGGCGGATATGGTACGAAAGTGCAAATCCGCGAACATCAACACAATAATCGTCGATGTGAAACCGCTGGCGGGGGTGGTGCTGTATAACAGCAAAATCGCGCCGAAGCTGAGACGGTTTGAAGGCAAGGCTTATCCCGCCAAATACGATCTGCTGCAGACAACCATTGAAGAGTGCCACAAATCCGGAATTCCCGTATATGCGGCGATCAACGTATTTTCGGAAGGCTCGCGCGCTATACCCGGCGGTCCCGCGCATTCGCATGAGGACTGGCAGTGCCTGCAGTATCAGGTCGAGCGTAAGCTGGTGGCTGATGATGGGACCGAGGCGGAGATCAAGACAGCAAATGCGCCGTTTGTGAAGGGGCAGGTGTGTTTGTATGGCGAGGGTTCGGAGGCCGCGGGTGAGCTACCGGCGAATACGGTCTACCTGAGAGTAACCGCCGACGGCATGATCGATCAGTGCGGAATTGCCAGCGGGCTCGCTCATATATCCGCTCCCGAGGGCGGGTATCTCCTGCTGGGCAGCGGGAAGGCGGGCAGCTGGCTTAAAGGACTGGCAAAGAAGCAATCATCGCTGAGGCTCGAAGCCAAGGATGCGATGGTGAGAACAGCGCAGGTCGGCGATGTGCATCATGCGATTTTCGTAAATCCGCTTCATCCGGAAGTAAGGGCATACGAGCTCAGCATCATCAAAGAAATATGCTCGAACTACGATGTGGACGGGATCGTGCTCGACCGGATGCGGTATCCGAACCTGTATACCGACTTCAGCGACATCTCACGGCGGGAATTCGAGAAGATGATCGGACGTTCGGTCGAGAACTGGCCGTTCGATATTATTAAGAGGAGCCCCACCGCGAGCGATGACATCATCCGCGGACCGCTGTTTAAGGATTGGCTAAAGTTCCGCGCAAAGGTCATGCACGATTTTATAGTCGAAGCGAGGGAGATGGTGAAGTCCACGAAGCCCGATGCGCGACTGGGGATATACGTGGGCTCATGGTATCCGCTTTATTACGATGTAGGTATAAACTGGGGAAGTCCCAGGAATACGGCGGAGTATGAGTGGTGGCCCCAGGGATACGAGCAGACGGGCTATGCCGACCAGGTCGATTTCATGTGCACGGGGTGCTATTACGTCCATCCAACGCGCAAAGACGCGATCAAAGCCGGTGACCCGGAGTGGATGAGTGTGGAGGCTTCGGCGCAGGAATCGATTAACGCTGTCAGGGACGATACTTTCGTATACGCAAGCCTTTATCTGATGCAATATCAGGACCAGCCGCATAGATTCACTCAGGCTGTAAAGCAGTGCCTGAAGGAGACTCAGGGCTGTATGCTCTTCGACCTCGTCTATGTCAGAAATTACGACTGGTGGGACATTCTTAAATCCACATTCCCCAACCCCGCGAAGGCTCCGCATGAGGTACAGGGGCTGCTGGAACGCCTCAGAACGACCGGGCAGCAGGCTAAAAGGTAGAAAGTTTCGTTATAAGGGAAGACTAGGAAACGGGCGACCGCGAAGCGTAGATGCTGAAACGAATTCAGCATGGTTAGGTTACTAGCCGGCATTATATCGCAGTGCCGGCTCGGTACCGTGGTTGCCCGGGAGAAGGCGGTGGCCGCCAGCGGTATACAGCAGCATGTGATCACCATACTCTGGCTCCTGATCTTCGCTTTCGTCGCAATGATGCTTGTGCGGCGAACGAAGCTCCCCTACACCATCGCGCTTGTTATAGTCGGGCTTATTGTAGGCGCGACCCACGCTATTTCCACCGTTCATCTCAGTTATGGGCTTGTATTCACTGTTCTCCTTCCTCCGCTACTTTTCGACACGGCTATCCGGCTGCCCGTGGAGCGTCTAAAGCGCAGGTGGGAGCCGATTGCGATTCTCGTGGTTCCGGGCGTTGTCGCATCGATGCTGCTGGTCGGCAATGCGATAAACTACTGGGTGGGCCTGGGGCTTACGCTCTCTCTTTTATTCGGCGCGATAATTTCAGCCACCGATCCTGCCTCCGTGATTGCGCTTCTGCGAAGTATGAGGGTAGATGAACGGCTATCAGCAATACTCGAAGGTGAGAGCCTGTTCAACGACGGCACCGCTGCCGTATTGTATACATCGCTCCTGACCGCGCTCACGACATCACAATCAGCATCCGCCGGACAGATCACCGTGGATTTCATAAAAATGAGTATAGGAGGAGCGGTGATCGGCGGCGCCATAGGCTACGGTATATCGATCATAATGGCGCATATCGACGACCACCTCCTCGAAATCACCCTTACCACAATCGCAGCTTATGGCGCATCGCTTCTCGCTGTCACCCTCGACACATCCGGCGTAATAGCTGTAATAAGCTCGGGGATAGTGCTCGGATATTATCGCGGTGGGACCGTAATGTCCGCGACCACTCAAGCCGCGGTATATTCGTTCTGGGAATATGCGGGGTTCGTGGTGAGTTCGCTGCTGTTCCTGCTGGTAGGGATCGATGTAACTACAACCGGATTAGCAAAAAATCTCGGTCCGGTTTGGATAGCAATCGGGGTAGCGGTCGCGGCGCGCGCGATCGTAGCATATCTGACGGGGGCAGTCATGAGCCGCTCGCTCCAGCCGATTCCACTCAAATGGCAGCATGTGCTGAACTGGGGCGGATTGCGGGGAGCGCTGGCTATCGCTCTCGCGCTCGGGATTCCAGCCGGGCTGCCCGGGAGGAGCATCGTGGTAGCGATGACCTACGGGGTGGTGCTCTGGACGTTGCTCCCGCAGGGGCTCTCGATCGGCTGGCTGCTTAATAGACTGGGGCTCGCCGGCAGGGCAGAAGCTGAAGAGGAATACGGGCGAGTGGTAGCCCAGATAATGGCGGACCGCGCCGCTCTTGATGAACTGACAAAGCTCGAAACGGAAAGCATCCTGCCCAGGCACCTGGTTGATACCCTCAGCGACAGGTTATGGTTCGAAATCGATGAGCTCGAGCAGAAGCGCCACGAGCTGCACGAGCAATATGGCGAGATGGTCGAGGGGCTGCTCAAAAGAGCGAGACGGCGTATGCTTGCGGCCCGGCATAATGCGATCCGCCGCGCCCAGGAGATGGGCCTTATCTCCGATACGACCACTCGAGATCTGCAGGAAGAGAACATTCGCCGGTATGGCGAGCGCGAATCCTGAATGTTAGCTGCAAAATCACCTATCAATTCCTTAATTTAAGCTCAATCAGGGCTAGAGCTTGCCCGGTTAATCGTCCGATATTACATATAGGCGTTTTAATATCCGGTAAGAGGAATTGCATGATCGAAAAGCATTATAGAATGAGCCTGAAGACACGCCTGCTGTTCTATATCAGCGGATGTCTTTTTGCGACAGTTTCATACATAGCAGGAATCCTGGCTTATGGAGCCGAGTCGGCGAGCTGGGGCGATATGCTTGTATATCAATATATCAGGGAAAACCTGACAACCGCATTCACTTCTCACATGCTCACGTTCTTTATCTGGGAGCTCGTGTGCGTGGGTATCTCGGCTCTGATCGGATGCCTGTTCGACAGGGAGATCTATTATCGCCGCAAAGCTGAGCGACAGGCAAATGTCGATGGAGTCACGGAGATATTTAATCACCGCTACTTCCAAGAGCGATTGAACGCTGAAGTCGAGCGAGCGAACCGCTACGATCGATCGCTCTCGGTGATGATGCTCGATCTGGACAACTTCAAGGCATTCAACGATACCTGGGGTCATCAGGAAGGCGATAAGCTGTTGAAGTGGTTCGCATCGGTCTGCTCAAGATGCGTCAGGAACATCGATATACTCGCGAGATACGGCGGTGAGGAGTTCGTTGTAATACTCCCGGAAACGACTCCGGACGATGCGCTGGCGGTGGCGGAGCGGATCAGAGAAACGGTGGAGAAACAGAGCCTGGTGGCATTCGGCAAGAACAGAGGTGTGACGGTGAGCGCGGGAATCGCAGGATTCCCACAGCACGCAAGAACCCGCCATGCTCTTATCCTGAGCGCCGACGCCGCCCTTTATCAATCCAAGCAGAGAGGCCGGAACCGCTGCCTGATTTATGATGAGCACTTCACAAGATCGTATCATGCGACGACAAATCACGTGAAAGCGCTGCTCGCGCTCGATGACATGGCCGCAATCGAGGCTCTCGCTGCAGCAATCGATGCGAGAGATGTTCATACCAAGGGCCATTCAGCCTCGGTGATGCGGCTATCGGTCGATCTGGCCGGAAAGCTCGGTATGACTACGGAGGATATCGAAAACCTCCGCTCAGCCGCGCTTCTCCACGACCTTGGCAAAATCGGTACCCCTGAGGAAGTCCTGGGCAAGAACACTCCGCTCGATGCGAATGAATGGCAGCAGTTGGAAAATCACGCGGGGCTCGGTTCGCAGATACTCAAGCGGGTTCAGCAGATGAGCTCGATTATCCCCGGTGTGAAACACCATCACGAGCGATACGATGGCAAGGGCTATCCCAACGGGCTCACGGGGCAGAACATCCCGCTTGTCGCAAGAATTATTGCTATCGCCGATGCCTACGACGCAATGACCAACCCACGCGCCTACAGACCAGCGATGAGCCATGAAGATGCGGTCGAGGAGATCAAGCGCTGCGCGGGCTCGCAGTTCGATCCCGAACTGGTCGATCAGTTCCTGGAAGTGTTGGAGCAGAACCGAAAGAGCGAGGCGGCGTAGCGGGAGAATTATGAATTAAACTATGAATGAAGGGACGAGTCTCTGGCAGGCTCGTCTCTTTTTGCATTTAGGCGCTGTGACACGATCTTTATGATGGAGGCGTATTACTATTGGATATGAGATAGCGGAGGCGGATTTATGGAAAAGGCAACATTCGGCGCCGGCTGCTTCTGGGGTGTGGAGGCGGCGTTCAGGCAAGTTAAGGGGGTAAAGTCGACCGCGGTCGGTTTTATGGGCGGAACGACCAAGAACCCCAGCTATAAGGAAGTGTGCACTAATACAACCGGACATGCGGAGGTTGTGCAACTGCTGTATGATCCGGCGGAGGTTTCATACGAGGATCTGCTCAATGTGTTCTGGAAAATACACAATCCGACAATGTTGAATATGCAAGGACCGGACGTAGGCTCACAATACAGGTCGGCGATATTTTATCATACTCCCGAACAACGAGACACAGCAATCGCATCGAAAGAAAAGCTGCAGGCTGAAGGCAGATACGACAGGCCCATAGTCACCGAGATCACTCCAGCCGGAGAGTTTTACATGGCTGAGGAGTATCACCAGCAGTATCTTGAAAAGAAAGGGGTATCGAGCTGCCATTTTTAGGGATTTATTGAGTTTCGCATAATGATGTGACGTACTGGCGGGTCGGATCGAGCACAAAGCCTTCTGCCAGGTTGTCACTACATTACCTGAAACTCAGTAGTAATGATTAGGGAGTAATGAGTATTTGCTGTAAGTGAAGGTCTGTAGTTTCGTATTTAGTCTGTGTCCCCTGCGATTGAAATCGCGGCTGTAACTACGCAAAGCCCGTGAAGGCGGACTGGGACTCTCCCTTTTGTTACCTGTTACCTATTCCCTTTCTTTATCGGCAGCTTTAATTAAGAGTGAGTCTTTCATTGAGATACCCGATAGTGCTGAGTAGGCCTGTCCTGGCTATAGATTTGATATAGCAATGGCTGGCCTACTCAGTGCTAGCGGATATCTTACTTATATATTCAGTATCTGTACTGTTGGTCTGGCTATGGATTGTAAGCCAGATAAAGCACCGGACACGGCGCAATCCAAAGGCGCTTCGCTGATTATTATTGATCTACTGAGTTTCAGGTAGTGTAGTGACAACCTGGCAGAAGGCTTCGCATACAATCTGATCTACCAGTATGTCACATTACTATATGAAGCTCATTAAACCATAAACCAGATCTCGTGTTTACCGGATATCGGACATCGATCTGGGGAACAGGACACGGATTATCTTTCCCTGAGGATTGGGCTGGGCACGGATTATACCTGTTACGGTAACCATTCCGGTCAGTGGAGTTCCTGTCCAATCCTGGGGCATAAATACGGCTATACCTTTATTTTCAGATGCTCCATCCTGCAAGCCGCTGCCATCGTCGACCCAGGCAATATTGATGATCTGACCTTCACCAACATCGATTGTCGCGGTTCCGGTTACCTGACCGCATATCCTGATCAGCTTGCCGATGTTATTGAGCCCCTTTGCTGGGATATCGGAAATCGCATCATCCATAACGGCGGGTTGAATCCCACAAGCGCCGCCACCGGTGGATTTACCAGTCATCATCAGCGGAGCAAGCGGAGCGCCGATACCTCCGACTATGCCGTCAATCGGTTCGAGCACTGCCTCAACTCCATCACTATTCAATCTTATGCGCCCCATTACCGATACTCTCATTCCTTCGAGAAAATCGGGATGATCACTACCGCCACCAAAAGCGACACCTATACCGGATACTCTATTCACATCTTCGATATACGCTTTATTGTCTAAAAATGCAGTTACCACCATATCTTTGAGCCAGACTACATCAGTAGCGCCAGTAGCCGGGTCGATTGGAAGTTTTTTTGCATCACCAATGGTAATTGGAGGAGGAGTGAGCATAAGAGCTGAACTATTGACACTGTCACCCGTTCTCGGTACCCGAATCCCCGAGACCGCACCCGTTGCGTAAGCATCCTGAATGCCGGCGTAATAGGTGGAACCAACTGGTGCGGATACAGGCAGCGTGTATGTAACAACAAGGCTCATATCAGCGCCTTTCGAGATGGTAACAGGCGAATCGAAATGAACGTCCACGGAGTTGCTGCCGGCGCCGAGGACAGCCGTTCCCAGCAATTGATCTACAGCCGTATCTACCTTGCCGTCGTTGTTGACATCTTTCCATATCTTAACGGTGACATCGGATGAGCTGCCCGAGTTATTATCCGAGCTTATATTGATCCAATCGAGGCTAAGGTCTTCATAAGGATCGGCTATGGCATGCGCGCTTATCATTTCATAATATGCTCGTTCGGATGGAGAACTGATAGCGAGGCTGTTAATGCTCAAGTTTTGGGTGAAAGATAACCCACCGGCAGGTGGAGTTGTGACGGCGACAGTTTTGAACCTGATAAGAGGGGTAACTGCGCCGCTGTCGGAGTATACATCATAGAACATAAAAGTCGAGCGATTTGCAAGGTAGTAAGGCGAGAAATCGCAGGTAGACGATGAGCCAGCGTTTATGGGTAGAGCCAAAACAGGATCGAGGCTTATCGCATTGGGTGGAACGGTCATTACACTCAGATCGGAAGGCGAGGTTAAATTCGACGCATATCCTACCGTCCGCCTCACATAGCGCGTTCCACCGGCTCTGTTCTGAATCGTTCCATAGACACTGCTGCCTGAATTTGTCCAGTCCTGCCATACATCGTCGATATTTCCGAGGACATTACCGCTCGCGCCCATCCAGGTCATGCTGCAGCCCTGCAGGAGCACGTAATGATTCACAACAACCGTGAAGTTGCCGTTTTGTCCTACCGCAACGTTTCCCTGGCTCCATGTCAGGCGCAGCCCGTTCGAGTTTCCATTCTGGTCTCGATCTTCGGTCACATCGAGCCTGCTATAATTAGGGCTGACCGACTGCTGCTGATCGAGCGCCCATATATCCACGCCCTTCATCACAAGCTGGAACTGCCCGGCGTCGGCGCTGGTATTGTTCCTGACTTTGAAATTGTATATACTCTGCTGGACCCAGGCTACCTGAGCCTGAGCCGGGACGATCAAAGCGAACGCAACCGCAGTCGCTATAAGCAGCCTGGTAAACACATTAAAACAGTTGAACTTCATCTCCGTAACCTCACCTCATAAAACCATTTGCTTATTGACTTTCGTATAATGATGTGACGTGCTGGCGGTTCGGATCGAGCACGAAGCCTTCTGCCAGGTTGTCACTACATTACCTGAAAGTCAGTAGAACTACTAATGGTCCTGATTTCAGGATGTCACAAGAAGAGATGAAGGTCAACTGTTATTTATACTTGATCAGCTCTACTTTAATCCCTCAATCGCGTTTCCTATTCGGATCCGCACGGCTTCGAGCTGTTCGGGATCGCGACAGAACTCGGTACGCGATTTAGCGCAGTCGTCGACTAATTTAAGCGCGGCTTTGGCATCCGCATAAGCCGGTTTGGATTTCACATCGGCAGATGCTTTATCGATCTTGTTTTTAAGGATGCTGAAGTAGTCGTAATCCTCTACTCCCTCGCGTATAAGCTCCCAGCGGATCGAATCGACAGGACCTTTATCGATGAATGCGCCGGATTTCTGCTTAACCGGCGGGTAGAGCAGGTGGCCATCGCCATTGCCCCATTTCGATTTTCGATCACTCGGCTGGCTCATCGGTATCTCCCAGGGATTATCCTGCCAGTAGCAGGTTTCCCAGTAAAGAATGCCGTTTACGCCGTAGTGCCAGGAAATCCAAGGGAGGATACGGTGATCGATAGCGGGATAGTCGATGAAGTTGGTCGGATAAGGCTGATGCGGCCAGCAGCAGACATACCACCACACTTCTTCGCCCGCGGCCTGGCGCGCTTTGGAGCGCTGTTCATCGTAGTTGGGCACGATCGGGGTCCAGATATCCACCGATCCAACCAGTTTCGGCTCGACCTGCTCGGTGAGCATGATCTTAATGCGCGGATCAGCCATTCGCACCTGCTTGGCGGCATCGATAACGGCTCCATACTGACTTTCCTCGGGCTCGTCGGTGATATAATCATAGCCCTTCGCCAGCTGTCCCTTGTCGGTGAGGTGCTCGGCGACCTGGCGCATGTAGTCGATTTTCATCCGCTCGGCGTCATCACCCTTGAAACCGAGGTCATCCCACATCCCGAAGCGCGGGAGCATGAATGTATTGAAAAGCGGGAAGAATTTTTGGATGGCGACATCGAAATCGGTGAAATCGAGCTTGACGTTGCCGTTCTCGGCGTTCACCTTGATATCGTAATATGCGTAAGGCGAATACGGGGAGATCCGGTGCTTGAAAAAGTCGAGATTGTAGAGATCGGTCAAGCGGCGGCACTGCTCGGGTGTAGTCGCTCCCTGGTAGCTGCTGGCCTGCCACATCGAGTTACCGTAAGCCGTGCGCAGCTTGCTGACTGACGGCAGCGCGAATCCCCACACTTTCAGGCTCACCGGTACCGACAGCTTCTTTATACCGTTAGCGGTAACATCGACCGTGCCCTTATATTCGCCCGGAGCGGTCTTCGCGGGCACATAGACGGTAATCCATATCGGGCTGTTTTTGTCCGCGGGAGCGGTGAACGGGGTCTGATCGGGAAGAGGATCGGGATAGAAGCCGGCTTTCGTATACTTATCGGTGGGCTCGGTCACGTTGACGTATTCGACGTTCTTTACGCTGATACTCCAGGCAGGAATAGTCGCGCCTTTGGGACCGGTGAGGGTGTGCGGAGTCACTTTAACGTTCGTTAACTGTTTTTTAGGCGTCAGCACGATCTGGAAGGGCTCGTATTCGTTGCCCGCGGCATATATACGCACCGACGAACCGGAAGAAGCCGGCACGGGAGTATCACGCATAATTTTGAACATCGGCGTGCATATCCAGAGAGTGCCCCAATCTCCCGATAAAGTACTAAGGACTCGACCAGGGTTCTGAGCGGGAGTATCGGCTGCCCAGCAGCCGCCCGCAAGGAAAATGACTATCAACAGTATAATGTAACGCATGAGAGTACCTCCGCTAATATAGTTCATCGGCATCTTATTATAACTGAGATTGAGATAATCCTGCACATTGAACCAGGTCCGGCATAATTGAGTAGTGGATACACGGAGCGGTTGGGGTATATAGAGTTAGATTTAAAATGAAACAATCCGGCTGGTCGGTCGTCTAAATGGTTGAATGTCCGCGTAAAAAAGCGAAGATAACACGGGCAGCGGAGTCTAATAAAATAGAAACAGGCAACAAGCATCTGTCTGGAGGGGTTTGCAATGAGAGAAACGCGTTTAGGTGTGTTTGCTTTGGCAGCGGCCCTGATAATGGGCGTTATGTGCGTGAGCGCGCCGGTGCTGGCGGCTGAAACCGCTAAGGCCAGCGAAAACATCAACCTGGACCTCAGAGATACGGATATCAGGTCCGCGATAGAGGCCCTCTTCAGAAACACCGGTAAGAACTTCTCGATAGACCCCACCGTGCAGGGGAATATAGGTGCGCTTTCGATAAAGGACGTACCGTTCGACACCGCGCTGAAGAGTCTTACGAAGTCCGCCGGGCTGGTCTACAGGCAGGACGGTGGAATATATATCATCAGCCCACGCCCTGTTAGCTTGACTACAACGACTACCAACCAGCCTCCGACATCCGATCTTACGCCGATAGATCAGACGACGAACGAGCCGGAGATGATTATCGACAAGATCCCACTGAACTTCGCCAGCGCGAGGGATATTCTTGCGATCCTTAACGGAAACAATGGCCGTGACTACGGCGGATACGGTCTCGGTGGTTACGGCGGAATGATGGGCGGATACGGCGGAATGAACGGTGGATATGGCGGAATGAACGGTAGTTTCGGCGGAAATGGCGGCATCAATTTCGGTGGCGGCTTTAACCGCAGCAGTTACGGTGGCTATGGCGGATACGGCGGATACGGTGGATACGGCAGCAGCTACGGAAACAGCGGTTACAATCGAAGTTATGGTGGTGGAAGTTACGGCGGGTATCGTTCCTGGTAGCTTTATAATCTACCAATAAATAGTTGACGGCGCGGTGGATCGATCGATCCCCGCGCCATTTTTACATAATTATCTTGCGACTCCTAATGCGGTGTCCACTTGCTGAATGTTTGCAGATGCATCCAGTATCCACCGTAACCGTTAAGAGCCCAGACGAAGGTCGCGGCCAGGATTACCAAAACTCCGGCTATTCTTACAAACCGGTTCGACCGAAGATAGAGAGCAGGCGCCGCGCATATTCCCAATATTCCCGTGAGGAAAAACCCCGCAGCGGAAAACGGCGGCGAAGTGGTCATGTTGAGGGTGAACACCCGCTCGCCCACAACAAACGAAGCAAGCCCTACGAAGAAAGCATAGATCGCAACAGGCATCAGGCTCCTATTCATAACCAGCGACCATCCCGCCGCCAGGTAGATAGTACCGAACAGAACCGACAGGTCCCCATATGCTACGTTGTAACTGCCCGGCAGTGGCCAGTTCCAAGACATATTGAGCCCATTCACCAGTGCGATGAGACCGGGCAGAGCAAACGCAGGCGCCCAGTGGCGCTGATCGACTTCATCCAGCCCCTTATAAACAAACGCTGCCAGAACGATCAGCGCTCCCACCATATTTATTAGCAGTAGTGTGACATAGTCGATGAACATAGTGATCACTCCCTAATAAGTTTTCCCAATAATAGCTCAGATTAATCAGATATTGCAGCAATCAAGCTCATTATTATAAACAGGCCAATAATCAGGCATTTTTAGCGCAAGATTAATCCATTTACACCAGCACAGCGTTTTTATTACTGAAGGGCTGCGATAATTCAACCGATCATGGAGAGTACAATGCGGTACTTGCTATGGATGGCTCTAATTTCAGTTGCTCTGTTCACGGTCGCTCCGGCGTTTGCGATGAGCGATCTCGTGATCACCTCTCCACGCGCGAATGAGGACCTTTCCGGGCTGCGCCGCGTGAATATCACCTGGGAGAGCTACCTCGCGGACAGCTCCACCTACTCCGTCTACTACTCATCCGACGGTGTAACATTCAACGAAAAGATCGCCTCAGAACTGACCGCGCCGGAGTTCGTGTGGGAACCGGGAGAGAGGGCTGAACTGCGTGGGTGGATCAAAGTGCGCACCTACGGCTCGACCGGTAAGCCGATAGCGGAGAGCGTGGTGGCGGTACGGTTCCTGCCGCGGACCGCGGTGGTGGTGAGCAAGGCTAATCAGAAGGTGTTTTATTTCGAGGACGGCGCCTTGAAAGATGTATTCACCTGCTCCACGGCACTGCCGAAGTATGATATCAAGGAAGGCCGGTATAAGGTCTATTCGCGCGAAGAAAAACACTGGAGCAGGGAATATGAAGTCTGGATGCCGCATTCTCTGTTCTTTCACGAAGGCTATGCGCTGCATGCGACTTTGGTCGTGCGCTTGCTCGGTCGTCCGGCTTCACACGGCTGCGTAAGGCTGAGCCCCAAGGACGCTGAATCGTTGTATAATGAAGTAAGCGTGGGCACCCCCGTAATTGTGCTGCCGAAGACCAGGGACTGCTCGAATCTCATTCCCGCTCGCGAGCAAAAGGCGCCTCCGGCGAAAGATGTTCTCACGGCGAACAGATAAACAGACCTGATGGCCTGGCGGTCTTAAAAGAAAATAATATACCCCTTTCACGCTCAAAATAATCTCGCCCGTCTGCTTGCGCCTGAAAAAAACACTGCTATAATGAGTTTAACACTGCAATGTGAAGACGTTCCTCGTCTGACACCTGCATCCACCAATCCCGGGAGTTCGGAACATGAGCTACAAGAAGACCTTAGCCACATCCACCCTGGTATTGCTGAGCATATTATCGCTCAGCTCGCTGACCTTCGGAGAGTACCCCAGTTCGACTAAGATCTATGGTGTTCCGAGGATTAAGCAGTTATTCAACTACTGCGGGCCCGCTGCTCTTACGGCGGTGCTTCAGCACCTTGGGGAGGACATCACCCAGCAGACCGTAGGCAAGTCGGTCTACGACCAGGTAAGCTGCGCGACCAATGGCGCGGACATGCTGCTCTATGCTCGAAACAAAGGCTATTCAGCCTATTCCTGGAACTCGAACATCAACGATGTTAAGAAAAAACTCGCCGCTGGAGTTCCGGTGATCGTGCTTCAAGAGAACAGCATACAAGATACATCGGGGCACTACAGGGTGCTCACGGGTTATGACGATCAGGCCCAGAAGTTCTACGTGATGGACCCGTATTACGACGACATAACCGAGCTCAGCTACACGAAATGCGACAAACTGTGGAGACCGATGGGTTATTGGGGAATGATCGTAATAAAGCCGGCGAAAGATACATTCAAAGCCGAGCTTAATGACAAGAACCCTGTCGTCCACATGGACCTTTCCTACGCAATGTATAAAAGTAAGGACTACGATAACGCTCTCAAAGAGGCGAAGCTAGCGCTCGATCTCGAGCCTTATAACGACTACGCCCAGTCGATGGTCGATAAAATAAACAGGGCTATCGGAGCGGGAAGAAAGAAGTAGCTCTTCTGTTTCGGGAAACCCTTTTCCCGAAACAACGTGTACAGCGTGTATCGATGATGTGAATCGCCGGACAATGGGGTCCGGGTTTATTTTCGCTCCAGCTTACATCCCCATTTAAAGCGAAAGTGGGCTAGAGATTGTAAATCCCCCCTCACCCAGCTCTCTCCGCCAGGGGATAGAGAGCACAATGTACTTCACTCCAACATTAAGAATCAGCACAATCGCAATTAGGAAGGTATCTCCTTCGAAAATTGCGTTTTTTGCCATTTTCTTTCCCTTCGTGGCGAACACGACAGTCCTTGACCGGCAGCGGCCCGCAGGGCTGCGAGAGGCGCTGCGTAGCAGTCACGAGAGTGTTCATGCCACGATTCTTATTGAAGATTATCCAGGGAAAGATCGCGGAGACGCGCAAATTATAGAGGACGCGGAATGAGATTATGTTTCGGAGAAATTCTATTATTCCCTTCCGCCAGATATTGTGGATGCGCCACTAAATTGTTGTGAGCATGATCGTTTGATTACTGCGATGAATCGGTGTTATCTGTGGGCTCGTCCTGATCCTTGGGTATGGTATCGGAGTGGATCGTGCATTTTTGTGTGGGCTCGGTGCCCTTTTCATACTGCTCCGAGTGCGTGGATGGGCAGTTAGGAGTAGCCAGCTGACCGCTTTCATCACAAACCGTACAGGTTACGATATCCGACTGCTGATCATCGGTTGTAGTTGTTTCAGGTTCGACTGTGACCAACGGTTCGCTCAGTTTTGGTTTCTCCGCGGTCGGTTCACTCGCCTGCTCCTCAACCGGCACTGAAATATGACGCTTGCTCGCGACCCTATCGTATTCCGGCAGCGCCTGGAGCATAAACTTCCGCCAGATCGGGGCGCACACCGATCCTCCGAACACATGCCGCATCGGCGCATTGTTGTCATTACCGACCCAGCACGCCGTCACCAGCTTACCCGGCACATAACCAATGAACCAGGCATCACGGTCGTCGTTGGTGGTACCGGTCTTGCCGCGAGCTTCGGGGACATCGCGCGCCACATGTCCCGTTCCACCCACACCCACAACGACCTGCCGGAGCATACCATCCATTTCCTTGCATACCTCGCTGGAAATAGCCCTGTGACCCTTGGGGGAGAACTCATCGACCGTCTCTCCGCGCCAGTTGGTCACCCTCACAATTGCCGATGGCGGAACAGATACGCCATCGTTTGCGAAGGTAGCATAGGCCGAAGCCATCTCCAGCGGATGCACGCCTTTGATGCCGCCGATAGCCGTCGTGAGCGCCGGTTCGAGATCGGAATTGACGCCCGCGAGCCTGGCCATGCGGATAACATTATTGATTCCGACCTTATCAGCGACCTTGATTGCGGGAATATTCATCGACTGCGCTATGGCGGTTTCCATAGTCACCCAGCCATGGAACTTGTTATCGTCGTTGGTGGGAGTCCAGGGATGACCATCCGCCCCGGGATATGAGACCGGCGCATCGAGTATTTTATCGGAAGGTTTCATACCGGCTTCGAGCGCGGCTGCGTAGACAAAGAGCTTGAACGAGCTTCCGGGCTGGCGGCCAAAGCCACCGGTGCAGCGGTTGAATTCGGACTTCGGATCGACGCTCCCGACCATTGCCCTGATGTAACCCGTCTCGGGCTCGATGCACACAAGACAGCCCTCACCCACATTAAGCGCTCTCGATTGGCTCCTGACCCCCGATCGCAGAGCCCTTTCGGCGGCTTTCTGCATTTTATAATCGAGGGTGGTATAGACATTGAGACCACCGTTGCGAAGGACATCGTCGCTGTATTTCTCGTGCAGCTGCTTGAGCACATATGCGACAAAGTGCGGGGCTTTGTAACCGCTGGGATCGGTAATCTTAGGCACGATTCGCGGGCGAGCGCGCTTTGCCCTGTCGCGCTCCTGGGCAGTGATATAACCGAGCTCAGCCATGCGGTTCAGGACGATATCGCGCCGGTTGATCGCGGCTTTGAGATTCTGGTGAGGCGAGTAGCCGGAGGGACGCTGGGGCAAGCCCGCGATCAGCGCGGCCTCCGAGAGTTTGAGCCGGCTCACGGGTTTACCGAAATAGGTCTCTGACGCAGCTTCGACACCATAAGCTCCGCTGCCGTAGTAGACCTGGTTCAGGTAGAGTTCTAAAATCTCATCTTTGCTGAGTTTACGTTCCACCGAGAGCGCGAGGAACGATTCTTTGACTTTCCTGGTGAAAGTCTTGCGCTGGGTGAGGCAGACGCTTCTAACGAGCTGCTGCGTGAGGGTGCTTCCTCCCTCAGCGAGCTTGTGTCCCTTCACATCGCGCCACACCGCTCGCGCAATGCCCTTCGCGTCGAGCCCGCCGTGCTCGTAGAAGCGGCTGTCCTCAATTGCAATGGTCGCATTTTTGAGCGACTCGGGGATGTCCTTCAAAGAAACATAGGTGCGGTTTTCACGGAAGACTCTCGCGAGCACAACACCGTCGCTGGAGTAGATAACCGTCGCCCTGCCCGGATCGATGCTCTGCTTGATACCGAGAACATCCGAAAGTCTTTGATAAAGCTCCGGAGCGCCGCCCATGACGCCATGAGTCCCGCGGCTTCCACAACCTAACTCGAACACAATCACCCAGCATACTATCAGGCAGACTACAGCCGCCAGGACTCCGCGCAGTTTCATCAGGCCAATCCTCTCACATCACGCACTTCATTATTCTCCTGGGAGGTATACGCTCCGAATAGCAGCTCAGCGTTCCCAAGCTCCCTACATATAGATCAACGCAAGAGAACAGCCGGAAGTTTCAAAAGCAGTCGAAAATCCAAGGTCTAAAGTCCAAAGCCGGAAGTCGCACCAGTCTGCTCACTCTCACCTGCCACCTTCGTCATACTATTCTGACTCGTTTTCCTAATTCCGAGGATTCATAGCAGGCAAGAACGAGCTTGAGAACATCGCGGCCTTCTTCGGCGGTGGCGATTGGCGCGCGCTTACCCTGAAGGAACTCGGCTATCGGGGCGGCAAGGCCTGCGATTCGCTCGCCCTGGCTGCGAATGTCGGGAAGATCGCTTATGGTCCACTGACCGGTCTTCTGGAGATACCATTTGAGCTGAATACCGCCCTCGGGTCTCGGAACTCCACAGCTCGGGCCATCGCCGTAGTTACCGATAATCACTCCGTTCTCGCAGATGATCTCGAGCGCATTTTCACCGGCGACAGCGACGAATGTGCACGAAGCCTCCGCAAAGGCGCCATCGGCATAACGAAAGACAGCAATCGCGTTATCATTTGGAATAGCGGGATTGAGGAGCGTGTCTATTTCGGCGAATACGCTCACGGGTTTCCCGAGGAGCCAGTAGAGAAAATCTATCGGATGCGCCGCATCATCCGCGAAAATATCCCGGTTGAGCTCAGGGCGAACGTGCCAGGACTTATCGAAATCTTTCATGAACTGCGTCCCGAGGCAGTGCCGGCGGCGCACCATGAAAACTCGCCCGAAATCACCGCCTCGGAGCAGCTCTTTTGCCTGCACATTATGAGGATCGACCCGCATCTGCCAGGCCATTGTGAATGAGACCTTCGCCTGGTCTACAGCCGCAACGATCCTGTCAGCCTGATCGGGGGTGAGCGCTATCGGTTTTTGCAGAACTATTGCTTTGCCCGCGGCCGCGGCTTGTTCGACGAGATCAGCGTGCATCGAGGTTTCGGAAGCTATCACAACCGCATCGATGTCATCTCGACCAAGCAGCGCTTCGATTGACTCAGCCGGTCCGATCCCCATATTCCGGCAGTTGCTCTCCGCGCGGTTCGTATCATGATCCCACCCCGCAACCACGTTTATACCGAGCTCCGGTTTCTCCCGCCACATCGAGCAATACATTCCCACATGCCCGTGGGCAAACCCAAGTATACCGACTCTAACACCATTCATAACCCTACTAATCCTTCCTGTATAACAAGACACGCAAGTCCCGCTACGCTGTGAGCCGCTTACTTTCCTGCCAATTATTTCAAGCGCATCCAAAATCTCTGCGTAACCAATACTTCACATTACCGTCTATTATTGTGCAGGCCAAGAGAAGCAGTGCTCGAGCGCAACCTTACCTGCAAACCGAAGGAGAGATAGATCCCTGGCCATGCCAGGCTTTGGAGGATAGACAATGCATCTGCACAAACTCAGCGCGAGAGCGCTCATTCTCGTCATAGTCGCCGTTCTGGCGATAACCATACTCGCTCCGGTCAGCAGCTTTGCAAGTTCAGAGGGCAGGCGTAACACCGCGATAGGCCTTGCGGGAGTGGCGGCATTCCTGCTCGCGAGCGGAAAGACCGTCCCCGGGCTCATCGCAGCCGCTGGTTCAGGTTATGCGTTCAATCGCTATAACCAGGAGCGCAGGGAAGACTTCTATCGCGGCGGATATCATTATAAGAGAGGCCGGACATGGAGCCGGGATCGCGACTGGTCAAGAGACAGATATCATTCTAATTATGGTGGCGGCCATTGGGATCGCGGATGGAGCCACAGATAACCCATAGACCCTGGATCATATCCAGTTGACATACCGGGCCGCTTCTGATGATTGGTATTAAGTCACCAGGAGCGGCCTTTAGTTTATTACCTGAAGGAATATGAAGCGGCAGCAGGGCAGTTAAAAAATAATGGGACTGCAGCTACAGGAGGATCAGACGTCATTATGTCCACAGAAAAGAAACTGCCCGAAATTACCGCGCATCGCGGAGCATCGTTCCACGCGCCGGAAAACACCCTCGCCGCGTATAAACTGGCCTGGGAAGTGGATTCGGACGCGGTGGAGATCGATATTTACAAGACAAAAGACGGCCGGATAATCGCTATGCATGACGGCTCTACCGCAAGGACCACCGGGGTCGATATGAAGATCGCCGAAAGCACATTCGAGGAACTGCGAGCGCTCGATGCGGGCTCTTGGAAAGGCTCTCAATATAAGGGAGAGAAAATTCCGAGCCTGGAGGAAATTCTCTCGACCGTCCCCGACGGAAAGAGGCTGCTCATCGAGATTAAAGTCGATGGGATCGTGCCAGACTTTTTGAAGGTGATCGACGCGTCAGGGATCAGCCCTGAGAAAATTTCAGTCATCAGCTTCCACCAACAAGCTATGCGTGACATCAAGGCGCACCGCCCGAGCCTCCAGGCCTATTGGCTCTGCTGCCCGGGACCGGGAAACGCGGACGAACTAATTGAGATCGCTAAATCGCTGGGAGTGGACGGCGTGGACGCGCTGGCTTCGAAAGAACTCGATGAGGACCTGGTCCGCAGGTTCCGCGAACTGGGAATGCAGGTTTACTGTTGGACGGTAGATGACAATGAAACCGCTCTGCGAATGGCAAAGCTCGAGGTTGATGGAATAACGACCAATAAGCCGAAGGAGATTATGGACCTGTTGAAGAAAAGCTGAAGCTTTTTATTATGATGGCTGGGGTGAGGGGGCAGGCTAGCCGCCTGCCCCAATCGAAAGAGGAATCGTCACCCGATCGCCGATGGTGAAGTCCAGAATCTCGAAGCCATCGCCGGATTTCCAGCCGGTTGGGTCCTCTATCTCAAAGTTTTTCATATCCTCGAACGAGCGAATCCTTGTCAGCTTTCCGGTACGGGTGTTGCGGATCGGAGCTCCGTTGAAGTATCTTGTCGGAGTCCCTATCGAGCATGCGAACGGCACCGGGACACGGCTGGAGATCGCGTCACCAGATGGGTCTTTATCCAACACACCTCGCGCCTGCACAAAATCCAGGCACTGAAGATTGAGCGCTATTCCATTCCCCGCGGGTTTCGTGGCGGTGATGGTATATGCGCTCCGGCGCGGTGAGCCTTTGGTTTGAATGAGCGCGATCCGGCCTGGCAGGTCTTCGGCTGCAGTATTTATGGTAATAGTCCGCGCTTTCTCATCAACTGCAACGATTTTAGCTTCTAACGCAGCGGCAGGCAGCGTGACCGATTTATCCCCACAGCTCAGCACGGTCCCATCGAAGAGGCGAATTGATTCAGCGACCTGATCGCGCGTTCGCACAAAACCGTAGCGACCATGAAATGCTATGTGAATATTGCCATCAATAATAGTAAAGCGACTACCAGAGCTTTGAGCGCTGAGAACATAATCCACGCAACCGTCAGCCAGCGTCACTTTCACGCATACCGCCATCGGATCATGGGGGCTGACAGGGATCTCCTCTACTCTCTTAATTGGACAATCGCCTCTGTATGGGACCAACACCGAAGCGAACCTGCTCCTTAGCCCATCCTCTCCGTTCCTGCGAGCGATCACAAAGTGCATGCGATGCTGCCCATCGAGGGTTGGACCGAGGGCAGTGATCACCTGTGTCCCTTCCTGAGGCAGCGATATCATCCGCAGATGCGTATCATCCGGAGCCAGATCATGCCATTCAGCAGAATAAGCGCCATTCGCGGTTGCGGTTTTCAGATCGTAGAGGAATGCGTAGCCGTTGCCAGGAGGAGGCATCCATCCGCGCCCGCCGATTTTCTCGGAGGGGTCGTCCATCTCCTTGATGAACTCACCGGGAGCGATCCTCTCGCCCCAGCTCCATCCGGGTTTATTGAATGATGCATCGCGGTATTTGGGGTTCAATCCGGCGAGCGTCCATGCCTCCGGCTTACTGAGATCGAGCCCGCTGGTATCGAAGTCGTTATTTTCATCCTTGCCCCAGGAGCCATGGAAGAAATAGTCGTGCTGTTTACCACCAGCGACGCGGAAAACATCCACCCAATACGCATCAGCGGCGCTGATATCGATCTGGGCGACTGCGCGGCGATACATAGTGAGGTTCTCATCCGTCCTGGATTCCAGCCCATCCATCTCCACAACACTAACTGGTCCATCCTGCCCGAATAAGAGCACTCCACCGCCGGGGGTCTTGCGGAACTGGTTCATCGGACGATTTACATCTTCATCAACAACCACAAGGTTATGGCATGCCTGCCGCTGGTTCCAACCGACATGGACCGGGGTCCCAAAGATGCCGTAGCCGATCTCATAGCTCAGATCACGGCTTTTTCCGAAGAGCAGCAAACCGAGGGTATCATCGTGCCCATGAGGCATGGTACAGCCATCACGCATCAATGCAGCTCTACGAAATGCGCCTTCACCGGAGCGCAATATCGCCAGGTCCCGTCCGCCCAGCAGTGTCGGTCCCTCCGGCAGATTAGATGAAGCCTTCTGCTGATCCAGATCCTGAGCATAGAACATACACCAGATTCCCCCGCGCTGAATATTATTACTGCCCTGAGACGAGTTGATCAGCCGGCTTGCAGCAAGACGGCGGATGGCGGGATCGGTAGACTTGGCAAGAAACAGATCAGCCATAGACGCATTGACCCTGGGTTCTTGCTCGGTGGTAACCTGAGCCAGGCTTCCGTGCGCATTGCCAAAGCCGGGAACGTGACCGGCGCAGTCGATATCCACCGCAGCTCTCAGACATGCTGTCGCAAGCTTGGGATTATCGAAGAAGTTCAGATTATATGGATAATCCTTAGGATTCGGAAAGCGCTCAGGGTTAGAATAATGCCGCGGCGAGTAGTTCGCAGCCACTTGAGCCATATCGAATATGACTGATGTTCCAAACTCGGAATAGCCCGCGGATGTTTCATAGTATTGCCCATCGCGGTCGATTGTGTTGCTGATGTAGTAGGAAATGGCATCGAGCCCCCAGCGGATGTAATCAGGATTGCCGGTAACCATTCCTACCGCGAGCATTCCACGCACGCAATCCGCTTCGTGATTGTGCAGGGTCTCGAGCTTCCCATCCCGCACATCGATATGAGAGAAAAGATAATCCTCAAGCAAGTTTTTAACGATATTCTCGCGCATCGTCAGCCCAGGATTGGACGGAGAAGGGTTATCCAACTCATCCAGTCCTCCGATCAGATCATACGCGTTTACTTGGAGCGCTTTGGTGCGAAAAACGATACTGGTAAGCTGGTTGAAACGGCCCTGCAGGCTCTCATCGTTTGGAGCAAAGTCGCGCGGACCGATGGTTGTCGGCTGGACAGTCGCGAGGGCATCCAGAATTACGGCTGCCTTGTGAGCATAGCGCTGGTCACCGGTCAAGATGTAGGCGAGGCTGAGGTTGCGAACGGCGGAGTTATCGTTGTTCCATGCGGTGGAAAGCTGCTCTATCACCCAGGAGTTCCAGACACCTTTGAGGTAGTAGCGCCGGTCATCTATGGTAATTCCTTTACCGGTGTCGTGATAGGGAGAATCAGGATCCGGATCAGGAAATTCTCTCTTACATCTGGGACAGATCACTATTCCCGGCTTATCCCACGAGCACATCCCGCTGCCGAAGTTGGGCCATCTGGCTCCACAGGCAGGGCAGCCGGTGGTACCATAAGAGAATATGGAGCCTTTTGCCGGAACCATATTACGGATCCACTGGTCATCGCGCTCGAGCCATGAGTCCGCAATGCGCTTGATGCGATTCCACTCGCTCTTTGCCCAATCGAATTTTTCGATGTTGCGATGAGCGGTAGCGACATCCGTCGCGGTGATATAGACACCGATTAACGGCTTTGGCTTTTCCACAGCCGCGGCGCTGCCGTTGATAACAAATGTGAACACGCAGAGAAGAGCCAGAGGGAAAAGGAGCTGACTATACATACGCAAACCTCGGGGAGAATTAGCTGAGCTTGATTTTAATTAAATGAGCTCGTAATTGCAAGTGGTTAGAGGACTGGTAAGGTTACGTTATCACTCGATGCAGGCATATACTTGGAGTAATTTTTAGAGGCTCCATTGCGAAATGACTTATGGCATCTGACGAGCTTATGGGTTATCCATGAGAGCATGTGCGATTTTACTTGCTATTGTTAATGATTCCTTCTCCTTTCGCGCTTGCGAGTAAATCCCGATTTCCCGGTGGTATGAAAAACGTTTTAGCTGTACTATTCCAGGCGCCCTGTTTGTGTGGTATATTGTGTTTGGGGGATTGCAGAAGATGAAATTAACCACAGGTTTACTCGCGGCGCTATTGGCTGCATTTTTGTTTCCATCGCTCTCACTCGCGGCGAATCCGCCTATATGCCCGCATGTAATAGGCTGGAACAGCACAATCGCCACCTGGGCGCAGGGCGCTCCCTGGATCAAAGTAATTCTCTCCGGCGATGTTGCTCCGGCGAAAGCAACTGGCGCGAAAGTCTTCTACCGCCCCTGGGACGCCGACAGCGCCAACCACGATGACGGCTGCCTGCCCACATCCCTTACCGGTTCTCAATACGCCGACATGGTATGGGCGAAGATATCGGCAATGACGCAGAAGCCCGATGCCGTCGGATATCGCAATGAGTTCAACTGGGACAACCCCACCTGCAGTAAGCGGACCTGCGCTGAATTCGTCAACTATAAAAACCGCCTGCGTGAGCTTGGCTATACCGGTAAGATCATATTCGGCTCGTTCGGTGTCGGATGGGTGGACAGCAATACCTGGAATGATCCCGACCTTACAAACGCCGCCACCGCGGCTGATGGAATAGAAACTCACGAATACTTCGACCTCAGCGTAGACTGCGGAGCCCCCTGGCTCTGCTACCGCCATCGCGATCTCGCCCTCGCAACTCACCCCTACCTGCAGAGCAAGGAATGGTATATAGGCGAGTTCGGCAGCGACCGCGTATGCGGCGCTTCAGGCGCATGCGGCGATTCGCAGTGCAGGGGCGGTTGGAGAGAGGGCGGCAAATTAACCGAGCAGCAGTACGTCACTCAAATGGCTGCATATCGAGCCGGATGCGCGAACCAGGTCGTGGCGGTGTTCGTGTTTCAGCAGGGCGACGATATCGGGTGGACAAACTATGAAGTGCTCGGTACCTCGGTTGCGACGTGGATGCAATCGACATGGGGACTGCCATCAGGAAGATTCCAGGGCAGCGTAAAGAGCTCGAACGGCGCTGCTCTTGGCGCGGTGACCATAACCGTAACCCCGGGATACTTCCAGTTCCAGCGCCTCGCCGGTGTCCCGAATTCAGTTCTCTACAGCATCCCGAACATCCCATCCGGCACATACAACATAACCGCCTCCGCGCCCGGGTTCGGCCAGGTGACTATGACCAATATGTCCATCACCGCAAATACAGGCACTACGGCGAATTTCGTGCTTTCTCCGTTCAGCACACTCAGCGCGGCAAAAGGGCTGGCAGATACGGTAAGCACGGTGGTAACGGGCATCGTGACGGCGCGGTTTCCCATCGGCGGCACGCAGGACACAATCTACATCGAGAACACCGACCGCACAAGCGGACTGGCAATCGCCACAACGACTCCCGTCTCCATCGGCGATTCGGTCCAGGCTCAGGGCACGATGTCTACGGTAAACGGCGAAAGGGTTCTAAACGCGACCAGCGTGGTCACCCTCACCTCAGGGAATGCTCTTCCGCAGACGATCGGGATAAATAATCGCGGA
>Ga0123519_10001708_pt1 | contig 37501 bp, 38 predicted proteins | sample YelNatPaOPRAMG02_FD_87396 | JGI IMG/M metagenome (GOLD analysis project Ga0123519, IMG submission 87396) | Hot spring microbial communities from Yellowstone National Park - Yellowstone National Park OP-RAMG-02 (version 2) | ecosystem: Environmental > Aquatic > Thermal springs > Hot (42-90C) ...
ATCAGAAGATAAAGACAAGTAGTTTATCAAATATGTTTCCCATACTGTCCATAAGCATCGTGAGGGAGGGGCCCCTTTTATCTCTTTAATAAAGAATGGAGGGATGAAGGGGCCCGTTAGATTAAATATTAAGGACTTAGTAGCTTTTTGAGTTTAGGACCAAGTTCTGGAGCCTTCTTTAGGACTTCATCCCAGCCAGCTTTATAAGCAAGCTCGACATACCATTTGGTATCTTCTGGATTGAATTTGATCAATTTCATCCCTTTGGCTTGCATGGCCTTTAGTTCTTTTTCGCCTAATTCTTCAAAAACTTTTGTAAATTTGTTTTCATTCTCAATCATCAAGTCGGACATGAGTTTCTGCATCGCTTTTGGAAGTTTATTCCATGTGTTTAGATGAACAAGGCCTTCGATATTCATCGAATAAATTTTGGGTTCAATAATAAATTTACATACTTCTGGCCAACCCATTGAGATATTTCCTAATACTGACCAGGCATAACCATCTACTACTCCGCGCTCAAGAGCGGTATAGACCTCTGAACCAGGTAGCGTAATGGGCACAGCGCCTAAAGATTTCACAAAGGGTTCATAGGTTGCAGAGGTCCGAATCTTCTGTCCAGCCAATTCCTGGGGCCTCTTGACGGGCTTATTAGTAAAGAGATGGAACCAAACTCCATATTCTGCTCTTCCTAAATAGAAAACATTCTGTTTCTTCAACAGATCGACTCTTAGGTCGTAATATCCGCTTTTTCTTTCCTCCATTGGACTGAGGCGAGTTAAATGAGTGTAAGCGGCTCCAGTGACTGCTCCACCGTAGTAAGATTCACAACCAAATATGAGGTCCACCACACCTGTCCGGAGTGCTTCGAATTGTTTAAATGCCGGAATGGCCTCAGGACCTCCAATAAATTTGATCACCAATTCGCCTTTAGATTGTTTATTGACCTCTTCCACGAAAGCCCACCAGGCTGTTAAATTGACATCGTCTTTAGGAAGAAAGGTTGCCATTTTTAATTCCAAGGCCGTGGAGGAGGTAATAAAAATAGTTGGGGTAATGGTGAACATTATGATGAGCAATCCAAAAAGAATCTTCTTCATGTTTCTTCTCCTTTCCGTTAAGAGTTGTTTCCTATGAGGGAATAATAAATTTTTTAGTTCTTTAAAAAGGAATTAAAATCTCACCCCCTTTCCCAGATCATCTCAATCTACCTTAACACCCTCATATTTTGAGGGTCCCCTTATCGATTTCAGAGAGGATGACCTCTTTACCCACTTGGATGTGTTCTTGGGTAATTTTTTTAAGGGCTTCGACGTCCTTTTTTTTAATTGCTTCTACCATCTTTTTATGGTGCTCAATAGAAATCCTTGCTTTTTCTGGAACCCTAAGGATAGCTGACCGATATTGAAAGATTTGGTCTCTTAACCCATTGATGAGGGAAAGAAGACGGTCATTTTTTGAAAGTTGGTTGAGGTAGTCATGAAACTCCGTATTTAAGGCACTGACTCTATTTAGTTTATTCTTTGTGATATATTGCTCCGATTCTTTGATATTTTTTTCTAACCAAAGAATATCTTCCTTCTGAATATGCTGGATTGCCAAAGTCACTGCATGGCTCTCCAAAAGACTCCGAATATCAAAGATCTCTTCAATATCTTTTTTGGTGAATCGGCTTACGATAAAACCACCCTTTGGTTGACGGCTGACAAACCCCTCTTGTTCCAATTTCAGGAGGGCTTCTCGAATGGGGGTGGGGCTAAAACCAATCTCTTGGATAAGACGTCCAATGGATAGCCTTTCCCCAGGAGCTATCTCTCCGGTAAGGATGGCCTCCTTTAGCTTGAGGTAGACTTCGTTGCGAAGGATGGGTTTGGTAAAGGATTTAAGTTTTTGTAAAATATTTGACATTTTGTATATCAAATATCAAATACTAATTTTATTTGTCAAGTATTTTTTTAAGGGCTTTGATCATTGTGACATGATAATGTTAACCCTTGTAGAATCAATTTTTTTTGATATAATAGTTTTCCAAATAGAGGGAAGTTAAGGATGGTTCAGAATTTGGTCGTTGCAAAGTATCGAGATGGAAGAATGGTGAAGGGAGTGACCTATAATTTTTCGGCGGATCGAAAGTTCTTCCACGTTCTTCCCCTTTCACAAGAGAGAGAGGGCTCGAAAAAAGGAACGGAGGTAATGATTTCTGAATTGAAGGCTATCTTTTTCGTAAAGTCTCTTGAAGGGAGAGGGATTTTCCCACCCCATGAAATATTATGGAATGAGGAGGAGAATCGGAGGAGTGCAAGAAAGATAAGGGTAACCTTTTTTGATGGGGAGACCTTAGTGGGAACCACTTTTGGCTTTAATCGGTCGAGAGAGGGTTTCTTTATCGTCCCCCTTGAGAAGGAGAGCAACAATTTAAGGATATTTGTTGTTTTCAATGCGATCAAAGAGATTGAGACATTGAAATAGAAATGTTATAAATTAAATAAATCAAAGGGGTAAAAATAGAGGTTCTATTCTAATGGAAGTGGAGGTTAAACTTTTTGCCACTTTAAGAGATTATCTCCCTAAGGGGAGTGGAAAGTTCTCCTGTAAAATGGAGGTGGATGGGCATACCCGAATCAAGGATCTTTTGGACCGCCTTAAAATCCCAAAGGAAATTCCAAAAATCATTCTGGTCAACGGGATTCATGGAAAAGAGGACCAGATGGTAAAGGATGGAGATGTGGTCAGTATCTTTCCTCCTGTAGCTGGTGGCTAAATTAATAACAAAGATCGATTATCTCTTCCGTTCTTTCAATTCCTTAATCTTCTTCTTCAATCGCTCCACCTGATCGGGTTTAGGATCCAACCTTAAAGCCTTTTCATAGTATTCAATCGCCTTTTCCAGTTGGGTGACCTTTAAATAGGCATCGGCAAGGTGTTCTGTGATAATGGGATCGTCCGGGGTCAGTTGGTTTGCCTTTTCGAGTTCAACGACCGCCTTCTCATACTCTCCTAATTTAAAATAGACCCAGCCCAGAGAATCGATGATATACCCCATATTGGGTTTTAAAGTCATAGCCTTCTGAATCAACTCCAGAGCCTCTTGGAGACGAATCCCTCGCTCGGCATAGGAATAACCTAAGTAATTCAGGGCATCGGCATGATTAGGATTCAGTCTTAAAACTTCCTTCATGTAGAAAACCGTCTTTTCAAAATCTCCCATCTTGTCATAAGTTGCCCCCAACTGATAGAGAAGGTCAATATGATTTGGATTCTCCTCCAATCCCCGCTTAAGGGTCTCTAAAGCCCTCTGGGGTTGGTTCTCCTTATCAAAAAGGGAAGCCAGAATGAGATAAAGCTCAGCGTCCTTCGGCTTCAGTTGAATCGATTCCTCCATCAGGCGAATTGCCTCTTCAGTCTTATTCTGTTTTCTGAGGATGACAACCATATTGCGTCTTGCATCTGCAAAAAGTTCTGACTGGGGTGGAATTTTTTTAAATTCGATTACCGCCTGATCTAACGCCTCCTTTTCCACATAAGCGGCTCCCAGATAATACCTTACCCGATCGTCCTTGGGATTGGCGGCCAGGACGAAGTTAAATTCGAGTATAGCCTGATCGAACTTTCCCTGTTCCAAATAGATAAGTCCAATTTTTGTTCGAAGAGTGAGATCCTCAGCCCCTAATCGCTGAAGTTCTCGAAACTGACTGAGGGCCTCATCAAGCTTCTTTTCCTTGATATAGATTTGGCCCATTCGATTTCTTGCCTGTTTATGGTCTGGGTTTAGGATGAGGATCTTTTGATAGACCTCCAAGGCCTTTTGAGTCTCGTTTAGAATTTCATAGATGATCCCTAAATCCATGAGGACAGTAGTCATATTAGGTTCGATCTCGAGGGATTTGAGTAGATATTCCTTCGCCTTTTCAAAGGCTTTTGTCTCTGCGTAGATTCTTCCAAGGTAGTAGAGACCCATGGCTGAGTTGGGTTCGAGTTTGAGAAATTGATGAAGGATTTCAATCGCCTTCTCATACTCCTTTTCATCGGCATAAAGAGAACTCAGATAGAGATAGCTTTCTCGATGATGGGGGGCGATCTCGATGGCTTTTTTATAAGATTCAATAGCTTGAGGATTTCGTTTGGTAGAGGAGTAAATCCCCCCCAATAGAAGATAGGCATTAAGGTAATTAGGGTCGTGTTGAAGTGCTTTCTGGCACTCTTCTATGGCTTCATTTAATAGTCCTTTATAGATATAGAGAGAAGCCAATTCCACACGAAGAAGTGGCTCTTTTTCATCATGAAGGATGGCTTTCTTGAGTTCTTCAATCGCCTCATCCAATTTTCCTTCCTTCAATTTAAATTGGGCAAGGAGAAAATGGTAATAGGCTGATGGTTTTGGAAGAGAATTCTTTACAGCAATAACCTGGAGTTCCTCGTCAGGTGCAGGCGAAGGGAGGCTTTCCTGGTTTGAAAGAATCCTCTTTCCGGAACAGGAAGAAAAGAGAAGGAATAGAAGAAATATAATATGGAATTTCTTAAGACTTTTGATCACTCTATTATGGATAACAGAGTTTACCGTTAAAGTCAAAACCCCGTTAGCCTAAAAAATATAACAGCCCCTACATAAATTAAATAATTGGAGTTAACAATTTATTGGACTTTTGGGGACAAAAATTGGCCATCCCTTAAAAAATTTTAAAAAAGGCGTCCTGCATATACAATTTGAACATGTTAAATAAACCTATTTGAATTTATTTAATAATTTTAAAACATCCAAAAATATTCTGGATAAAAACCAAGTTTTGGCACGGGTTTTGCTCAATAAATTTGACAAAAATACAAAAACTTTTAAGGAGGTAAGTTTAAATGAGAAGGTTGTTGGCTTTGGCAACGGTTTTAGGTTTGATTTTGGGTATTGGGGTTTCATTTGCAAGTGACACCAATACCGTCACAGTCCAAGCAAATGTGGTCGGGACATGTAAGTTCCTTTCAAGCACTTCAACTCTTGATTTTGGGAGTTTGGATCCAAGTAGTGGGAGGGATGTAAATACATCGACTACGGTTCAATTTTGGTGCACAAAGAATACAAATTATTCTATTAGTGATGATGACGGGCTTTATGAATCAGGCGCGGATCAAAACAGAATGAAAGGCCTTGGGGAAAGTGATTATATCTCCTATACCTTCAGCTATAGCCCAGCTTCAGGGACTGGTAGCGGAAGAACAACACCTATCACCTTGACTATCTCAGGATCAATTGCCTATGCAAATTATAAGGATGCGGCTGCTGGTAACTATTCAGATACAGTGGTTCTTACCATTAGTCCCTAACTAAAAAGTATTTAAATGCTATCCTTCGCCACCCTGCCTCTCTTTACTTAGAGGGCAGGGTGAGAGGATTTTCTAAAAGGGTCGAAATGGAGTTCTCAATTGAAAAAATTATTCATCATTTCTATTTCGGTCTTTATTCTCACCAATTTCTGCCATGCTTCCGATACCAGCACCGTTTCGGTAAGGGCAACAGTCGTTTCAAGAGGATACTGTCAGTTTGATACTTCGACTTCAGCCCTCAATTTTGGAAACCTTGATCCATCAAACCCAAGAGACATTACTGCCACCACAACTATCACATATCGATGTTTTAGATGGTTTATATTCCCCGTAACCTTTTTCATCGGGGATGACGATGGGTTATATGAAATAGGTCCCAATAAGAATCGGATGCGTCATCATACTATCCTCACAGAATTTATTCCATACAGTTTCGATTTAAACCCAACCTCTGGAACAATAATGGGTAATTGGGCTTCTCATACCCTGACCCTCACAGGGAGCATAAGAGGTCCCGATTACGAGAACGCGGCGACGGGACGTTACACCGACACTGTGACCATCACAATCATCCCTTAAAATTTTTTGTTGAATCCTGTTTTTAAAATTTGCTATAGTAATTACCCAATGGTAAGTAATCCCATCAAAAAAATTATAGTCTGCTCACTCCTCGGCTCTTTTTTGATTCCCCTATTGGTCTACTCCGGGGAGTTCAGGGTTACCCCGATCCGGTTAGATTTTGACAGAGCAACGAAGAGCGGGGTTGTAACCATTGTCAATGAAGGAAGCGATAAACTTAATGTTCAGATGAAGGCATTCGAATGGACACAGGATGCTCAGGGAAAAGATCAATATACCGAAACCAATGATCTCATTTTCTTTCCAAAAATCATGTCTCTTGAAAAGGGTGAAGAGAAGATCCTGAGGGCAGGGATCCGAATTCCGGCCACAACGAAGGAGAAGACCTATCGACTCTTTATAGAGGAGATTCCTGAACCCAGAAAGGCAGAAGGGGTAAATGTGGCCATTGCCATCCGATTTGGCGTCCCTATCTTTGTGAAACCCATTAAAGAAGAAGTGAAAGGTGTGATTGAGAAGATGGAGCTCTCCAAGGGGAATTTAAATATCACCGTGAAAAATACCGGAAATGCCCATTTCATTATCCAGGCGATCAACCTCAAAGGGAAGAACGCAAAGGGAGAAGAGACCTTTTCAAAGGAACTCAGTGGCTGGTACCTGCTCGCAGGGGCCTCCAGGCTCTATAGCAACCCTGTTCCCGAAGAGACCTGCAAGGCGATATCAAAACTTGATGTTGAGGTCAGGACAAATCGATTCATTCTGAATGGCCAGCTGGATGTCGACCAAGCAATGTGCCTACCTTAGTCTTATCCTCATCCTCGTCCCATCCATACTCCTCGGCCAGGGAGGAGAGATGGCTATTTTAAAAGTCACCCTCAATCAGGAAGAAAAGGGAGAATTCCTGGTCTTTATTACAGAAGATGGGGATTATCTCATCAAGACCGAGGATCTTACGAAAATGGGTCTTTCGGAGGCCCGAGGGAAGATCTCTACTATTGAAAGAGAAGAATTCCTATCCCTCAGATCGATCGAAGGGGTGAAGTTTGAGTTTGATGAAAAAAAACTGGCCCTCTCAATCCATGCCGAACCGCATCTTTTTGGGAAAAGAGTGCTTTCTATGCGCTATCCCAAAAAAACTGAAAAGATTTATTATCCGAAGGATACGGCGGGATTCCTCAACTATAATCTCACCTATTACGCAGGGGATCAGTTCAAATACGAACAGACCCAACTCGCTAATCAATTGGGTTTTCGCAAAGGAGACTTCCTTTTTCTTACCGATTCTTCCTATTCCCAGAGAAAGGGTGAAGGGGCAAAATTTGTGCGATTGATGAGCCATCTCACCTACGATCGAAGAGAGGATCTGCTCAGGGGAGTGTTAGGAGATTCTTTTGCAACCTCGGGGGATCTCGGAAGCACCCTCAACATCGGGGGCATCAGTTTTTCCAAGAATTATCTTATCGATCCCTATTTCATCAGATATCCTGAGATCAGTTTTTCAGGCCTCCTTTCCCTTCCTTCGGAGGTAGAGATCTATCGGGATGGAGTCCTCATCCGAAAGGAGAGAATTTCACCAGGAGAGATGATTCTTAAAGATATACCCACCTATGTAGGAAGGGGTCTAATTGAGGTGGTTTTACGAGATCCCTTTGGAAGGGAACAGAGGATTCTTCAACCCTACTATTTTACCGATCGCCTTCTCAAAAAAGGACTTCAGGAGTTCAGTTATCATCTTGGCTTCCAGAGAAAGAATTTCGGACTGAAAAGCAATGATTACGAAGACCTCACCTTTTTAGGATATCATCGTTATGGGCTAACGGATTCTTTAACATTAGGGGGAAGAGGAGAAGCCACGGAGAATCTTCTCAATCTTGGTCTCTCTTCCACGCTTCTTCTTCCGATGAGGATGGGGGTTCTGGATGCCTCCATTGCCTGGAGTACGACAGATGGCAGGCGGGATGGCCTGGCAGGGATGGTCAATTACCTCTATCAGGGCCGAAACCTATCTTTATCTCTTCTTCTCAGAGGATTTACAAAAGAGTATTTCAATGTTTCGCTCTTAAATACCACTGAAAGAACTAAATATGAGATAACTACAGGAGCAGGTTATCATACTTCATGGCTTGGTTCTTTCGCTGTAGGATTTTCCCAGGTCAACAAATATCAAGGCGTGGATACAAAGAGTGTATTGGCAAGCTACTCCAGGAGACTCATTGGCCCTTCCACCTTTTCTGCAACATTTAAAAGAGATTTAGAGTCCCATCAGAGTGAGTTTCTTCTCAGTTTTCACTATCATTTTAAAAATTTAGTCACTGTCTCAGGAAGCCACCAGAGGACCAACGGCACCTATAATGAGAGAGTCCAGGTCATTAAGAATCTCCCTTTGGGTGAGGGATTTGGAGGAAGGGCATCCATTGATAGATATCACGGAAAGATAGATGAATACTACGACTATAATCTCCTCCTTCAGTATAATGCCAGATATGGCCAGTATGGTGGAGAATTCCTGAGCTCAAATCACCAAGAGAGATATTCCTTGATGACCGCTGGAGGGATCTCTTTTATTAAAGATACATTAAGCTTCAGCCGCTCCATCCAGGATAGCTTTGCCGTGGTGAAGGTTGGTGAATTAAAAGGGGTAAGGGTCTATCTTAGTGGCCAGGAGATCGGAAAAACGGACTCCCGAGGAAAAGTCCTCATCCCAAATTTAGGTTCTTATTATGATAGTCAGATCTCGATCAACGATAAGGATATTCCAATGGATTATACCCTCTCAGAGGTGATAAAATATGTGAACCCTCCCTTCCGAAGCGGCTCATTTATTGAATTTAAAGCAGTAAAGTTTCAGGCCTTCACGGGGATGTTAAAATTGAGGAAGGAGGGTGAGGTCAAGCCACTGGAATATGTTGAGTTTAAAATCATTCTCGATGGAAAGGAACTTGCACTTCCAACCGGAAAGGGAGGTGAGTTCTATTTTGAAAATGTAAATCCGGGCAAATACCGTGGAGAATTAATTTATATGGACAAAAAGTATGTTTTTGATATAATCATTCCAAAATCTGAAGAGATGATCGTAGAGTTAGGGGAGATTATATGTGAATAGGCATAAATCTTGCTTTTTTAAACAAAATTGAACTATGAGCAAAAATATCAAAATATCCCTCCCATTGATTTTAATTTTTACCCTTTTCGTTCAGATAGAGACCCCCTTTTCTCAATCTCGATGTAGCATCGGTGGAGTCTCTATCAATTTTGGCAATTACAATATATTTTCCCCCTCACCCACAGACTCGATAGGGATGATTAATCTGAATTGTGAAAATGTCCCATGGGTAGATTTGAAATTAGGGGTAAGCTCAACCTCAGGGACTTTCAATCCGAGAAGGATGAAACGATCAGGGGGAAGTGATGTTTTGGAATACAATATTTTTATTGACGCAACAAGGACTGTAATTTTTGGAGATGGAACAGGAGGAACCCAGACCATAAGAGTTCATAAACCTCCTGGAACGCCAGCCAAAGCTCCCTGGAGCAGTCAGGTTACGATCTACGCAAGAATTCCTCCTGGACAGGATGTCCCTGCAGGAGGTTATTCTGACTCATTGACAATAACAGTAGACTGGTAGACCCTTATATAAGAGAGGCTCTTACTTTTAAGGGAAAGGGATAGAGACCTGGTTGGATATTTTCTTTAAGAAAAAGTCTGTAAGAAATCTCTTTTACCTCAACTTTCTCTCCTGAATAAGGCTGATAAACAAAACCCCCCTCAGAGGAAATAACAGTAGTTCTCCCCTTCTCCATCACCCAGACCTCCTTTAAAAATTCTCCGCACCTCTCGAAAAATAAACCATATCCCCCTTTATCATTCGTGGATATCTGTAAAATTGTGCCTGAAAAAACCTCGATATATCCTCTCTCAATATCCCTCTCCGAAACGTAGAGCCTTGCCTCTTGATGGAGAACCCTTTGGGTTAGTTTAGGTAAAACATGGGCAGAGATTATGACAGCAACTTTATTTCCCGCCAGTGAATATTCAATTAATCCCAGAATCACTACAAGAATTACGATTAATTTTTTAATCATCATTTTCCTCTAAAAGAAGTGGTAAATTTATTTCCTTTTTATGAAATGCCAAAAGTTATGCCAAACTCGAAAATTTATAACCTATTGATTTTATTTTGAAATTATTTTGTGATAGATTCCTGCTGATAAAATGGAGGAAAGAGGGCGAGACAAATTGTCAAAAGGTGACATTTTTTATTATTTTTGGGGAACCGTTAGAGTTGGTTTTTGGATTGGATCTTTTTTTCAAAACGATAGAGGGTTCTCGGATTGACTTTTAAAATTTCGGCGGCTGCTCTCTTATTCCCGTTGGTCTCTTTTAATATCTGCTGGATATATTCATCTTTAATCTCTTCAAGGGATTTTCGTTCTTTTACTCCTTTTTTAATGAGGGCAGGAACTCCTTGTACAAGATCCTTGGGAAAATCATTTGGAGTAAGATAATCCTTATCGGCCATGATCACCGCTCGTTCAATAGCATTTTCTAATTCCCGCACATTTCCTGGCCAATCATACTCTAAAAGAAGATTCATCGCCTCTTTTGAGAAACCCTTAATCTCCTTTTTTGCCTCTTTAGAATAACGTTCAAGAAAATGATAGGCGAGCAGAGGAATATCCTCTTTTCTGTCTTTCAGATCCGGAAGAAAGATGGGAAAAACGTGAAGTCTGTAAAAGAGGTCTTCGCGAAACTTCCCTTTTTTCATCAATCCTTCCAGATCTTCGTTGGTGGCCGCAATGAGCCGAACATCGATCTTCGTTCTTTCGGTACTCCCAACTTTCATCACCTCTTTTTCCTGAAGGACCCGTAAAAGCTTGACCTGAACAGAGGGAGGGATTGTGGAGATCTCATCCAAAAAGAGGGTTCCGCCGTTGGCCTCTTCAAAGAGTCCCTTTTTGGCTTGGATGGCTCCCGTAAAGGCTCCTTTTGTATGGCCAAAAAGTTCACTCTCAACCAGGGTCTCTGGAATTGCCCCACAGTTAAAGGGAAGAAAGGGGTGATCCGCACGGGGACTATTGTAATGAATCGCTTTAGCCACAAGTTCCTTTCCGGTTCCACTTCCTCCATAGATGAGCACAGTGCTATTGCTTGGAGCCACTTTTTCGATCAGGGAAAAAACCTCCTGCATCTTTTTGCTCTTACCAATGAGATTAGAAAATTCAAATTTTTTTCTCACCTCCATCCGTAACAGTCGATTCTCTCTAATAAGGAGACTTTCCTGCTGGACTTTCGAAATCCGCATGAAAAGGTCCTTGAAATCGACTGGTTTGGTAATATAATCGTTCGCCCCGATCTTCATGGCCTCGACCGCATTGTCAATCGAACCATAGGCGGTCATCATGATCACCGGCAACTCTGGTCGAGTTCCCTTCATGATTCTAAGAAGTTCCATCCCATCCATCTCAGGCATCATGAGGTCGGTCAGGACCATATCAAACGTCTCTCTCTCAACCTTTTCGATAGCCTCCTGACCATTTTTTGCCGTATCGACTAAGAACCCACCCATCTGGGAAAGTCCTTTCTGAAGGACGTCTCGAATCGGAGCCTCGTCATCTACAACTAAAATCTTGATGGAATCCATAGTATTTCTTTTACCAGAAAAAATTAGAATTATCAATAGAATAATGGGTGATTCAGTTGGAAGGGTTGACTGTTTGCGAGATTATAATAAAATATAAAGATAGTCCCTGAAGCGAAGGAGCAGAAAAAAACAGATGGAAGATAGGATCTTAATCGTAGATGATGAAGAAGTGGTCTGTCATATTTTAGACAAAAGACTTACCATGGAAGGCTACCTCTGTACCACTTCCAACAATGGAAAGGAAGCCCTCAATCACTTCTATAAAGAGTCTTTTTCTATTATTATCTCGGACATTAAAATGCCCGAGATGAACGGAATAGAACTTTTAAAAAGGGTCAAGGCCATCCATCCCAAGATGAAGATGATCATGGTCACCGCTTATCCAGATATTGATATGGCCGTGGAGGCAATGCGGCTGGGGGCTTACGACTTTCTTATCAAACCAGTGGATTTAGAACTGGTTGTTCTCAGTGTAAAGAGGGCTCTGGAGAGTAAGCGTCTTGAGGAAGAAATCGAAGCCTATCACAATCGATTGGAGGAGTTAGTGGAGGAAAGGACGGCAAAACTGCAGCAGGCCTATCGGGTTCTTAAAAAAGCCCATCTCGATTCGGTAAAGGTTCTTGCCGAAGCCATCGATGCCAAGGATCCCTATACTCGAGGACATTCCGATCGGGTAAAACGAATGAGTTTAAGTATTGCTCGGGGATTGGGATTTTCAGAAGAAAGATTGGAAGCCCTTGAATATGGCGCCTTACTTCATGATATCGGAAAGATAGGGATCAAAGACGAAATCCTTCAAAAGCAAGGGCCTCTGAGCCCTGAGGAGTATCGAATCATTCAGGCCCATCCCCTCATAGGAGAAAAGATTGTGGAGGGGGTCGAATTTTTTCGAGACAAGATCCCTATGATTCGCCATCATCACGAACATTATGATGGGAATGGATATCCGGATGGACTGGCCGGTGAACAGATTCCTCTCGAAGCAAGAATCATCACCGTGCCCGATGCCTTTGATGCGATGACCAGTATCAGACCCCATCGAAAGGCAAGGCCCCTGCAGGAAGTTTTGGAGGAGCTGGAGAAGTTTAGAGGGACCCAATTTGACCCTCAAATTCTCGATTACTTTATAAAGGAAAAGGTCTATAAACTCTTATAACGATAACAGATGCCTGCCAATTTAACCCCAGAGTATTTAGAAGCTGAGGCCAAATTTAAACAGGCAAAGACTATTCCAGATAAAATCAAAGCCTTGGAAGTAATGTTGGCGGTCATCCCAAAACACAAGGGAACCGAAAAGATGCGGGCTCAGCTCAGGAGCAGGATGGCTAAGCTGAAAGAAGAGCTCCATCGAAAACCTACCATTTCCCGGGCAGAGCAGGCGTTTAATATCAAGAAAGAAGGGGCTGGGCAGGTGATTCTATTGGGTTTACCCAATGTAGGAAAGTCGAGCCTTTTTTCAAAGGTGACCAATGCCTCCTCCGAAATAGGGAATTATCCCTTTACGACTCAAAAACCGATCCCTGGAATGATGCGATTCGAAAATATTCAGATTCAGCTGGTAGATACCCCTCCCCTTCAATTGGATCATATCGAACCTGGATTCCCCAATCTCGTTCGGAATGGAGATGCCCTTCTCATTGTGTTAGATCTTGGAGATGACCCTCTTTTCCAGATAGAGGTTTTAACGGAAATCCTGAAGGAGATGAAGATAAAGATGATCGGAAGGCAACAGGCTCCACCCCCAGAGGCAGGATGGGTATGTAAAAAGAGTCTTCTCATCGGGAATAAATGTGATCTTCCAGAGGGGATGAGAGAATACAGAAAGCTGGAGGAGCAGGTGAATGGAATCTTTCCTCTCCTCCCTATCTCCACTCGAGGGGAGATGAATTTCGAAGAGATGAAGAGAGAGATCTATCTCCTTCTCGATATGATTCGGGTTTATACCAAAGCCCCTGGCAAGGAACCCGATTACACCGAACCTGTCATCCTAAAAAAAGGGAGCACGGTAGAAGACGTGGCCCTCTCCATCCATAAGGAGTTGGCTCAAAAACTTCGTTATGCGAGAATCTGGGGATCCGGAAAGTTTGGTGGCCAGATGGTGAAGCGGGATTTCCCCGTCCAAGAAGGAGATGTGGTGGAGCTCCATATCTAATGCCGAAAGAAGAGCAAATCATTCCCTCTTTTACGAGAAGATTTTTTTTGCGATGGATTTTAGGTCTCTCCCTTCTTCCTTTCTCGCCTCTCCATATCCCTGAAATCGAGGCGAATCCCCATCCTTCCCTAAGAGGAGACCTCTGCTCCATAGGAAAGTTCTTCAACGGAGAAGAGTTAAGCTATGAGATTGGATTTTGGTTATTCCATCGAGCAGCCGTGGGAAAGCTTTCCTTTAGAGAGATGGAACGGAAAGGTCACTATCTCTCCACCCTTCAGGGTGAAACCCTGGGCGTCCTGGGATTGGTCTCTCGATATCGAGTGGATACCTATCGGGCAGTGATGATGGAGGTGGAAGATGGAAATCGACTTCGTCCCCTTCGATTTGAAGAGGAGATAAAAATTGGGGATCGGTTTAGGAGAAGAACCTATCTCTTCGACTATCAAAAAATGAAGATGATTCGATTGAGGCAGAGAAAGGATGGAACCATAGAAAGAAGAGAGGAAGGGATTCCTCAGGGAAGAATCTATGACGATTTTCTTACGGCCTCGTATAATTTTCGCTATGGGGTCTATGGAGAGATCGAAAGGGGAAGGACCTATAAGATCCCAACCTTCCCTAAAAAGGGACAGTTTCATTACGAAGTAAGGATAGGGTCTAAGGAAGAGGAAGAGAAGAAAAGGGGGTCTAAGAAAGAGAAAGGAGAAAGGGAATATTATGTGAAACTTTACTTAGACCCCGAGATTACCCATTCAAAAGAGGGGCTCATTGAAGGGTGGCTGTCAAAAGAACTCATCCCAGTGGAAGGCAGGATTCCAGATGTCATCCTCTTTGGAGACGTAAAAGGAAGACTCGTAGAGGCCAACCCGTCCATGAGGACAAGGTAGATGGATACCCACTCTCTCTTTTTAAGAGTTCCGAGGAAGGAGATTGCCTATCTTAAATTTATTATAGAATCCTATGAAGGGATGGCCGTGATCAGGACGAAAGACCCTTATCAAGCGATGGTAGAAGTGATGATTGCACCGGGTTGGGAGAAAGAAGTGGAGGCCCTCTTAGAAGACCTCCAAAAAGAGATTCCGATGGAGAGAGTGGAGGGGGAGGAATAGATGAAGACGGATCTTAACTTTCAGAAGATCTTGAAGGAGGCCTTGAGGGAGGGTGGAGAATTTTCAGACCTCTACCTTGAAGAGACCCACTCCACATTCATTGTGTGTGAAGAGGATCGAATCGAGAAGATGATCTCTGGCCAGGACTTGGGGGCAGGACTTCGTGTGATCCACCAAGGAAGGACCTTTTATAGTTTTACGAATCGAATCACGCAAAAGGATCTCCTTCAATTGGGAGACCTCCTCTGCCATTCCATCAAGGAAGAAAAAGGAGAGGAGGAGATTTTTATCCATCCCCCAATTCCCTTTCCTCAACCCATCGTCCTTCCTTCTCCCTCTCTCATTGAAGTGGATCCCGATGGAATTTCTATTCATAAAAAAGTGTCTATGGTGAAAAGGGCAAATGATTTAGCCCGAAGGCTTGATCCTCGTATTCAACAAGTAAAAGTCCTTTATCGGGACTATACCCAGACCCTCACGATTGTCAATTCAGAGGGGAAATGGGTGGAAGGGACGAGAAAGGGAATCCTTTTTTCTGTCCAGGTCGTTTCAAAAAAAGACGATCTCATTCAAACTGGATATGAGCCCGTTGGAGGGACCATGGGGTTTGAACTCTTCGACCTTTATTCTCCCGAGGAAGTGGCAGAGGTAGCGGCCAAAAGATCCCTTCTGATGTTATCGGCAAGGTTGGCTCCAATGGGGAGAATGACCGTCGTGCTTTCGAGTGAAGCAGGAGGAACCATGATTCACGAAGCGGTAGGACACGGTCTTGAGGCAGATCTGGCTCAACAGGGACTTTCGGTTTATTCCAATAGAATGGGTGAAAAGGTTGCCTCCTCATTGATTACGGTTGTGGATGATCCTACCTTACCAAACAAGAGAGGCTCTTACGGATTTGATGACGAAGGAGTCCCTTCCCAAAGGACCCTCTTGGTCGAAGAAGGAATTTTAAAAGGGTATCTCTATGACCGCCTGACTGCCCTTAAGGCAGGGGTCTCTTCCACGGGAAATGGAAGAAGAGAATCTTATCATCATAAGCCTATTCCAAGGATGAGCAACACCTTGATTCTCCCCGGGAAGATGAAGCCCAAAGAGATTATCCATTCTGTAGAGAAAGGACTATGGGTGAAGAAGATGGGAGGGGGGCAGGTCAACACGGTTAACGGGGATTTTGTCTTTGAAGTCAATGAAGGATACTTGATCGAAAAAGGAGAGATTGGGGAACCGGTTCGGGGAGCCATTCTCATTGGAAATGGTCCCCAGATCCTCAAAGAGATTGATATGGTGGGAGAGGATCTTGGATTCGGGATAGGCACATGTGGTAAAGAGGGGCAAGGGGTCCCTGTTTCAGATGCTCAGCCCACGATCAGGATTCCAGAAATCATTGTGGGTGGCCGAGAATCCTCCGATTCATTAAATTGAAATGAGGACCTATTCTTTTGGGGTGACCTTTTCTCGGATTTCTGCTTTCACCTTCGAGATTCTTTGTCCAAACATTTCTACAATCTGAAGTCTTTTGCCCTCCACCTCCACGGTATCACCAACCTGGGGAATCTTCTGCAACATGGTCATTAAGAATCCCCCCAAGGTCTCATATTCAGGAGAGTCAGGAAGAGAGATATGATAATCCTCTTTTAAATCCCTGAGGGCGATCGAGGCATCAATTAAAAAGGTCCCATCTTTGAGTTGAATCACCGGGCTTTCGATATCGTATTCATCCCGAATCTCACCCACCAATTCTTCCAGAAGATCCTCGATCGTCACAAGGCCTGAGATCCCTCCGTATTCATCCACCAGGAAAGCCATATGGGTTCTTCGCCTCTGCATCTCTCCTAAGAGGAGACTCAACCTCATCGTCTCCGGAATAAAAAAAGGAGGTTTCATCAATTTTCGAATATCCACCTGAGGGGTTTTCGTGAGGTGGGTCAAAAAATCTTTTGCATGGAGAACCCCCCGAATATCTTGAAGGTCTTTTCCATAGATAGGGTAACGAGAAAACTGTTCCTCTTCGATCATCATTCTAATCTCCTCAGGAGATTTATCGATCTGAATCCCTACGATTTGAGTGATGGGAACCATCACCTCCTTGGCAGACATATCTGTAAATTCAAATACACTTTGAAGAATCCTCTCCTCTGTGGGATCGAATACTCCGTGCTTCCCACCCTCTTTGATGAGCATCCTCACTTCCTCTTCGGTAATATAGGCCCTTTCTGTAAAGGGTTTTCTTCCGAAGGGACTGAGCACAATGGAGGTGCTGAACGTCAATAACTTTACAAATAGGAAGGCCATCTTAGAGAATGCATCGATGGTTCTTGCCGTAAAGAGTCCAATGGTTTCAGGATGTCTCAGGGCAATAGATTTTGGGACGAGCTCTCCGAAAATCACGGAAAAATAGGTGATCGCAAGAACCACCATTCCAATCGCAATCGGTTCTGCTCCCAATGAGACAATTCTGATAGGAACGAGCTGAAGGGCAGGCTTAAGAATTTTGATTGCGGCCGCCCCTCCTACAGCAGAGGCGAGGGCACTGACGGCCGTGATTCCAATCTGGATGGTGGCCAAGAAACGGTCAGGTTCCTCCTTGAGCTTGAGAAAGATCTTTGCATTCTTATTCCCCGTTTCCACCAATTTCTGAATATGACTTTTCCTCGCCGTGACCACGGCGATTTCTGTTCCCGCCAAATAGCCATTTAAAAGGATAAGGAGACCAATGAGCAATATCTCCTCAACGAGTTCTTCCATAAAACCCTCCGCATTTTCTTTGAGTAAGAAGAAAGGCTTGAAACCTTAAAGGGTGGTTCGCTCGAGAAGAGGAAGTGGCTTTAAAATTCGATTTTTTTGAGTCGTTCAATGGCTTCCCTCAATCTCGATTCGTCTACCGTAAGGGCCATTCGAATATAACCCTCCCCAGCCTCTCCAAATCCATTTCCGGGGGTGACTACGATTCCCGCTTTTTCAAGAAGCAAGCTCGCAAATTGGGCTGAGCTATATTCCTTTGGAATCGGAACCCATAGGTAGAAGGTCGCCTTAGGGGTCTCTACTTCCAATCCAATCTCTCTAAGCCCTCCCACCATCAGGTCTCTTCGTCTCTGGTAAATTTGGGTCGTTTCAGGGATGGGGGTATCGAAGTGGGTGAGGGCCAGAACGCCTGCCTCCTGGATCGCCTGAAAGAGTCCAGAATCAATATTGGTCTTTACTCTTCCCAGCCCAGCGATGATGTGAGCATTTCCAACGGCAAAACCAATTCTCCAGCCCGTCATATTAAAGGTTTTTGATAGGCTATGAAATTCGATTCCCAATTCCTTTGCTCCTTCGACCTCAAAAAAGCTAAGAGGACGATATCCATCAAAAGCCAATTCAGAATAGGCGGCGTCATGACACACAATGATCTGGTATCGGCGTGCGAAGGCTACCACCTCTTCGAAAAAGGCCCTTTCCGCAATCGCTGAGGTGGGATTGTTGGGATAGTTAAGGAAAAGAAGCTTTGTTTTCTCTGCCACCTCTTGTGGAACGTCTGAAAGTTTCGGAAGAAAGCCGTTCTCTTTGAGAAGGGGAAGAAAGTAAGGGATTCCTCCTGCAAAGAGAGTAGAAACTCGATAGACCGGATATCCCGGGCTGGGAACAAGGACATAATCCCCTGGATTGACAAAAGCCAGGGGAATATGGGCAATCCCTTCTTTGGATCCGATGAGCGTCAGAATTTCGCTCTCTGGATCAAAGGTGAGATGAAACCTCTTCTTGAACCATTGGGCTACGGCTCTCCGAAATTCAATCATTCCCTCGTAGGAAGGATAGCGATGATTCTTCGGATCCTCAGAAGCCTTTTTGAGTTGTTCGATGATGGGTTTGGGAGTGGGAAGATCGGGGTCGCCTACCCCGAGATCGATAAGGTCCATTCCCTTTTTCTTCATCTCGGCTTTCTTCCTATCGATTTCGGCGAAGAGATAGGGAGGAATTTGATGAATTCGGTCTGCATATTCAATTTTCATCTCTCTTCCTTTCTTTAATTTTTAATCCCTTTCGATCCCTCACCCTTCTTCCCATCCCGGGGGAAAAAGGATCGCGTCGAATTAACCCTATAATTTTTATCGAGAATATATCTTATGGGTTTTTGGGTAGAAATTCAAGGGAAATCATTGGAAGCCCGTAACCCCTCACTGAAGGGTGGAAATAAATTTAAGCCCAACAGGAATCTTTCCGAAACCCAAAGAACACCGAACCTCCCCATCTGAGTGAGGGGTTACCAAGAGATGGATGTTTATATTGACATCATTCCTTCTTCCTATCATAATTTAGAAGCGATTCCGCAAAAATGATAGGATGAAAAAGAGATCTTTTCTAATCCCATTTCTAATCCCTTCGATCTTCTTTCTCTTTTTTGGATGTGCCGGAAAGGAGAAAGAGATCAAAACCATTAAAGGAGATCCTGAGCTCCTTTACAAGCAGGGTTTGGTTCAGTTCAATAAAAGAAATTACACCGAGGCCTTAAAAATATTCGAGCAAATCAAATCGACCTTTCCGGACAATCCCCCCTACAGCCTTTGGGCTGAATTAAAGATTGGAGACTGTCATTTCTTTAAAGAGGAATATGTAGAGGCAATAGCGGCCTATGAAGAATTTAAGAAGGCTCACCCGACCCATGAGGAGATTCCCTATGTCTATTATCAAATCGGAATGGCCTACTTTCTTCAAATGCGAAGCGAAGATCGCGATCAGACCAACACCCGAAAGGCGCTCTCTACTTTTGAATATCTCATCCATAATTTCCCGCCAAGCCTCTTTACCGAGAAGGCCCAGGAGAAGGTAAAGGTCTGCAGAAGGCAACTGGCCGATCACGAATTCTATATCGGGAACTTCTACTATAAAGAGCGCAAATATCAAGCCGCCGCAGCACGATTTGAGGGATTGCTCGAAAAGTTTCCAGAGAAAGATGGACAGGATAGGACACTCTATCTCTTAGGGAAATGTTATCTTGAACTTCATCAACCGGAGAAAGCCAGGGAGGCTTTTCAGAAGATTGTTGAGGGATACCCTAAGAGTGCCCATTTCAAAGAAGCTAAAGCGATTCTTGATCAGGGAGTCCAAGAGAAGAAGCCTTCTCCAAGAACGAAGGCCATAGACGCCAAACAGAAGGTGGAGGAAAGCAAGGAACCTTTTCTCATCCGATTTGAAGAGGAAGGAAGAAGACTCCTCTCCTTTCGAGAAGAAAGACAAGATCGATCTCCTCAAAGTTCCCCTGTGGAGGGGGAGTTAAAACCAGAAGAAGAGAAGAGGGCACTCCTTCTGCCCAAGGCTTCGGTTGAAAGAGAAGAGATGAAATCTCAAGGAGACTCATTTACGGATAGGGAGGCTCCGAAGATAGAAGAGCCTGTAAGAGAGACAAAGGAAGAGAAATCTCCAAGAGAAAAGGTCCTAAAAGAGAGCGAAGGAGTGGAGGCTCGGGATTTCGAACATCCTATCGATATTACTTCTGATAGGGTGGAGGGCTATTTAAAAGAAAATCTAATCGTCTTTAAAGGGAATGTCATCGCCCGGCAAAAAGAGATAGTCCTCTACTGTGATGCTCTGGAGGCAATCCTTGGAGAGGATGGAAAGGGCATTGAAAGGGTGATTGCGAGTGGAAATGTTAAGATCCAGCAAGGGGCTCGGGTAGCCAGTAGTGAAAAAGCCATATTCTATAATCGTGAGCAAAAGATCATCCTCACAGGGAATCCTAAAATCTCCGAAGATGAGAACCTGGTCTCTGGAGAAGAAATTCTTGTTGACCTCGAAAAGAATCGAGTGGAAGTAAAGGGGGGATCAGACAGGAGAGGGAAGGTAAAGGTCATTCCAAAGGAGGAATCAGAAAAAAACAGATGAGGGGGCGATCCAGCCTGTTTGACAAATTTAAAAAAATCTAATAAAATAAATAATTTGTATTTTAAAAAAATTTATGTTTGAAAACCTATCTGCCAAATTAGACTCTATTTTTAAGAGATTAAGGGGCCATGGAAAATTAACGGAAGACAATATCCAAGAGGCCTTAAAGGAGGTCAGGATGGCTCTCCTTGAGGCCGATGTCCATTTTAAAATCGTCAAGGACTTTATCCAGTCCGTTCAGCAAAGGGCGATAGGTCAGGAAGTGATGGAGAGTCTTACCCCTGCCCAACAACTCATCAAGATCGTCAAGGAGGAATTGACCTCCCTGATGGGTGGTGAGGAGCAGAAGATCAATCTTTCTGGAAGTCCACCCGTTCCCATTATGCTGGTAGGCCTTCATGGCTCTGGAAAGACGACCACTGCGGCCAAACTGGCCCGATATTTTCAAGAAAGAAAGAAACGACCTTACCTCGTTCCTGCAGACGTTTATCGTCCAGCGGCCATCGAACAACTTCAGAAATTAGGAAAGGAGTTGAGGGTTGATTTTTACCAACCCACCCCGGAGCAGAGTCCTCTGGAGATTTGTCTTAAAGCAAAAGAGATCGCTTTAAAGGGAGGGTATGACCTATTTCTGATTGATACCGCTGGAAGACTCCATATTGACGAAGCGCTTATGCTTGAGCTTCGAGAGATGAAATCACGTCTTCAGCCCAGAGAAGTTCTTTTAGTCGCAGATGCCATGACCGGGCAGGATGCCGTCAACATAGCTAAGAGTTTTAATGAACGTTTAGGGATTGATGGGGTCATTCTTACCAAGATGGATGGAGATGCTCGGGGAGGAGCAGCCCTTTCCATTCGTGCGGTGACCCAAAAACCGATCAAGTTCATCGGGGTGGGAGAAAAGTTGGACGCCCTTGAGGTCTTCCATCCCGATCGGATGGCCTCAAGAATCTTAGGGATGGGTGATGTCTTGAGCCTGATCGAGAAGGCAGAGGCTCTCTATGATGAGAAGAAGGCCAGGGAGCTTGAACGAAAGATTCGAAAGGATTCTTTTACCTTGGAGGATTTTCGGGATCAACTCCGTCAGGTTCGGAAGATGGGTTCCCTGGAGTCCATTCTGAGTATGATCCCTGGAATGTCAAAAAGGGTGAAAGGAATGGCAGACCTGCAATTGGATGAGAAAAAGTTGATCAGGGTCGAAGCGATCATTAATTCCATGACCCCTCAGGAACGGGCCAATGTCTCCATCATCAATGGAAGCAGAAGGCTAAGAATTGCGAAAGGAAGTGGAACGACTGTTCAAGAAGTGAATCAACTCTTAAAACAATATCTTCAGGCCAAGAAGATGATGAAACGTTTTGCTCAACTGGAGAAGAAGGGGATCCGTGGGGGAAGAATGCCTTCCTTCTTAGGATCCTAAATGGAAACGGATGAATTGAGACAAAGGAGGTGGCTGAGAGCGATCATGGCCGTATCAATGAGATTGATGAGATTTGGAGAAAAGAAGAGACCTTTTTATCGAATCGTTGTTTCAGATCGTCGTTCGCCAAGGGATGGACGATTTATTGAACAGATAGGGGTATATGACCCCCATCAGAATCCTGCAGAGGTGCGTTTAAAAGAAGAAAGGGCGATCGATTGGTTGAAAAAAGGGGCTCAGCCGACTCAAACCGTTCGTCAGCTTCTGATTCGATCGGGAATCTATAAAAAGTGGGCTGAAGGCCAATAGGTGGAAGGACCTTTTCCCATTAGGTTCATTTTAGGTTGACTTTTAGGAATCTCATTCAGAGAGATTGCTTTAAGTGGAGGTGGATGATGACAACGAAAGAATTAATCGAGTATATTGCGAAGGCCTTAGTGGACCATCCAGAACAGGTAAGGGTTTCTGAGATTGAAGGGGAGAAGACCTCTGTCATTGAACTCTCGGTGGCGAAAGAAGACTTGGGAAAAGTGATTGGAAAACAGGGTAGGACCGCAAGGGCAATTCGAGTGATCCTGGGAGCGGCTTCTGCCAATTTAGGGAAACATTCGGTGTTAGAGATCATCGAATAGCAAGCCCCTGATTCTCCTATCAAAAAATTCATAAAGAAAATAATTCCTCTGGCCCCAGGAGAGGGAAGCGATCTTTCATGGGTGAAGCCGATTTTTGTCTGGTCGGAAAAGTGATCAAACCTCATGGAGTCAGAGGGAAGATGAAGGTAGAATATTTTGGAGAGACCCTCGATGGGTTCTCCTCTTATCGAACCGTCTATGTCCAGATTGAGCCTGGTAAATGGAAACCCTACGAGGTTGTAAAGAGTTTCCCTCAGCCACCTCGTCTTATTATTCAATTAAAAGGGATTGAAAGGAGACAGGAAACGGATCCCCTGATCGGGAAGGACATCTATGTCAAAAAGGAGGAGATGCCCAAATTAGCCGAAGGGGAGTATTATTGGTTTGAGATCTTAGGATTAGAGGTAAAAACAAAAGAGGGGAGAACCCTTGGAAGGATCAAGGAAATCTTTCCCACCGGTGCCAATGATGTTTATGTGGTCAAAGGAAAACGGAGAGACATCTTTCTTCCCGCTATAGAAAAAGTGATTGAGAAGGTGGACCTTGAAAGAGGAATAATGGAGGTGGCCTGGATGGAAGGCCTTTGGGAGAAAGAGGATGAAATTTGATATCTTAACCCTTTTTCCAAACCTGTTTTCCTCCCCGTTTCAAGAGAGCATCCTTGGAAAGGCTCTCGGCAAAGGGCTCATCCAGATTCGGGTGATCAATATTCGGGATTTCAGTCTCGATCCCCATCGAGAAGTAGACGATGCCCCTTATGGAGGGGGAGCGGGAATGGTCATGAAAGTCGAACCCATTGCTCGAGCCATTGAGTGGATCAAATCAGAGAACTCCTCTGCATGGACGATTTACCTCACCCCCCAGGGAGAGACGCTGAATCAGGAGATCGCTCGAGAACTTTCCACTCGATCCCACCTTGTTCTCCTCTGTGGTCGATACGAAGGAGTCGATGAGAGAGTAAAACTCTTTGTGGATCAAGAAATCTCTATAGGAGACTATGTATTGACAGGTGGAGAGTTTGCTGCCATGGTTCTGGTCGATGTCGTGTCAAGACTTCTCCCAGGGGTATTAGGCTCGGATCGTTCGGCCCTTGAGGATTCTTTCTCCCAATCTCTTTTAGAGTATCCTCAGTATACTCGACCCGCCAACTTCAGGGGACACCTTGTCCCAGAAATCCTTCTTTCAGGGAATCACTCCGCTATCTCTCGATGGAGGAGGAAAGAAGCCCTCAAACGAACTTATTTAAGAAGGCCCGACCTCCTGAAGAAGGCCAATCTTTCTCAGGAAGATTTGGTTCTCCTCGAAGAGATTCAAAAAGAAGGGGTAAAAGAAAACAGATGAAGGGGGGAAGGAATCTCTATATCGGGTTGGTCCATTATCCTGTCTACAACAGGAGAAGGGAGATTTCAGCCACCGCTGTGACCAATCTGGATATTCATGATTTAGCCCGCTGTGCCAGAACTTTTGATCTGCCAGGTTTTTTTGTTGTGACCCCACTGGAGAGTCAGATTCAATTAGTCCAAAGACTCATTCGTCATTGGTCAGAAGGGGAAGGGGCGATTTACAATCCCACTCGAAAAGAGGCCCTTTCTTTGATTCAGGTATCTCGAAGTATTGAAGAAGCGGAACAGAGGATCTTTCACCTATGGGAAAAGAGACCTAAACGGATTGTTACCGGAGCTTCTCCTTCCCCTTCAGCCATTGGTTATGAGGAGGCCAGAAGGCTGTTGAAAGACCAGGAGACCCCCTACTTTCTTCTTTTCGGCACAGGATGGGGATTGATCCAGGAGCTGAAAGACCATTCGGATTATCTATTGGCACCGATCGAAGGAAAAGGTTATAATCATCTGTCCGTTCGGACAGCCGCGGCGATCATCCTTGATCGGCTATTAGGGGATCGTAAGGAAAAGAAGGGAGAAGAAGATGGATCCATTGGAGATGGTTGAAAGAGAACATCTAAGAACAGACTTGCCTGACTTCAGGGTGGGCGACACCGTTCGTGTCCACGTAAAGATTATTGAGGGAGATAAGGAAAGGATCCAACCTTTTGAAGGGGTGGTCATTCAGAAAAAGGGAGGTGGGGTTCGCTCTACCTTCACTGTAAGAAAGATCTCCTATGGGATTGGTGTGGAGAGAATCTTCCCCCTTCACTCCCCTCGAATTGACCGAATCGATATCATTAGTCGGGGGAAAGTAAGACGGGCCAAACTGTTCTATTTGAGGAACCTAAAAGGGAAGGCAGCCCGGATTCGAGGAGAGAAAAAACAGGAAGCCTGATCGATCGAGGGAATGGATTATTTTGAAACGCGTTATACTCAGGAAGGGTATTATCGGATTGCCGGGGTGGATGAAGCAGGAAGAGGGCCCCTCGCCGGACCGGTCGTGGCTGCCGCTATTATTCTCCCTCCCGAAGGAGTGGGAGAACCCCTCTTCGATTCCAAAAAGCTCTCTGCCAAAAAGAGAGAAAGACTTTACGAAGTCCTCTGCTCGAAAGCCCTTGCCATTGGGATTGGGATCGTCTCCTCAGAAGAGATCGACTCTCTCAATATCCTTCAGGCCACTCTAAAGGCAATGACCCAAGCCGTTGAGCATCTCTCTATTCCTCCCGATCTCCTCCTCATCGATGGGCCCCACGGTCTTCCTCTTTCGATACCTCAAAAGGCGATCCCTAAAGGAGATCAACTTTCCAATTCCATCGCGGCTGCCTCCATTGTAGCCAAAGTCACTCGAGATCGATTGATGCTCCAGTTTCATCAAAAGTATCCTCAATATAATTTTGCCAGACACAAAGGCTATGGAACTCTGGAACACCGAAGGGCGATCGAGCGGTTTGGAATCTGTGACATTCACCGAAAAACCTTTCGAGGAGTAAAGGAATTCTTCGATCGATAAACCCCCTCGGAAAGGATCGTCTTATCAAGTTGAAGGACCCTTCCATTGATAAGAAGAGGATTGGGAGACGAGGGGAAGAAGTAGCCCTTCGTTTTTTAAGAAAGAATGGATATCGTATCCTTGAAAAAAATTATCTCTGTAAAATGGGTGAGGTGGATATTATTGCAAAAGAAAAGGATACCCTTACCTTCATTGAGGTGAAGACAAGAACCTCCACCGAATTTGGTCCCCCTCAACTGGCTGTGGACACGGCCAAACAGAGACAGCTCTCAAAAGTGGCTCTCCATTATTTGAAGGAGAAACGTCTCGAAGAGGTCAAAGCCAGATTCGATGTCGTCTCCGTGATTTTGGGAACGAAAGGAGAAGAGATCGAACTCATTCGAGATGCCTTTGAACTCCAATATCCCTAAATCTCTTTTTATGATAAATTTCGAGGAGTAATCCCTCACTGAAAAAGTGGAAATAAATTTAAGCCTGACAGGAGTATTTCCGAAACCCATAGAACTCCCAATACCCCTCTCAGGCCTATTCCCCATCTAAGTGAGGGATGACTTCGGGGAAACGCTTATCATTGACAAATTCAAAAAATTTATTTTATATTTAACTAAACGCTAGGGGAGCTCAAAAGGCTGAGAGTCCCCACACCAAAGTGGGGAGACCCTTTGAACCTGTTTGGGTAATTCCAGCGAAGGGAAGCGGAAAAGGATGGAAGAAGCCGTAATACCTCCAATGGAATTACGGCTTTTTTATTTCCGGAATCCTAAAGAAGATGGAGGAAAATCTCGATGGATGAAAGGATCATCACTCAGGCCATCCTTGATCGATATTTTCAGAAGTTAAAAGAGAATCTTTCTGTCGATGTGGCTGTGGTTGGAGGAGGACCTTCTGGTCTGGTCTGTTCCTATTTCCTTTCCAAGAATGGATACAAAGTTGCCCTTTTTGAAAGAAAGCTATCGATTGGAGGGGGAATGTGGGGAGGGGGAATGATGTTTAATGAGATTGTCGTTCAGGAGGAAGGAAAAAGGATTCTTGATGAGTTTGAGATTCGATCTCGTCCTTACTGTGAAGGCTACTACACGGCCGATTCTATCGAAGCCATCTCGACCCTCTGTTCAAAAACAGTGAAGGCCGGGGTTAGCATCTTTAATCTCATCAGCGCTGAAGATCTTATTGTGCGAGAGAATCGAGTCAAGGGTTTAGTTCTCAATTGGACAGCCGTGGAGATGGCCCATCTCCATGTAGATCCATTAACCATTCATTCTAAATTTGTGGTGGACGCAACGGGTCACGCCACCGAGGTCGTCGCCATTCTTCAGAGAAAGAACGATGTTCGTCTATCCACTGAGACCGGAAAGATTGTTGGAGAGAGATCCCTGTGGGCGGAGGCAGCCGAAAGGGATACCCTTCTTAATACCAGAGAGGTGTATCCGGGACTCTATGTAACAGGAATGGCTGCCAACGCCACGTTTGGTTCTTATCGGATGGGACCTGTCTTTGGAGGGATGCTTCTCTCAGGAGAGAAAGCAGCCTCTTTGATCACCCAGGAGTTAAAAAGATGGAAGTAAAGCGAATCCTCACCATTGCAGGATCCGATTCTGGGGGAGGGGCAGGGATTCAGGCCGATCTAAAGACCATCACCCTTCTGGATGGTTACGGGATGAGTGTGGTGACCGCCCTTACAGCCCAGAATACCCTTGGCGTCCAGGCCATTCAAGAAATCCCTGCCTCCTTTGTGGCCAAACAGATCGATTCCGTTCTCTCTGATATCGGTGCCAATGCCATCAAGACAGGGATGCTCCCTAACCGTGAGATCATTGAGGTCGTGGCGAAAAAGATTAAACAGTATGGAATCGAGACTGTGGTTGTGGACCCCGTCATGGTCTCTAAAAATGGAGTCCCTCTCATTCGAAAAGAAGCTCAGGAGGCCTTGATCAGAAGATTGATACCTCTCTCTTTGATGGTGACACCCAATCTTTACGAGGCCTCCATCCTTACGGGACTGAAAGTGAATTCCCTTGACGGAATGCGAAAGGCAGCGGTTCGACTGTGGGAGCTTGGAGCCAAGAACGTGCTAATCAAAGGGGGCCATCTGAGGGGAATGGCCATTGATATTCTTTTTGATGGAAAGAATTACGCAGAGATTTCAGGTCCAAGAATAAAGACAAAGAATACCCATGGCACCGGCTGTACCCTTGCTTCCGCTATTGCTACCTTTTTAGCCAAAGGGGAATCTATCCCTGAAGCAGTGAGAAAGGCAAAGCAATTCATCAACCTTGCCATTCAAGCCGCTCTCCCTATTGGAAAGGGGAAGGGTCCAACCAATCCTTCTGCTTATATCCTGAAAGAAATGCAACGCTACCCTGTTCTTCAGGAGTTAAAGAGAGCGATAAGGGTATTAAAAGAAAACCAGATCGGCCAACTTATCCCAGAGGTCTCTTCCAATTTAGGTTACGCCCTTCCCTTTGCCGAAGGGATAGGGGATGTGGCTGCCTTTCCGGGAAGAATCATTCGAGTCGGAGAGACCATTGCTGTGCTCGGGGACCCAGAGTTTGGCGTCTCCCAGCATGTGGCACGAATCATTCTCACCGTGATGAAATGGAATCCAGAGTATTGCTCCGCCATGAATATAAGATACTCTAAAGAAAATGTGGCGAGGCTCGAGGAAAAAGGGTTTACGGGAGGTCATTTTGAGAGAAGGCTTGAACCCAAAGAGATTAAAGCAATGGAGGGGTCATCTCTCGAATGGGGGGTCCAAGAGGTTCTGAATAAGAAAAGGAGGGTCCCTGATTTTATCTACGATGAAGGAGAGATAGGGAAAGAGCCGATGATTCGTATTTTAGGAAGAGACCCGATGGATGTGGTCAATAAGATTCTAAAGGCCTTCGGAACCCCCTCTCATTGAAGGGTGGAAATAAATTTAAGCCTGACAGGAGGATTTCTGAAACCCATAGAATGCGGATCAATTTATATGTTTTTAAGGAATACGATTCGATCCATCATAGAAATGGGTTTTCTGATTAAACCAAACGAAAGTTAAGATTTCTAAGGACCATTTAAGGTAGCCGCACCATGGGTTTCTCCAATACCCCTCTTGGGCTTATTCCCTACATCTGAGTGAGGGGATTACAGGCCTTCAAATAATCGATCCCCCAGGGAAGGAGGAAGAGAATTCCATGACACAGAGGATTCAGGCACAAAAAGGAAATATTACAGAAGAGATGAGAAGCGTGGCTCGAGAAGAAGGGGTCTCTCCGGAGTGGCTTCGAGAGAAGATTGCTTCAGGGCGTATCGTCATCCTCGCGAATCGAAATCATAGAGGAGTCAAACCGGTCGGTGTTGGAGAGGGCCTTCGAATAAAAGTCAATACCAACATTGGAACCTCCTCCGATCATATCGATTTAGAAGAAGAATTGAAAAAACTGGAAGTGGCTATTCAGGCAGGGACCGATACGGTTATGGACCTGAGTACCGGTGGAGACATCGACACGATTCGAAAAGAGATCATTCGAAACTCTCCCATTCCCGTAGGGACAGTGCCAATTTATGAGGCCGCCGTAAAAGCGGCGAAGGAAAGAAAGGCCTTAGCCCATATGAGGGTCGAGGACCTTTTTGAGGTCATTGAACGACAGGCTGAAGAAGGGGTTGACTTTATGACCCTCCACTGTGGAGTCACTCGCCATGCCGTAGAACGTCTGAGAAAGGCCAAAAGATTCTTAGGAGTGGTTAGCCGGGGAGGCTCTTTTTTGATCGAATGGATGATTTATAATGGCCGGGAGAATCCATTGTATGAGTATTATGATCGACTCTTAGAGATCGCAAAGTCCTATGACGTGACCCTGAGTTTGGGGGATGGGTTAAGGCCAGGGTGTTTAGCGGATGCTACCGATCGACCTCAGGTGGAGGAAACCATCCTTCTTGGAGAGTTGACCGAAAGGGCTTGGGCAGAAGGCGTCCAAGTCATGATCGAGGGACCTGGCCATGTCCCCCTTGACCAGATCGAGGCGAATATCCTCTTAGAAAAAAGATTGTGCAAAGGGGCTCCCTTCTATGTGTTAGGTCCTTTAGTCACAGATATCACCCCTGGTTACGATCACATCACCTGTGCGATTGGGGGGGCCATTGCAGGGAAGGCAGGGGCAGACTTCCTCTGCTATGTCACTCCTTCAGAACATCTTAAACTCCCCTCTGTAGAAGATGTTCGAGAAGGAGTAATCGCTACGAGAATAGCAGGTCATGCGGCTGATATTGCAAGGGGAAATCGAAAAGCCCTTGAGCGGGACTTAGAAATGTCAATAGCCCGCAGGGAATTTAACTGGGATAGGCAGATCGAACTCTCCATCGATCCGGAAAAGGCCCGACGCTATCATGACGAAGGAAAGTCTACCACAAAGGATGTTTGCACCATGTGCGGAGAGTTCTGTGCCATCAAGAGGGTAAAAGATTTTTTTGAAATCGGATCCTAAGGCGTCGTCTCAGAAAATACCCTTCATCTTTCTGAGAAAACGTTTTAGCAGTAAGATTGAGGTGAGTTCAACTTTCAATTTGACCAACGACATTTGGATCTTAAGATTTTTCATTTCCTTCTACTCAATTCCTTCATTTGAGAAAGACGGATTCCCCTGTAAAAAACGATAAAGTTCTGATTGAAGGATTCGCCATCCTTTCCCAGCTTTGATGGCTTTGATCTTTCCCATATGGATATATTTAAGAAAGGTGGGTTTAGAAATCTTTAAATATCGGATGGCTTCATTTGTTGTCAACACCACATCTTTTTCTATCAATGACATAGAGATTCTCCTAATTATACGATTTTTTATTAATTTTAGCAAAATTTATGCCCAAAAAACTTGATTTTGCCTTTCTGTAATTATCTGTTTTTATTTATGAATTTTTAAATTCCTCAAAAAGGGGGAAATATTCAGTTGACTTTTTGTCAAAAAATGCGCTATCCCTGGTTAAAAAGGAAACAGGGGTGGGTTTATGTCTCTCCGAGGTAGGCTTTCCGGACCATTTCGTTTCGCTGTAAATTTTTTGCTGTATCTGTAAGAACGATTACCCCTGACTGTAACACATATCCCCGACTTGCGACTTCGAGGGCCTTTCGTGCATTTTGCTCTACCAGAAGAATCGTGGTCCCTTCGGCATGGAGTTGTCGGATGGTTTCGAAGATATTGTCCACCAAAACAGGGGCCAGTCCCATGGATGGTTCATCCATTAAAAGGACACGGGGATTTGCCATTAAAGCTCGACCTGTGGCAAGCATCTGTTGTTCTCCACCACTGAGCGTTCCTGCAACCTGTTTTTGACGTTCCTTGAGTCGAGGGAAAAGATTGAAAACCCTTTCAAGGTTTGCCTCGATGGTCTTTGGATCGGATATGGCAAAAGCCCCCATTTCGAGGTTTTCCCTTACTGTAAGACGCCCAAAAACCCGCCGCCCTTCGGGCACCTGAACCACCCCTTTGGCCACAATTTCATGGGGACGGTAACCAGTGAGCTCTTCCCCTTCAAAACGGATGGATCCATGCCGAGGAGAAAGAATGCCGCTGGTAGTCTTCAGGAGAGTACTTTTTCCAGCCCCATTTGCACCAATTAAGGTAACAATCTCTCCTTTTTCTACATGGAGAGAGACTCCCTTGAGGGCATGGATGTGACCATAATAGGTATGGACCTGTTCGATCTCAAGAAAAGCCATCCCATCCTCTCTTTATAAATCCTTTTAGGCTGCAGTGGCCTCTTTAACACTTCCTCGTCCTAAATAGGCTTCGATGACCCTGGGATTCTTCTGGATCTCCACTGGAGGCCCTTCAGCGATCTTCTCACCATAATCAAGAACAGTGACCGTCTCGGAGATCCCCATCACCACCCTCATCTGATGCTCGATGAGTAGAATGGTGATTCCCAGTTCGTCCCTCAGTCGTTGGATAAAATCCATCATATCCTGTGTTTCCTTTGGGTTCATCCCAGCCGTAGGTTCGTCAAGCAGTAAAAGTTTGGGTTTGGAGGCAAGCGCCCTTGCGATCTCGAGTTTTCTTTGGTCTCCATAAGGAAGATTCTTGGCTAAAAAATCTCCTTTGCCTGAGAGACCCACAAATCTGAGAAGTTTTCGGGCTTCCTCAGCAGCCTCCGCTTCCTCCTTTCGGGTTGAAGAAGACCCTATCACAATGCCAAAAAAATTTGCCTTCAGATGTCCATGAAGACCGACTAAAACATTTTCCATTGCCGTAAGATTGGGAAAGAGTCGAATGTTTTGGTAAGTTCTTGAGATGCCTAAACGGACGATCTGATCTGGAAGAAGTCCAACAAGAGAGTGATGATTAAAGAGAATCTCTCCCTCCTCGGGTCGATAAAAACCGGTAACGCAGTTGAAGAAGGTGGTCTTCCCTGCCCCATTCGGGCCAATAATACTATGGATACTCTTCTCCTGAATTTCCAAATCTAAGCGGTCTACCGCTACCAATCCACCAAATCGTTTCGTCACTTTTTTTGCAATAAGAATTGCCATTCCTTTCCCCGTTAAACAGATGTTTCTTCTGTTGACTCCCTTGAGGTCTTCTCCTCTGATTCCTCATGTAATTCTCTTCGCCGAATGGCTTCTGGCCAGAGGCCCTCGGGCTTCAACAACATCATCGCGACCAATGCAGCCCCGTATACCAAAAGCCGATACTCGGCAAATTCACGCAGTAACTCTGGAAGCCCAACCAGGGCGAAAGCTCCTACCATGACCCCTGGAATACTCCCCATGCCTCCGACAATAATGAGACAGACGACATTGATCGAAATCATCACATTGAAGCTATGAGGATAAACAGAACCCAATTTACTGGCAAAAATGGCTCCACTGAGAGCAGAGAAACCCGCTCCGGTAGCAAAGGCTAATAATTTTGTAGAAACAAGATTGATCCCCATGGCTTGAGCCACATCTTCATCCTCTCGCATCGCCATCCAGGCTCGGCCTATCCGCGAATCTTTCAGGCGTAAGGAAATAAAGACGACCAAAAGACATCCTGCAAGAATGAGATAGTAGATATCTTGAGGGCGAGCGAACTCGAAGCTTCCGATCGTCGCCTTCGGAATTTTCCCTATTCCCTGGGCCCCTCCTAACCAGGGCCTTAAAAAGTCCGAAAGAACAAGGATCCGAATAATCTCTCCAAATCCCAAGGTCGCAATAGCAAGATAATCTCCACGCATCTTGAGGACAGGAATGCCGAGCAGCACGCCCGAAACGATTCCCATCAGAATGGCGATGGGAAGGGCAGACCAGAAAGAAAGATGGAAGAAGCCCAGCTCCGGAGAGGTCAAGATAGCCGTGGTATAGGCTCCGATAGCGAAGAAGGCCACATAACCGAGATCTAAAAGGCCTGCATATCCAACCACGATATTGAGTCCTAATCCAAGAAGAATATAAAGCCCAACGATGGTGAGAACTTCACTTAAAAAAAGACCTAAGAGATGGGGAAGGAGGAGCAAGAGAAAGATGAGAATAAGGAATCCACTATAGGTGATGATCCTTCTTTTTCTAAGAGAAAGATTTTTCATTCTCTCTTGAATACCCTTCCCTTTGGAGGACCAGAAATGACTCCCTATCCCGATAAATAGGGCTAAAGTGATTGCCCCAGATAATGAGAGGCCATTCGCCGTAAAGAGCCAATCACTAAGTTTAGAAAGGGGGCCCCAGGCCGAAAGAGTAGGCCGGAGTAAATCTTGAAGCACTCCGGCGAGCAGGACACTGCTTAGAGGAAGAACCATAGCCTTTCTTATTCTCGCCGGGAAGAGATATAGGGTTCCTGAAAAGAGGCCGATTAAAGCTCCAATCAAGATAAGAAGAAGGGACCCTTTCTCTATTCCTTGTCCCAAAAGTAGGAGATTAAAGAGTACGGGAGAGGCATTGATAAAGACGGATCGGAGATTGACAAAGTGTCCCAAAACGACAAGGAGAATTAAGGAACCACTGCTTAGGATTCCTGCAATAAGACTATTAACAAGGATCAGGGATTTTTTCTCCAATAAGGTCCTTTTGGCCGAAAAATAGGCAATGAAGCATCCTGCAAGGAGGAGTAAGGCATGACCCATGGAGATGATTTCATGGATGATCTCCCTCTGGCTGAAGGCTTCCACCATTCCAATTAAAGAGAGAAGGACTGTAAGGATGGCTCCAATGAGTCCAGTCTTTAACCCTACAACTAAGGAGGAAATAGGAACAGACCGATTTTGTTTTTTATGGCTCATCGATCTTTCTCTATCTTTTCTATGCCTTCTTTACAGCCAGACGTTCTCCTAAAATTCCTGTAGGTCTAAAGATCAATACGAGAACAAGCATGGTAAAAGCAATGGCATCTTTAAGCTGATAAGGAGCAACAATCCCTAACCCACCCAAAAATAGACTGGGTCCTATGGATTCAATCAGACCCAAAAAGATGCCTCCTAACATCGCTCCTGGGATGTTCCCGATTCCCCCAAGCACGGCTGCAGTAAAGGCCTTAATCCCTGGAATAAACCCCATGAAAAAATGGACTTGTTTAAACATTAAGGCATAGAGGACCCCTGCGGCTCCGGCCGCCATCCCCCCAATGACAAAGGTGGTCGAAATCATTCGATCCACATCGATTCCCATCAAATAGGCCGTCTCCTTATCCTCAGAGACGGCACGGATCGCTTTTCCAACTTTAGTTTGTTGAATAAAGGAATAAAGGGCGGCTAATAGCAAGGCTGCAGCAAGAATGACGATGACTTGAAATTTCAAGAGTCGAAACTCCCCGAAGGTCCATTCCCCCTCGAGAATCTTAACGACTGGATAGGCCTGGAAACCAGAACCAAAAAGACCTCGAAAGACATACTGGAGAAAGAAAGAGGCGCCAATCGCCGTGATGAGAGGGATAAGGCGAGGTGCCGTTCGTAAAGGTCGGTATGCGACTCGTTCGAGGAGAAAGGCAATGCCACTGGAGGTAATCATGGCCACCACGAAGATGACCATTAAACAGAGGATCGGGTACTGATCTAAAAGGCCGGAGGAGTAGAAGGCTGCAGCAACGTAATAGGCCGTATAAGGACCACTCATAAAGACTTCACTATGGGCGAAGTTAATCATTCTCAACACCCCATAGACCATCGTATAACCCATTGCAATGAGGGCGTAGATACTTCCCTGAGCCAAACCAAAAATAATGAAGTCGAACCAATGATGGAGAGTGTAAGTTTCGGCCTTGATCGTGGCAATGGATCCCCAGGTCATCATGGCGAGCAGGACCGCCCCAATCACCCACATAATCATATCTGTAAGAGTTAACCTTTCCCTGATTCTTTGAAGCATTGGGTTCAAACTTCTTTTAAAATTGATTTAATGTAAGGCTAAAAGGATAGATCATTTAGATCTCCCTCTCCCCTCTTAAATAAAAAGAGGATGGGCCAAACTGCAAAAATCGTCCGACCCATCCCCCCTCTATTAATAAGGTTTCCAGATGGGTTTATCCGGCATGACCAATTTTTTTACATTCTCAGCCGTCGTTTTATAGACCCCGATCTTCGGATCAGCGCAATCCCCATATTTATCGCAGCTTAGAGTCCCTGTGAGTCCCTTAAAATTTTTCGTTGCATAGAGCGCATCCCGAAGCGCCTTCCTTCCAATATAGAGCGTTCCATCAGGAGCTCTTTTGGCGACCTTCTCAATCGCGGCAAAGACCATCATCGCTGCATCGTAGGCATGGGCATGGAAGGGAGCAAGAGGTTTCTCTCCATATTTTTTCTGATGTTTTTCGAGGAAGCTCTTATACCCTTCTGCAAAAGCGGAGAAGTCAGGACTGGAGTGGTACATGCCGATAGCGGCTTCGCCCGCGGCCTTATAGAAGTCAGGAGAAAAGATTCCATCTGCTCCCATTAAGGCCACCTTCTCCAACCCTTTGATCTCTTTCGCCTGACGGGTGATATGACCCCCTGCAGCAATAAAGATAGGATAATAGATGAATTCAGGCTTTCCAGTTGCAATCTTGGTCAGTACAGGTCGCATATCGGTATCCGTAGGAGCAACGGCCTCTTGGGCGGTAATGGTTCCCCCAAGTTTTTTAAAGGTTTCAGCAAAGACAGCAGCCAATTGTTCCGCATAAACGCTTCCATCATGAATGGTCGCTGCCTTTTTCACCTTCAACTGTTTGATAGCAAACTCTGCAGCCACAGCTCCCTGAACCTTATCATTGTGGCAAGTTCGTAGGTAACCATCATATTCAGGGCCTCGTTTAGGGTCTGTTAAATAGGGGGCTGTATTTGAGGGAGAAACCGTGGGGATACCCGCCTTCCAAAGAATAGGAGCTCCTGGTTTCGCCTCACTGGAACAGTTGGATCCAATCGCCGCAACTACGGTAGGGTCAGCTGCAATCTTGGTCGCAGCCGCTTGCCCCCCTTCTGCATTACACCCCGTATCCTGGAAGCTCAATTTTATGGGATGGCCAAGAAGCTTTCCTCCCTTATCATCCACAGCGATCTCAACCCCTCGTTTAGTGTCTGTTCCTAAAGAGGCATCCGGACCTGCTATGACAAACCAACAGGCGATATGGATGGGTTCTCCTTTTTTAATCTTAACTACACCAATGGGGTCTTCATATTTAAATTCACCCGGTTTCGCCTTTTGCTGAGCATCTGAAATGGAAAAAAATCCCACTAATCCCACGAGTAAAATGAAGATAAAGATTTTTTTCATAACTCTCCTCCTTTCCAATAAATAGATTTATAATCATCGATAAGGTGCCTATCCTCCCACAGGCCCCATCACCTCCTTTTTAATCGTATGGATTAGGATCGTATTTCTGAGTTATTGCCCAATTAAATACATAAAAATGTGTTTTGTCAAGGGGTTCATTTTCAAAATCTCAAGGGTTTTTGCCAGGCCTCTTTAAGATCGTAAATACTGGCCTCAATGATCTTTTTTCCTTTTAGGCCAATCACCTGAAACTTATCTGATTCCGTGACCCTGCCAATCTCTCCATAGATCACCTCTCCAAGAAGTTCTTCAAAGGCCGCTTTTTTATAGGGATCGATGGTGACAATAAAACGGCTCTGGGACTCTGAAAAGAGGAGATAATCATTCCGATGCACTCCCGAGTGAGGAACCTTTCTTAAATCGATTTCCATCCCAAATCCCCCTGCAAAGGCCGTTTCAGCCAAGGCCACTCCTAATCCCCCATCTGAACAGTCATGACAGGATTGAATGAGCCCCTGCTGGATGGCTTGAAAAACTCGTTGATAGAGGGTCTTAGCCCGATTGACATGGACCTTTGGTACACGGTTTCCAATGAAGCCCTTTGAGGCAAAATATTCTGAACCTCCTAACTCCTCCAGGGTCTCACCAAGGATGTAGACCAAATCTCCTGGCTTTTTAGCATCCATGGTGACCGCTTTTCGAACATCATTCATTTTTCCAAGGGCAGAAATGAGAACGGTTGGAGGGATAGAGATCTTGATTCCCCCTATCATCGCATCATTCTTCATACTATCTTTACCTGAAATCAAGGGCATCCCAAAGCCTTTACAATACTCATAGAGGGCTTGGTTGGCTCTGACAAGTTGAGCCAGTTTATATTCTCCGTCAGGGGTCTTTTCCGATTGAACAGGATCAGGCCAACAGAAATTATCGAGCCCGGCAATCCGATCGGGATCCCCTCCCACCGCCACATTGTTCCGAATGGCTTCATCAATCGCACAGGCCACCATATGGTAGGTGTCAATGTCGCTATAGCGCGGGCAGATCCCATTGGAGACCACGATCCCCTCCATCGAGGTGAGAATAGGACGAACGACGGCCGCATCGCTGGGGCCATCATTGAATCGTCCGGTCAAAGGTTTGATGACGACCCCTCCTTGAACCTCATGGTCATACTGACGAATGATCGATTCTTTGCTTGCAATATTGAGTC